>Ga0247807_10000932_pt1 | contig 17822 bp, 18 predicted proteins | sample UWRJL074202C1_FD_179931 | JGI IMG/M metagenome (GOLD analysis project Ga0247807, IMG submission 179931) | Plant litter microbial communities from Arlington Agricultural Research Station in Wisconsin, United States - UWRJ-L074-202C-1 | ecosystem: Environmental > Terrestrial > Plant litter >...
CGCGAGCTGGTCGCGCGCCGACGCCTCGTAGCTGTGCGGGTCTTGCGCGGCGGACGAGATGAGGCTCGTGACATTCACGAGGTCGCCGCCCACGGTTTCGGCGATGCTGCCGTAGACGCTCGTCGAGGCGACGATCTGGACGCGGCCGTCGTCTTCGGCAGCGGGAGCTGCTGTAGTCGCGCATCCCGCAAGAGCGATGGATACCGCGGCGGCCCCGGCGACGAGGGTGATGTTCCGGAAGTTCATGAGTGCTTTCTAATGCTACTGGTGCGAACGGTAATGAGATTCGTTATCAACAGTGTTGCATGGGAATGCGAAGTCGCCAAATCGCGGTGTCCATAACTCCTGCAATCCCGCGGAGAGGGCGAGAGCGATGCCCGGTTTCATGCGGCATCTGGCCGATATCCGGCGCTGTGTGCAGGAGTTATGAACCGCTTCGGAGAATGATCCCCGCAAGGCGGCTGAGCGCCACCGCGCTAGTCGAGCAGCAGCGCGGGTTCCTCGAGCACGCTCGCGACATCGGCCACGAAGCGGCTAACGACGTCGCCGTCGACCACACGGTGGTCGAAGCTGCCCGCGACGGTTGTCACGAAACGCGGACGCACCTCGCCGTCGACGACCCACGGCTTCTGCTTGATCGTGCCGAGCGCGACGATGCCGACCTCGCCCGGGTTGAGGATCGGGGTTCCCGTGTCCATGCCGAACGAGCCGAGGTTCGTGATCGTGATCGTGCCGCCAGCCATCTCGGCGGGCTGGGTCTTGCCATCGCGCGCCGTGAGGGTGAGCTGCTCGAGGGCCATCGCGAGGTCGCGCAGCGAGAGCGTGTGCGCATCCTTCACGTTGGGCACGACAAGACCGCGCGGGGTTGCCGCAGCGATGCCGAGATTCACATAGTGGTGCACCGTGATCTCTTCGTCGGTCCACGTGCTGTTGACTGTCGGGTTGCGGCGAACCGCCCAGATGAGTGCCTTGGCGGCGATGAGCAATGGGGAAACGCGAATGCCGGCGAAGTCTGGCGAGTTCTTGAGTCGCTTGACGAACTCCATCGTGCGCGTCGCGTCAACGTCGACAAACACGCTCACGTGAGGCGCGGAGAACGCGCTTTGCACCATGGCGTTGGCGATGGCCTTGCGCACGCCCTTAACCGGGATAACCTCTTCGCGCTCGGCACCCCACTCGGGCGTCTCGATGTTGCGGAAGACGCTGGCTTGCGAGGCCTGGCGGATGACGTCGTCGCGCGTGATCTCGCCGACCAGCCCAGTGGCGGTCACCTCCGCGAGGTCCACACCGAGGTCCTTGGCGAGCTTGCGGATCGGGGGCTTCGCAATGATCGTGGATGCCGACGCGGCAGGCACACTGGCCGGTCGAGCCGCGGCCACCGGAGTCGCCGCCGCCTGAGCCGGTGCGGCGGACGCACGTCGCCGGGAGACGCCGTGTCCGCTATTTCCATAGCCGACGAGCACTGCTCCCGGGGCTTCTTCTGCGGCAACGGTAGCGGCGGTGTCGGCGATGGCTACCGAGGTCTCGGCGTTGACCACTGCCTCAGCTGGAGCATCCACCGGGACAGTCGCGGGAGCTGGCGCCGCCGCATCCGATGACACGGAGATGATGGGGGTGCCGACCTCAACGGTCTGGCCCTCCTCGACGAGGAGCCCCGCGACAGTTCCCGCGAACGGCGACGGCAGTTCGACGAGCGACTTCGCGGTCTCGATCTCGACGAGCACCTGGTTCACGGTGACGACATCGCCGACCTTAACTTTCCAGGCGACGATCTCGGCCTCGGTGAGACCCTCGCCAACATCGGGAAGGTCGAAGTTTGAGGTACTCATTGCATCTCCTAGTAGGCCAGGGCCCGGTCGACGGCCTCGAGCACGCGGTCGGCGTCCGGGAGATAAACGGCTTCGAGCTTGGCGGGCGGGAACGGGGTGTCGAACCCTGCGACGCGCAGCACTGGAGCCTCGAGCGAGTAGAACGCACGCTCGGTGACGGTCGCCGCGATCTCGGAACCGACCGAGACAAATCCGGGCGCTTCCTGGGCGATTACGAGGCGGCCCGTCTTTTGCACAGACTTGATGATCGGCGCGTAGTCGATCGGGGAGATCGAACGCAGGTCGATCACCTCGACACTCGTGCCCTCACCCGCGGCGATATCCGCCGCCTGCAGCAGCACGGAGACCATGGGACCGTAGCCGAGAAGCGTGATCTCGGTGCCCTCGCGCACGACGCGGGACGCGTGCAGCGGGAAGCCGCTCGCAGCTGTTTCCACTTCGCCCTTGGGCCAATAGCGGCTCTTGGGCTCGAAGAACATGACGGGGTCGTTGCTCTGGATCGCTTCCTGGATCATCCAGTAGGCGTCGTGAGGGGTGGCCGGCGTGACGACGCGAAGACCGGGAGTGTGAGCGAAGTAGGCCTCGGGGCTCTCCTGGTGGTGCTCGACGGCGCCGATGTGGCCGCCGTAGGGCACCCGAATGACGACGGGCATCGTGAGCGAACCCTCGTGCCGAGCCGTGAGCTTCGCGAGCTGCGAGGTGATCTGGTCGAAGCCCGGGAAGATGAATCCGTCGAACTGGATCTCACACACCGGACGGTAGCCGCGCATCGCGAGGCCGATCGCCGTGCCGACGATTCCGGATTCGGCGAGAGGAGTGTCGAGCACTCGCTTGTCGCCGAACTCGGCCTGAAGCCCCTCGGTCACGCGGAAGACCCCACCGAGCGGACCGATGTCCTCGCCCATGAGCAGAACCTTGGGGTCGTCGGCGAGCGCGCGGCGAAGGCCGTTGTTGATGGCCTTCGTCATCGTCATGGATGTCACGGTCATGCCTGACCTCCCTCGAACGACGCTTCGTACTGGGCGAGCCACGCCGCCTGCGCATCCATGAGCTCGTGTTCCTCTGCGTAGACGTTGGCGAACATGCTGGATGCCTCGGGCACGGGCAGCTCGTAGGTGCGCTTGCGGATGTCGGCGGCGGCATCCTCGGCCTCGGCGTCGACCTCGGCGAAGAAGGCGTCGGACTCGCCGCGGGCGCGCAAATAGGCGGTGTAGCGGCTGATCGGGTCGTTGCGGGTCCAGAACTCGAGCTCGCCCGCATCCCGATACTTGGTGGGGTCGTCGCTCGTGGTGTGAGCGCCCATTCGGTAGGTGAGTGCCTCGATGAAGCGAGGGCCCTTGCCCGAGCGGGCATCGTCGAGGCCTGCGCGGGTAACCGCGTAGCTCGCGAGCACGTCATTGCCGTCGATCTGCACGCTCGGTATGCCGAATCCCTCGCCGCGCAGATAGAGAGGCGTGCGCGACTGGCGGCTGACAGGCACCGAGATCGCCCAGTGGTTGTTCTGCAGGAAGAAGACCTGGGGTGTCTGGTAGCTCGCGGCAAAAACAAGGGATTCGCTCACGTCGCCCTGGCTCGTCGACCCGTCGCCGAAGTAGACGACGACGGCCTCATCGGACTCGAGGTCGCCCGTTCCGCTGTTTCCGTCGAGCTGGATTCCCATGGCGTAGCCCGTGGCGTGCAGCGTCTGCGATCCGATGACGAGCGTGTAGAGGTGGAAGTTGCCGTGCTCCTTCGGGTCCCAGCCACCGTGGCTGAGTCCGCGAAGCATCGCGATGATTTTGATCGGGTCGACGCCGCGGATGCGTCCGACGACGTGTTCGCGATAGGCGGGGAAGATGTGATCCTGCGTCCTCGCGGCGTACCCGGAGCCGACTTGCGCCGCTTCCTGGCCGAGGCTCGGAATCCACAGTCCCAGTTGGCCCTGGCGCTGGAGGTTTCCGCCCTCGATGTCGATGCGGCGGATGACGGTCATCTGGCGGTAGAACTCGCGCAGCATCTGGTCATCGAGTCTTTCGATGATCGGCAGATACTCGGCAGACGCGTCTGACTCGACGAGTGTGCCTTCCGCTGAGAGCAACTGAACGGTCGCTGCGGTGTAAGACATTTGACTAATCTAACGCGAGCCCGGCGGAGCCCGTTGGTTGCATTCCCACAACCTTCGACGCAGCACTGAGGAGTTTCTCCACAGATTCGCGCTCTCCCACGCTTACTCGAAGGCCGTCACCGAGCGGTCTGACGATGATGCCGTGGTCCGCGAAAACCTCGGCGGCGGCAGCCGTGTTGTCCCCTGTGGCGAGCCAGACAAAGTTTCCCTGGGGGGTCGGGATGCTCCAGCCCAACTCCTCGAGACCGGCGACGATCTCGTCCCTGACGGTCACGAGAGCGGCGACGCGATCGAGCAGCTCGCCCTCTAGCTCGAGGCTTGCCACCGCGGCGCGCTGCGCGGGTTCGGTGACCGAGAGTGGGATGGCGACGGCGCGCGCGGCATCCATCACGTATTCCGGCCCGATTGCGTAGCCGATGCGTAAGCCAGCGAGGCCGTAAGCCTTGGAGAAGGTTCGCAGCAGAACGAGGTTGGCGTAATCGTGGATGACGGTGGCGCCGTCGATCGCGTCAGGATCCGTCACGAACTCGAAGTAGGCCTCGTCGAGAACCACGAGAACGTCTGACGGCACGAGAGCCATGAACTCGAGGAACTCGGAGCGCGTCACGGTTGTGCTCGTCGGGTTGTTCGGGCTGCAAACGATAACGAGTCGAGTGCGCTCGGTAATCGCGTCGGCGAGCGCGGTGAGGTCGTGACGGTGGTCCTCGGTGTTGGGAACTTGAACGCTCGTCGCGCCCGAAGTCGCCACAAGAGTCGGATAGGCCTCGAAGCTGCGCCAGGCGTAAACGACCTCGTCGCCGGGAGCGGCTGCGGCCTGGATGATCTGGGAGAGCACGGCGACGGATCCCGCGCCGACCTGCACCTGGGTGTCCGAAACGCCGAAACGCTCGCCGAGCACCGAACGCAGGGTTGCGGCCGTGGCATCCGGGTACCGGTTGATGGTGCTGGCAGCTATCGTCTCGAGCACCCCCGGGAGGGGTGGATACGGATTCTCGTTGGAGGACAGCTTGAAAGCATCGGCCGCTGCGGGCTTTCCCTGTCGGTAGGCGACCATGGACTCGACCTCGGGACGGAGGCGCACTCTGGGCTCTGACACCGTCCCAGCTTATGGCGCGTGGCTTAGCAACTGCGGCATAGTGGGTGCCATGAGATTCATCGTGCGCCTTCTGATCAACGCCCTCGCCCTCTGGCTCACGACGCTGATCGTCTCCGGCGTCACGGTCGTGCCCTTTGAACCCAAAGACACCCTCGCCACGGTGCTCACCTACCTGCTCGTCGCGGCAATCTTCGGCATCGTCAACGGCGTCATCGGCAATGCCGTCCGCATCGTCGCCTTCCCGATCTACATCCTCACCCTCGGACTCATCGCGCTTGTCGTGAATGGCCTGCTCCTCATCCTCGCGGCCTGGCTCTCGGGCCTGTTTGGCTTCGGTCTCTACGTGGAAGGTTTCTGGTGGGGCGTGCTCGGCGCTCTCGTGTTGGGCTTCTTCAGTTGGATCATCGGCATCCTCGTTCGCCCGGTGCTGCGCGACAAGCGCTCCCGCTAGTCGCCCTGCACGCTGGTTGAGCTTGTCGAAACCACCCGAACCTACCCAAGCCCGCTAGTCCCGCTCGAACTGATACTGGGTGCTCGTCACCGACACAGCTCGCTCGCCGAACCTGTTAAGGGCGTCGATCGATCCGGTAATCGCGTCGCTCCTGGCGGCATCCATGAGCTGTGCCGTTTCCTCGTAGTACTCGTAGTGGTGGGCGGGAACCGCGTAGTCCGTGGGAATCTCCCGCCCGCCGAACACATCACGTTCGACGATCACCGCGTGGAGGTTCTGCTGATGTCCTCCGAGCCCGGGGACAAGATCGTCGGTGTGCTCAACGATGACCGTCGTGAACCCTTCGGGAATGGCGACCTGACCCGTCGGACCTCCGAAGGTCGCGAGTCCTACGGTGTTGTAATCCCCGGATGACGCGAGTTGGGCCGCCGTTCCGCCGCCTTGCGAGTAGCCGGTGAATTGCACCGGACTGTTCTCGTCAATGCCCGCGAGCCGCATCGCCTCGGCAACCGACTCGTAGGCTCCGCTGCCCGGTCCCACCGCGTTACTCATGTTCGTGGTCATGTCGAACGGCTCATCGGCGGCGATCGGATTGAACGTAACCGTGCCGGCGATGTAGACCTCGAACCGATCCGGTTCTCCCTCCATCTCGTACTTGTCGATGACCACCTGCGCGCCCCCGGTCTCGTCAGTGTCGGGCACTCGACCGAGCCGCTCCTGGTATCCCGTCGGCGGGGTCGCGACCACGGGCTTCGTGCCGACGAGATGCACGGGGCTCTCCCGAAAGAGTCCGAAGATCGACCCGGCAGCCATTACCCCGGACGCTGCCGTGGCGTGGTTCGAGATGCCTAAGCCCTCATCTCCGAGCAGGTCGGCCACAGGCCTGGGAATTCCGATGGCACCCATCATTGCGTCGTCCGCGACCATCGTCGTCTCGCGCTCGATCGTCACCGTGAGCGGGTTGGTCAACAGCTCGTTGTTCTCCCTCATGAATCGGGATGCCGCTTCCTTAGCACCGGGGATTAGCGAGATGCCGCCGGCAACGGCGCCGCCCGCGAGAAGCAAAGGCATTGAGAAGAGGGTGTTGAGCGGAGCGAACATGCCGAGCACACCCGCGACATCCGATGCCACCGAACGAACGAAGGCCCCAATGAACCGATCGACGAAGCCGTACCCGTCGGCGGCAGAGATGAGGCCTCCGTGAAGCGATCGTGCTCGAGCTTCAGCGTCGGCGATGAGAACCTCGGCCTCCGCTATCGATGTCCGTGCCCGCCACGCCTCAAACGGCGCATTGTTCTGAAGGCCCGCCTCCTGTTCGAGATTGGAAAGGTAGCGCGCGATCAGCGAGGCCTCGGTCGTCATACCCGCGAACTGTTCTGCGGCAGAGAAGAGTTCGTCGGTCGCGACGGCGCTCGAATTGCTTCCGGAGATCACTAGATCATCAGACACGCGCGATCACCCGCTCCACTGCGTCGGACGTCAGCGAGGTTGCAGTGCTGAGCGCTCCTGACCCCCGCGCAATAACCTCAGCGAGCGCCGAGCGCTCCGCCTCATACACTCGACCGGCCGCCCCTCGCCAGAAACTCGCGGGAGCGGGAAGCAGCGTCGAGCGCATCGCATCCACTCTCGCTTGCAGGTAGTTCAGTTCTCGCAGCTGCGCCTCGAGTGCATCAAGCAGCGCCGCATCCTCTGGCCGGGCCATCCGGATCCCCTCTCGTCACCACAAGGATCGTTCGCGGCCGGTTCCGTCACCCCGTAAATCGGTGATCGGTGGAAAGTTGTCACGCTTCGACTGTGGTGAGGAGAGGAATCTACGGGACAATGAACCCATGAGCTTTGAGCGGACTTTCGACGAGTCTGCGGCATTCCGTATTTGCTTCGTCTGCACCGGAAACATCTGCCGCTCCCCCATGGCCGAGACGATTTTCAAGGACATGGTCAAGAAGGCCGGATACGACAAACAGATCACGGTCGTCTCCGCTGGCACGGGTGATTGGCACGTCGGTGAACCGTCCGACGAGCGCACCCTCGCCGCGCTCACCGCCCAGGGGTACAACGGATCAGGACACAGGGCCCGGCAGTTCGACCCAGACTGGTTCGATAACCTCGACCTCGTCGTCGTCTTTGATCGCAGCCAGGAGCGTATCCTCAAAGCCTGGGCTACCACCGAAGCTGACCAGTCGAAGGTGCAGCCGCTGCTCAGTTTTGACAGCGAACAGGCATCGCTCGGCGACGTTCCGGACCCCTACTACTCGGACGCCGCGCTCTTCGATCAGGTTCTCGCCATGATCGAAAAGGCGTGCGGCGCCCTCTTTCGACAAATCAAACCAGGAATCCGACAGGGAGCCCCATGAGCCTGCCCATCCAGCCCATCAGCCCACTCGACGGACGGTACAGCGCCGCCGTCAGTGCTCTGGGAGAGCACCTGTCCGAGGCGGGTCTCAACCGCGCCCGCGTGCGCGTTGAGGTCGAGTGGCTCATCTACCTCACCGATCACGAACTGTTCGGATCGGTACGACTCGACCACGAAGAACTTCGCCAGCTGCGCGAGTTTGCTGCCGAGTTTGGCCAAACCGAGATCGACGAGCTCGCCACTCTCGAGGCCACCACTCGCCACGACGTCAAGGCAGTCGAGTACCTCGTGCGCCGCAAGCTCGCCGACCTCGGGCTCACGAGTGTCGCCGAGCTCACTCATTTTGCATCCACGAGTGAAGACATCAACAACCTCTCGTACGCCATCACGATCAGCGCCGCGATTCGCGAGGTGTGGCTGCCCAAGTTCCGCACAGTGATCGAGGCTCTCCGCTCGGCCGCTGTGGAGATGCGGGATGACGCCATGCTCGCTCACACGCACGGCCAGCCCGCGACGCCGACAACCATGGGTAAAGAGTTCGCCGTGTTCGTCTACCGGCTCGAGCGCATCCTCTCCCAGATCGAAGCCACCGAGTACCTCGGCAAGTTCAGCGGCGCGACCGGCACGTTCGCCGCTCACCTCGCCGCCGATGCCGCTCAGGACTGGCCCGCAATCTCCAACGAGTTCGTTACCTCGCTCGGCCTCACTTGGAACCCGCTCACCACCCAGATCGAGTCCCACGACTGGCAGGCCGAGCTCTACTCGCGCGTCAGCCACGCGAACCGTGTTCTGCACAATCTCTGCACGGATGTCTGGACCTACATCTCAATGGGCTACTTCCGTCAGATCCCCCAGGCCGGTGCGACGGGCTCATCGACTATGCCGCACAAGATCAACCCGATTCGCTTCGAGAACGCCGAAGCCAATCTCGAACTCTCGAGCGCCCTGCTCGATTCCCTCGGCGCGACCCTCGTGACCAGCCGCCTCCAGCGCGACCTCACCGACTCCACGACGCAGCGCAACATCGGCGTCGCTCTCGGCCACTCCCTGCTCGCACTCGACAACATCGAGCGCGGTCTCAAGGAGATCGACCTGTCGCAGGATGCCCTCGCCGCCGACCTCGACGGCAACTGGGAGATTCTGGGCGAAGCCATCCAGACCGTCATTCGCGCCGAGATCACCGCGGGCCGCAGCTCAATCGTCGACCCCTACGCGATCCTCAAGGACCTCACGCGCGGCAAGCGCGTGGGCCAGGCCGAGCTCGTCGAGTTCATCGACGGTCTCGACATTGGCGACGACGCGAAGGCTCGCCTGCGTGTGCTGACCCCGGCAACCTACGCGGGCCTCGCGACCAACCTCGTCGACTACATCGCGCGCTAATCGCCCGGTCCCTGAGCTCGCCCCTTGGTCCCTGAGCTTGTCGAAGGGCCTCTCGGTCCCTGAGCTTGTCGAAGGGTAAACAATAATGGTCGGATGCTCGCAACAGCCATAACCGGTCCAGAAGCCCACCATGGAGAGGGCCCGTGCTGGTCGCCCGAGTGGGGTGGACTTCGGTTCGTCGACCTGACCCGCGGTGACTTGCTGACCCTGCGCAACAACGTGCTTGAGCGGCTTCATACCGGTCATGACTTCGCGACATTCGTGCGCCCTCGCGCGAACGGTGGGTATGTCATCGGCACGAAGCACGGCGTTGCCTTGGCCGATGGCCCTGACTCCGAAGCCGTCTCCGCTGTCCAGCTCATCCACGATGACCTCGCACGTATGAATGACGGCGGCACCACACCGGACGGTCGGCTTCTCGCCGGCTCGATGGCGTGGGATGGGGAGAGTCCCGTTGCCACGCTCGACCTGCTGGATGCCCAGCTGACGCCGACCCGCGTGCTCGACTCCCTCGCGATCTCGAACGGCATCGGCTTCTCGCCCTCGGGCGACACCGCCTATTACATCGACACCATCACCTCGCGAATCGACCGACTCGACTACCGCGACGGCATCCTGAACAACCGCCGTCCGTTCGTCTCGATCGACCCCGAGCTCGGTTATCCCGATGGTCTCACCGTCGACGTGACGGGGAATGTCTGGGTAGCGCTGTGGGGCGGCAGAGCTGTGCACGCCTACGACGAGAGCGGCGCGCTCGTGGCGGTCATTGAGGTCCCCGCCAGGCAAGTGAGCGCGTGCACATTCGGCGGCGACGACCTTGGCACGCTGTACATCACGACGTCCCGGCAGGACCTTGCGGACGGAGAGGATGCCGCAGCCGGCTCACTTTTCGCTGTGCGCCCGGGCGCAGTGGGCATGCCGGTGGTCCCGTTCGCGGGCTGACCGCCCTGATCGCGACCGGGACCGCTCTAACGCGGATCTAGTGCCCGCGGTCCTCTTGCTCGTTCTGCTCGCGAAGGTCGAGCTTCTCTTCGAGGTTGGGCTCGACCGCGAGGGCCAGCATCGCGAGCACGACGAGCGAGACGATGAAGGCGAGTCCGAGGAAGATCAGTCCGAGGATGATGTCACGCGTCGACATGAACACGACGAGTCCCGCGAAGAGACCGAGCACAGCAGACAGCACCAGAAGCTCAACGGGCTTCAGGCGTTCGCGCCAGTGGGGCTTGCTCATGCTGCTGCTTCGACTTTCTTAGGAACTGACTTGAGGGAAAGACCGGCGATCACGAGGTACACACCAAGGATGGCCCAGTATGCGCCGAGAACTCCCACGATGATGATGGATGCCGTGAGCTCGCGAGCCACTCCATCCGGACCGGTGAAGGGCTGAACGAAGTCAGCGGGGATGAGCAGCACGACAAGCGCGAGCAGAACCGTGAGAGCTCCGACGAAGATGTGGTCGCGCCCTGCCGTTGAAGACTTACGCACTCGCAACCCCAGGTAGAGCTCAAGGAACCCAGTCACGACCGCGAACACCGTGAGCAACAGGATGAATAGCGAGAGGCTGCTAGGGGAAGCAAGCGCCGCGATGCCCACGAGAAGCGCGACTGCTCCCTGGGTTACGCCGAGGCCGCGTTCGATGCCGCGCACGGGTGAGCGGAGCACGAAGGCCAACACGATGGCCCCAGTGGCGACTCCGAAGAGGCCAAGCGTGAGCATCCCGAATCGCACCGAGTGGTCCGCCGAGAGGGTGACGACTATCGCGAGAGCAGCGGCGGGAATCGCGCGCGCGAGTATCGCGTACCAAGAAGTCACGGTTACCAGTCTAGGTCTTCGGGACGTTCTCTCCCTGTGGACGGGCAGCTCTGACACGTAGGCTCGAAACATGAGCTCAGAATCCGATCCGACCAGCGACTACCTCCTTCTGGGAAGCACCCCGCGACCCTCCACCGGCCAGGAACTCGACGCGATGCTCGAGGCCGTGCTGGCGCGCATGGGTGTCGAAAGCGGAGGGATGATGACTGGGCTCGAGGCCGCCACAGTGCAGTCGACACTGGACGGCGCGGACATCGTGACGCTCGCCCTCGATCTCACGGGGGTGCGTGTGACGAACACCGGCACTCCCTCGTCCACCTCGACGTTGGACGACTTCGGAGCAGTGGTCGAACGTGAAGAGGGTGTGATTCGCGAATTCCGCGTTCGCGCCAATCCTCTTGTTGTGCAGGGTGTCGATGTGGTGCTGGATGGCAGCGTCGACGATCTAAAGTTCGTCTGGGCCGTCGACGACCAGTCGCGATTGGGTATCGGCGAGAGCGAGAAGGAACTGGGGCGTCTGCGCATCCAGCTTCACGCCGAGACCAGTCAGGATGCGCTCGTGGCCGCCGCGACCGAGCTGCTGCAGGAACAGGTTGCGGAGGCTGGAGTCACCGTCAGCGACTTGGATGTCGAGCTCGCCTCGACGGGACAGCGCTCGGCGACCGTCGTCGCGACCGCCAAGATCCGCAAGGGAATCTTGGGCGCGAGCGCCAACTTCGAGGCGAAGGCCACCATTGACGACGCCATGGTGCTGCACGTTACAGAACCTCAGCTGTCGAGTCGCAACCCTCTGGTGGCGGCGCTTCTTCTCGTGACGCGCGAGCGCATCAACGCCGCCGTCGCTACCCCCATCGACCTCAACGCCTCGCTGCCGGCGTCACTTCACCTGCGCGATGTGACCTTCGACTTCGGCGAGCGCATCCGCGTAGACCTGACCTTCGGTTAGTCGGTCTTCGGCAGTTCGATCGTCACGGGCACGCCCCAGTCGGTGTACTGCTGGAGCGTCGTCGTCTGTACACCTCCCACAGTGACCGTGGCTTGATTGCCCACCACCACGTGCCCAGGTGCGAGCCAGACGATCATCTCCTGCACTTCTGTCCCGAGGGCAGCGAAGGGCGCGTCCGACTGCACCCGCCACGCGTGGACCTTGTCACCGTTGGGCAGACTGACGACGTCTTGGTCGGTCTGCACCGTCCACGCCGGCGACGCCGAGATCATCGACGCCGCGAGGGTGGGATCGGCCATTGCCCGGTATGCCATGCCGACCGTTCCCGCGACCAACTCATTCGGGTCGCTGCTGGAGACATCTCCCAGCACCCAGGCACCATTGATCGTGACCCATGACTCGTCCGGGGTGAGAACGAAGGAGGTGGGCCCATCGGGTCCAGTCAGGGTGCCCGACATCTGAGGCTCGTCTCCGTACACAAAGTCGACCTCACCCGAGGTGTCGCTCGATTGAAGGTACTCGTGTCCACTTCCCGCAGCCCGCGAGAACCCGACGACGCATGCCGCTAGCGCAGTGCCGTCGACGGCCACGCCCGCAGCAAGCTCGACGTCATCACATTCGGGTGGGGCCGTGACGGCAACCGCGCCCGGGGAACCCGAGCCCGACGAAGTGGCGGATGCTGAGGGTGTCGGCATGTCGGCGGGGAGCGACGGGCTTGCACAGGACGCGAGTCCCAGCATCCCGACCACAGCGACTACGGCAACAGAAGCAACGTTGAGAGAAGAACGCACAACAACAAAATATCAGCGGCACTCCGGTCAGCGGTCAAGCGTCCGCAACTGGTCGCCAGGAGGAAAAGATACGGAGTAGAAGTGCTGGGCAGCCCCGGAGGTCATGTCACCCCAATCGTCCTTCTTGACGCGAATCCCCTCGGGCGAGACCTCGGTTATGCGAACCCGCAGCCACTCCCCCGATTCGAGTCGAAGCTCGTAGGGGTCGGCGAGGTAGCCGATGCCTAAGTCGTCGAGGGTCTCCTCCGCCGTGAGCCAGTCGACCGGCTCGGTGCGGGCCCGGCCCAGCAGGTCCATCACGATGTAGTCATCGCCGGCGGGTGCCATCCATCCGAGCCGCTCGCCGTCCATGCCACGACGGTGCTCAATCCAGTCCGCGCTTTCTCTTCGCATGAGCGAAATCGTACGCTCGCGTATGCGCTCGGCCAATCGCTCAACGGACCTCGGGAGCGCTTTCGACCCATTCGGGCATCTGGGTGGCGAAGATCACGCCAAGCCCGTAAGCAAGAAGGTTCTCCGCATCGATTCGGGTTGCTTCGGCGAGGTACGCCGCAGCGATGGCTCTGCGCCCGCTTGCCCACTGCAGCCAGGCGAGCGCGCAGAGCAGGGGCGGGCGGAAGGCCTCGGGGACGGATCCCACTGCGGTTCGCAGGACTGATACTCCACGAGCAACGCGACCGGCGGACGGTGACTTCGCGCCCTCGCCGTGGAAAAGTCGAACAAGCTTGTCGCGAGGAACCCTCTGTTCAGCGACGAGTTCCTCCACATACTGGTCGACGGTGATCCTCCGTCTCCGGGCGACCGTCCGCACTCTTGCGATCTTGCGCGCGTGTTGCTCTCCACGCTTGTATCCGAACGCAACCTGCAAAACGAGTGCTTCGGTCGCCCCTGGAAGCACCGTGAAAAAGACGAGTTGTGCGAGCAGGGTGGGAGACGGGTCTTTCGCATCTCGACCTACCAGGGTTTCTACGACCGCCATCAGACAGACAAACTCGTCGGCACCATCGGGCGCGGAGTCTATGGTCCTGGCGAGCTGTGGCGACACGTGCACCTCGATGTTCGGTAGAGCGTCGGTCATGCGCTCAATCTCGTCAAGCACATCGCTCGCGAACTCTGCGGAGGCCTCGGGCAGATGGATCACCGCCGCACTAGCCAGCGATCCTCGGGAATCTCGTACGTCCATCCACCAATGATTCGATGGTGATGTTCCGGACTGAGCGCTCTCCGGGTTTTCGTGGATAACCCGCTCGTCAACAGAACTGTGAAAACAAGTCGACCCGACTTCCTCCCTTTCTATTATGCCCGCAGGAGGGGGGCTTGCGGCAAGACCCCCTCTGTAGGGCAAAATCGCTGATCGCGCGACGAATCGAGCGCGATGAAAGGATGTGTATGTCGCCATTTGCTCCAGGAGAAAGCCCTTTCAACCTTCCCCCTGACCGCTCGGCCAAGGCCGCATCGTCGTTGATCGAGAGCGACGAGGAACACCTCGCAGCGGTACGCGCCGCTCTCACCGCCACGATCCACGAGGTCGAGAGCCAGCTCGCGGCCACGCGTCGTCAGGGCGGCGGGTCCGGACAGAGCGCACTCGATCGTGATCTCGAGGTGCGGCGGCTGAGCGCACGTCTCCAGTTTGTGCGCAGATTCGGGCTGGACGCCTGCCTGGGACGAATCGTGCAGGAGGACAGCACCGCGCCCCTCTACATCGGACGATTCGGGTTGAGCACCGACACCGGACGGAGGCTCCTCGTCGACTGGCGAGCACCTGCTGCCCGGCCGTTCTTCGCGGCGACGCGCGCGCATCCACTCGGACTGTCGAGTCGTCGGCGTTACCGGTGGGCGCAGGGGAAGGTCGTCGACTACTGGGACGAAGTCTTCGCGACGGACGGAGTTGACCACTCGGCCGCGCTCGACGACGAGTCCGCGTTCATCGCAAGTCTCGGGGCAAGCCGTTCCTCCCGCATGCGTGACGTGCTCGCAACTCTGCAGTCCGACCAAGACACGATCATCCGCTCCGACTCGGTGGGTGCGCTTGTCGTCGACGGTGGGCCGGGCACGGGCAAAACGGTCGTTGCGCTGCACAGGGCCGCCTATCTTCTCTATGCCGATGAGCGTGTGCGATCCGGCGCAGGTCGCGTACTGTTCGTCGGTCCGCATGAGCCTTACCTCGCCTACATCGAGGATGTTCTGCCGAGCCTCGGTGAGGATGGTGCGCTCACCTGCACGCTCAGCGACCCCGTCCCCGGGGGCGAACACGCAGTCGCGGAGTCAGATCCCGCGCTGATCGAGCTGAAGTCGGACGCGCGGCTCGTCGATGCCATGCACGACGCCGTCCGTCTGTGGGAGCGTCTGCCCACACGCCCGATGCCGATCGATTCGCCCTGGGGTGAGGTGACCATCCGCCCCGCGGATTGGGTATACGCGTTCGACGGTGCTGCGACGATGACGCACAACGATGTGCGGGATGTCGCGTGGGAATCGCTCGTTGATGTACTGACCGAGCGAATTGAGGTGATGAACAACCGGCGCGAAGATCGGGACGGCCGCTGGGAAGAGGGGTGGGGCGACGATGGACGCGCGTCCGACGACCTCGAGGGAGACCGTTGGGGTGTTGATGAGGATGGCGGTTTCGATGCCTACGGTATGGGTGACGGCCTCGGATCGGTCCGCGATGCCCTGGCGAACGATGAGCAGCTCCGCGAGGCTTTCGATCACGCCTGGCCGTTGCTCGACCCGGACGCCGTTCTTCGCCGTCTCCTCGGGTCGGCGAACCTGTTGCGTCGAAGCGCGCCGTGGCTCGACGACAACCAGATCGATCTGATCGGGACCACGGCACAGAACCCCTGGGCGGATGTGGATCTCCCCTTACTGGATGCCGTCCGCCTTCGCGTCGGCGACCCTCTCGCCGAACGCGAGCGGCGGCGAGCGCGAGCGGAAGAGGCCGAATCTCGACGGCGAATGTCGGACGTCGTCAGCGACTTGATCGCGAACGATGACAGCGACATGCACGTCATGTCGATGCTTCGCGGCCAGGATATGCGCGCCGCCCTCGACGAAATCGACCCCGTCACTGGCGATCCGTTCGCCGGTCCCTTTGCGCACATCGTGGTCGACGAGGCGCAGGAATTGACCGACGCGCAGTGGCGGATGCTGGTCCGCCGGTGTCCTTCGCGGAGTTTTACCATCGTCGGCGATCGGGCCCAGGCACGGCGAGGTTTCCGAGAGACCTGGCTCGAACGACTCAACCGAGTGGGCCTGGCCGATGCGAGGGTGTCGGAACTCACGGTGAACTACCGAACCCCGGTTGAGGTGATGGATGTTGCTGCTCCCGCCATCCGGGCGGTACTCCCGGATGCGAACGTGCCGACATCCATCCGCAGCTCGGGAATCCCAGTGCGCTACGGCGACCCCGCAACGCTCGACGACGTGCTCCGGTCGTGGCTCGATGCGCATCCCGAGGGAGTTGCGGCCGTCATCGGCGCTGACCTCACGCCCGACCTCCCCGATCGCGTTCGGGCGTTAACGCCGACGCTATCGAAGGGCTTGGAGTTCGACCTCGTCGTGCTGCTCAACCCGACCGCCTTCGGCGACACCGTCACCGGAGGCGTAGACCGCTACGTCGCGATGACGCGTGCCACCCAGGAGCTCGTCGTGTTGGGCGACTAAAGGCGGCGCATAGGGTTCAACCGGCTAGAAGTGCATCTGCTCCAGAGTGCCGTACTTGATGAGGATCTCCTCGAGCGCGGAACCGTTCGTGTACTCGAAGCGCACGTTCTTTCCTGTGCCGGCCGCAAGAACAATGTCCGGGCCGTTCGAAAAGAGGAGCATCGACCAGGGTGCCGTCCAGACAGTCGCGCCGGCGGCATCCTGAGCGTTGACACCGTCGGTGTCCATCGCGATCTGGACGATCTTGTCCGATCCATTCACCGGGAAGGTGACGGGGAACTCGCTTGACTCCCACTCCTGGAAGTACGCCGTCAAGCCGAGCTTCGCTTGCGGAAAGCCCGCGCGGAGGCTCCGGCCGATTCGAGATACGTGCACCTCGCGTTCGGTCGGCTCGCCATCAGGGCCGATGCCCCGGATAGTCAGCGCGGCCCCCAGCGGGTAGGCCTGACGGAACAGTTCCTCTTGGCGCTTGTCGTCGGCCGCGAGGTCACTGCTCTCGATAAAGGGCTGCTCGCCGATCCACCCGGTCTGCACCGTCCAGGTGGGCGTCGTCGCCTTCTTCTTGCGTCGAGAACTCAGGATCCCGAAGACGACGATGCCGACGAGTACAAGCACGCCGATCGCAAGGAACACAAGAATGCCGGTGTCATCATCCACGAGCCCAGATTAGCGAGTGCGCCCGCTGCTCGACTCACCAACCGGTAGAGAGCACCCGGTCTAGCCCCTCAACAAAGTAGTCAACGGACTCCTTCGTCACGCACAGCGGCGGCTTGATCTTGAGCACGTTGAGGTGGTCGCCCGTGGGTTGCATGATGATGCCGAGTTCGAGCAGGCGGTTGCAGATCGCGGCTGTCTCCTCGGGGGCGGGTTCCAGGGTGTTGTGGTCTCGGATGAACTCGAGCCCGAGGTACAGGCCCGATCCGTGAACGGTTCCGACGATCGGATGATCCTTCCCCAGTGCCGTGAGGCGGCTCTTGAGGTGCGCACCCACCACGCGGGCGTTCTCCTGCAGTCCCTCTTGCTCGATCACGTCAAGCACCGCCATGCCGATGACCGAGGAGACCGGAGATCCGCCCGTTGAGGAGAAGAAGTACCCCTGCGTGCGGTAGCGATCGGCGATCTCGCGCCGGGTGATGACGGCACCAATAGGCTGCCCGGCACCGATCGACTTCGCGACGGCCACGACGTCGGGCACCGCGCCCTGCTGCTGGAATCCCCAGAACCACTCGCCGAGTCGACCGAACCCCACCTGGACCTCGTCGGCAATCGCAAGGCCGCCATGAGCCCGGATCGCTCCATAGACCGCGGAGAGGTATCCATCGGGCAGAGCGACTCCGCCAGCGTTACCGAAGTAGGACTCGCTGATGAAGCCGGCGGGGGCGTGCCCGGAGGCAGCG
>Ga0247807_10000933_pt1 | contig 17819 bp, 21 predicted proteins | sample UWRJL074202C1_FD_179931 | JGI IMG/M metagenome (GOLD analysis project Ga0247807, IMG submission 179931) | Plant litter microbial communities from Arlington Agricultural Research Station in Wisconsin, United States - UWRJ-L074-202C-1 | ecosystem: Environmental > Terrestrial > Plant litter >...
CTAAAGTTGTGAGATTTGTGGCAAGGGGCGCTGGAGTATTTGCAAGCTTTGAAAACCTCGCCGTGAATAGTGAGCTGCTTCTAATTTCAGTTAGCAGTATAGAGCCAGAAATATGACATACTTGAAGATTAAAAAAGAAGCTTAATTTACGATTGCAATGTAAGCGTTTGCAGATTATATTAGGTATGACACGTAAAGGCAAAGATAGCTGGGAAAGGTACTTCGCGCAAAATCCTTCCTCGTGCGAGTAGAAGCAGCAGATTATTGATTGTAGGTTTTACTAGAGAAGATTTAGCAGTGGAAAGAGTAGGGTAGCATCTCGCCAAAAGATTCCTCCAACCACAGATGTCAAATATACAGTTCAATGTCTGTCAATTACAACCACTCGTGACCTGGTTGTCAGCGCATGTGTTGTCATAAGAGTACGGAATTCAAAACAACATCACGAGTCATGCTAGCACTTCCTTTGTTGTTATTTGATCAGCCGTTTTATACTTCTAGCACAGGTAGGGGGAAAGGTAGATTTACCGTCATCGCACCGTGAATGCCAACAATATAGTTTGCGTGAATAGCCGAAACTATACATTTTCAAACGGTTTTTCCATCTATTAACTTGCAGATTGAATTGTAACTTACATGAAACACTCCCACAGTATAGATATTATGAAGGGCATCTTACGATATGTTGATTAAATGCTGCTGATGAAACAAGCTAACTTGGAGTGGTGGCAGCGAGGGCTGCACGTAGCAGCAAGAGCTGTATCTGCTATTGGTTACCGGCAAAGTGAAGACCCCTAAAATATATCCGCGGAAATGATCTACCAGCTGGAAAATGATAATTCATCTTAGGTTGCGCCTATCGAGATTGAGTTTCATGTGATATATGGACTAAGCGAGAAGGCTGAATCGGAATCTTACAAAGTGACAAGAGGTTACAAAGAGTCTCAACTGCTGTTATTTTGTCCAAATTCTCATCCTACCTTTCTTCCTACTCTTGACCATTTTAAGGCGATATGATTAAGACGATATGAAGTAATTCTGTTACCAAAAATCCACCGGTTTGCCCGGCTGCAGACTTGTCGTATATCCGCGATGCGTCTTTTGAACGTAAACACCATGCAGCTGGAGGATTTCGCTGGGCGCGATATCCCCAGGTATTCCATTCTCTCTCACTGCTGGGGAGAAGAAGAGGTCAATTTCGGGCATATTGATGGCTTTGATTGGGAAATGATGCAAGATTGGCGAGACAAGCCAGGACACGCCAAGATCTACTATGCCTGCCACCAGAGTGAGGCGGATAACCTCGACTACACCTGGATAGATACATGCTGCATTGATAAAAGCAATAATGCTGAGCTTTCAGAGTCAATCAATTCTATGTATAGCTGGTAATTTCCCCTAAATTAAATACTACAATATCATTCGCTAGTAGCACAAGAACTGTCTGGGAAGCTAAAGTTGTAATAGCTTCACGAGCAGCTAGTCTTCTAGTAGAGTTTGCAAGAAAAATTTCCTACAGATTCTGAAGGCACCCTTCTTCCCAGAATCTTGGTTAAATATATGCTGATTAGGTGAAGGTACCAAAATTCGGAAGTGTGTTACGCTTACCTAGAAGACGTGACTTCCACACGGTCCAGTTCGGAGTCCTACGAGGAGAATTCGGAATTCAGGCGTAGCAAATGGTTTACCAGAGGCTGGACTCTTCAGGAACTCATTGCTCCTGGCAAGGTTCTGTTCTTTGGGAAAGATTGGATTTATCTGGGAGAAAGAGTGCAACTCTCAGATCCAATTTCCAAGGTTACAAGAATCCAGGAGAAGGTTTTAAGAAATTCAGCGACAGCTTCGAGAGCTAGCGTCGCAAGAAGAATGTCGTGGGCATCAGGTAGAAAAACCACTCGAGTCGAAGATTTGGCATACTCACTCCTTGGAATTTTCGATGTTCATATGCCTCTGCTCTATGGCGAAGGAGACAAAGCATTTCTTAGGTTGCAAGAAGAGATTCTGAAGGATTCCGACGACCAATCACTATTTGCGTGGAACCCCTCAAGTCAAGGGCTAGATAGCCGAGGAGTTCTTGCACCTACTCCTGACTACTTTCAATCATCTGGGAACATAGTCCCCACTCCTCCTACAATGGAAAGTCAGTCGTATTTCATGACGAATAAAGGTCTCTACATTAACATTCCTTTGTCCATTGCGGGAAACAGGGCTTGTGCTCTTCTCGATTGTCAGTACGAAACGGATTTTTCTGGACGCCTGGTGATCCATCTGGAAGAGACCGACGTTCCCAACGTCTACCAGCGGGGATGGGGACTCGCCGTGAGGAAACCCGTCCCCAATGATCTCGAAATCTGTCGCATACGCACGATCTATATTTTGAAACGTTCTCTTTCGAGTGGCATATCGTGGATGCAGTATGATACTTTCGTCATCTATATGAACGTAGCTCCATATCATGGCTACGAGATCGTGGAAGTAGCACCGAACAATGTGGTATGGGATGCCGCTACGCATACACTGAAGAAGGAGAGCTCGCAACAATGGGCTGCGTTTAAACTTTACAATTATGAGCTGGAAGTTGGAGTTCTGGTGATAGTGATAGTGACCAGGAGCGGCCTCATAGAGGTGGGAGGAGTCAAAGTTGTTGACATTCCACTGGTTGGGACAATAGAGCAGTTGCTTGATTATGAGGAGCCTTGGGAGAAAGATCAATACAGGAGCGTGTATCGCTTTTATCAAGATTTGTTTCCAAATCAGAGAAAGCTGGAGCATCCACTAGAAGTACTTGCGGAAGTAAAGACGAAAGAACAGCTCAATCAGCGAGTCTTTGCTCTAGACATAACCATTAGGTCGTAAATATAATGAAATAGCTATGCTCTAACGATTTGAGAGCCTAAAACGTGGCTTATCACTGAACAAATCTTAGCGAATAGTAATATTAGAAAAATGTGCTGAGATTTGACTTCCAAAAAACAATCACCCCTTTAGAACCGAAGCACTTTCCTAAATGGTATATCATTTTTATTGACGATACAGATTCAGCAACGCGCACAAAAAGAATCTCCGTCAAATAAGCATCATCAAAACTTTGAAAAAGACATAAAAGTATCATTCAATCGTTCATTTCACTCATAACCTGCACTCTATCGCGCGAATAGCTAAAGAATTCCTCCGACTAAAAATGTCGAACGCTCCACCAAATTCAAAGTAAACACCATTCACCAGAGGCTATGTGCTACGTACTTGACTTTACTAACCATAAAAAGAGGGTTTGTCCAATTCGAGTAGCGAGGCAATAGATCAAACATATATAGATGAAAAAATACGCAGAACGAAAACGCAAATATCGCCAATCATCTCGCCTCGCTATGCAAGCTGCGTATACAACCATATTTTCGTTCATTCTTTCAATCCTGCTTGGATAGATAATCGTTCATAACTCATCAATCATATCTCATCAAGGTTTTCTCTCTTCTTGCCGTTTCCATTCTTGCAGAGCAGATTGGGAATCACCAATGCCGTCTCGATCCCCTCTGGTCATAAATGATCTCCCTCTCGACAATCCTTTCATCGTCGAAGTGAGGAGCATTTCTGGAGCGGCGTCTTTCATGTCGTTCCCAGTCCGCACGGTCACGTTCGAGTTTCTCCATGCGTATGCGTTCTCGCTCGATCTCACGGAGACGATGTTGTCGCTCACGACGTATTTTCTCGGAAAGCTGGACTAACGCTAAGACATCCTCCTGTAACCCTTTATATTAGTTGCTAGACTCGGGAAAACTGATTCACGGACGATGAAAGATGGAATGTGGAAACTTACATATCCGAGATATTGGATGACATAGTAGAAGAATTCGGTCTCCTCGTAATCATAACCCATCTGTTCGATAGCTTCTTTGACGACCAAATCCTTGGTAATTTCTGTCCAGAGATCACCAACTCGACTTTTCTGAGGTCGTGGCATACCAACTCTCCTATCAGAAGAAGATTCTTGGATCCGTTCGTATTCATGTGAATACACAGCACCGCGCGATCGTTTATGGGTTGAGATCTCAATATCTAGCCCATTGGTCTCTCGTCTTGGTTCCTGAATTTCTCTCGGCCTCGCCAACTCGCGTTCTCTTTCGGGGATGAATTTGCTGCGTCTCACACCATTGTATTTCTGCCATGTGATTTCCTCAGCTCCTCCTCCTACACCTTCCATGCGCACTCGTTCGGTTCCTGGTGGCACATCTACGATTGCCCAATCTTTCGTGGCTCCATTGTATGCTTCGCCAATATATGCTCTATCCCCAGCTTTCCTGGCATAGTAATCGGCTTCGCTCTCGTTATCTCTGATGTCGATCCTCGTTCTGTCTCTTTGTGTAGGCCTTGCGCTTACGCTCCTCCGTCTACTCACTGTCAGACGATTATCACGCACTTTCAACTTCTCTCGCTCTTGTTCGTAGACATAGTCGTCGTCGTAGTAATCATGTCGGCGACTGTGAGGTTGCGGGGTTCGAGAGCGGCTGGCGCTGGTTGTTTTCTGGTGAATGTCTACTTCGGTATTTCCACGGGATTGGTAGATGTCGATATCTGTCTCTTTGACGCGTGGAGTGCTACGACGTGGTGGTGGAGGTGGGGTAGGCACACGGGCATGCTCAAAACCTTATGATGTTAGTGGATATATTTAAGGTTGATTGGAGGAGAGGAAAACATACCATGATCGATGTGCCGGTGGTGAGTGATGATTTCTTGGTGAATAGGAGGTGCTTGAATCGGCGGCGGTGGTGGTCCTGGAGATAGTGACCGTATAGAGGGGGACGGTGAACGGCGGGTTTCTCGTGTTTGCGTGATGTGAATGCGTTCCTCATGATCGTGAATCGGAGACTCAGATCTTTCTCTTCTCTCCACGTATCTTTCTCGGAAATGCACTGGAGAGGGACTTCGTTGCCGGATGGGGATTCTCTCTCTTGTCTCAATCACTCTCGCCCGCAACTGTTGTGGAGGAGGCGACACGGGGCGTTCTCGCTCTGACCTGATGGTGGTTCTTACCCTATCTTGAACATCTAGAGATCGGTCTCTTGTCGTGATTCTCTCGTGAAATTGTACTTCAGGGCTCGGGTCTCGAGGTCGTCTTTCTAGCGGTCGAGCATACTCAACCTCCCGCTCCCTTACCACCATCGGTCCAGCATTGCTCTGGACACCATATCCATCATTCAAGAAATCCGGTCGACGGCCAGGCTGGCTCTCCCGTCGTATGTAGGTATCGACCTCTTCATAGTCCTGCTCGCGCACTCGTACTGGTGGTGCCCGCACTTCCTCACGACTGTAGTACTCTCGATCGTCGTAGACCGAACCGCCGTGTCTCGAACCCATAGCTGCTCTTCCGATAGCAGTTTTCTAACAGCCAAAAGATGTGAAAGATGGCAGGTTTTCTGTTACAATACAAAACCAGGCGACGGCAGGGTTAAAGCAGAGAGCGGCACGAAGAAGGATGAGGCTGCGAGGGATTGCTCGTGTAGGTTGGTCGTAGCTTTACTTTTGCACACCACGACAACCAAGCCCACTCTGCACGCACTGCGACTTCAAGTGGGATGACGAGTAATAGGAGGGGTTGGGAGGTTGGGTGGGAGCTGTTTGACCCTGCTTGGTTTCTTCTTCATCAGCAGAAGCAGAGCAATGATTGAAGGACCGGTGAACGGGTGCAGCCTCTCACTCGCTGGGTGGGCATTAAATATTGGACTTATTGAATCTGCGGCACTTATTTGAACACAAACTGGGAAGTGCAGCAAGATGCCAGGTGAAGCCGGGTACAAAGGTACGGCCTGATGTAATAGTGCAGACTTTGCCTATAGCAGCTGAAGCAATGCCTTAACAGAAAATCAGGGCCGTGGGTTATAGTCTAGTGGGACGAACTATATCCAGAGCACACTATGCTACACTATCTCGTGCTGGCAGCGGGTGTTCCTGGTGTCCGCTGATCGCTGCTCCTCCGCCGTCAACATGGGCTGCTTTTCTCTACTGTACCCTTATGACATAGCTAGCATAGGACTGGACAGGACGGAATCCGTGGTCACTGACTGGCGCCGTTGTATCACGAACACTGGATGGTTTCACGCTGCTACAGGATCACCTTAGGAAAAAGCTCCCATCCATTTCGGCGCAGTAATGGCTCAGACCGGACTGCTGGGGCTCGGCGGGGTATCCCTGGTCAACACGTGAATGTGATGCCGAAACTCCTCCAGTTGCGTTTCGTTCTTCATCACATCGCCTCTTCCTACTATGCACACCGAAATCCACGAACAGATACACCTGTGCTCTAGCTGCTCACTCCCAAGAAAGTGCTGGAGTCTAAACAAGAGGCTTTTCCCCGGAGGATTGAGAAGGGAGAATTGGCCTGCCTAGTAGGTTTCTCGCCGATTGTATTTGACTCGCGAGTGCTTCGAGCTCAGCTGTTTTTCTTTTCTTTTACAACCGTTGCAGATTTCTATTGTCCGAATCATCGAAATACAAGTGGCTTAAGATGAATGTTGAATAGAAGAGTATTCGATAGCTTTCGAATTCTCCGGCTATGAATCCGTACGAACGCAAGAATCGACCTTTATTGGTCAAATTCATTAACCATTTTCTCTGCTTCATGTCATTTTATGACGAATGACAGATAGATACTTTTGAAATCAAGCTTGACTACCACCCTGATTCTCATAGCCATGGTGGCGGTTAAGAGGGTGAATACTACTGCGCTGCTATGCTATTCTCAATCTTGTTTAGTTGAGCAGAATCAATTGGGATTACTAGGAAGAGTAATTACTTTTTGACGGGTGTGCTCCTTTTGTTTTGTGCTATATATTCTAGGAGTAGCCACTTAAAATTACATTAAATTCCAGCTTGAATTAGCTTGAAATTTTAGATTTGTCAAAGCATACCAACCTAGCCTAATCGAAAATCCCTAATGGAAAGACATCCGCAATTCTCTGATATCCAGCGACATTCGGATGCAGAAAATCTCCACTGTCATACAAAGGATTCAACCTGCTGACATTCTTTGGATCTCTCAAAATCCTATCAAAGTCAACCACCGCATCAAAATCCCCCTCATCTCTAATCCACTTGTTGACCTTCTGTCTTGTCTTCTCCCTCTCTGGATCCGAGTACGCCTGAATGCTCGCATTTCCACAGAATGGTGTTATGGTTGCTGCAAAGATAGGGATCTCAAGAGCTTGGATGCGGGTGATTATCTGCTTGTAGGAGGATATGAGACGGTCACCGACCAGAGTTTGGGCGGACGAGGTGGTGGGAGCAGTACCGATATCGTTGACACCTTCGAATATCATGGCGTATTCGACGCCCGAGTGGGCAAGGACGTCGCGGTCAATCCGGCTGAGTGCATTTGGCCCGAGACCGTCGTTAAGAATACGGTTTCCGCCTGCAGCTTGGTTAAGTATAGCGATGTTGGATGTCGACGCCTTCTTCTTCATGTTGGCTAGGAGAAGATCGGGCCATCTAGCACTGTCAACAATTTGCTCGAGTCACGTTTAGCAAAGATTCTCACCGGTTATTTGCGTCAGTAGTACTACCTCTTCCGTCTGTAATACTGTCCCCAACGATAGCAAGTGCTCTGGAGCTCCTTGGTAGCTTTGCCTCAACCGCACTAATGAAGTACCTACCTTCTTATTAGCTAAACTACTCCAATCGAACCATAGCTATCTAAGGAAAGACTATACATACCAATGCGCAGCACTCAATGTCCCTGACCCTGTAATATTGGCTTCCTTTACCTTATTCCCGGGGGTGAACCAACTCGTCGTCCTGCTCCCAGGATGACTCGTGATACTACTTCCAGCTTGTCCTCCCTCCAGATAAATTGATACGCTCAACACATCCTTCCCCTTCCCTCTCAAATCGATTTCTACGGGATCGGAGACCACCAATGCTCCACTCGGAATCACGAAACTCCCACTTCCACTAAATGTCAGAGGCTTGAGCGTGGAGGTCAGAATAGCTGAAGACCCGGCGCTGTTGTTGAAAGGAAGAGCTATGGTTACGGCAGAAATGGGAAGGTCGGTAGGGCCGAAGGCATTGGAGATGCGGAGACGGATGGTGGTGGCGGGCAGGGTGAGATGTATAGTTTGACGGATGGTGGAATTAGAGAATTGGGCTGTAGTTGTGTTCTTTATGAGCGTTAGACGGAGACAAGGAAGGATCCAAAGTGATCGCGTTTTGTTAATTGGAGACCTACAAAAGGAACTGGTGGGAGGTTGGCCGGTTCTGTCAATTGAGGCATGCTGGCCCAAATATCAACCCAGTGGTCATCATCATGTTTACGTTTAACTGCTCTATGTGCCAATGTATCTTGACTAAATATCAACACTGCACACAGCAATACAACAAAGTAACTGAGTCCTGCCATATTGAGGTTTCGAACTGAAGGGTAATCGTTTCTCCTGGTCCGCAAAGGGGGAACCGCTGCATTTTGAACCTTTTCATCTTAAAACTTCTTAGGCTAATAAATTCCAAATGCAGGAACACGAGCGACGTTTTTTCTGTTGTCGCAAGGAAATATCTATCTTCCGTCACCACCGACCCAGAACGCGGGGAAGAGACCCCCTGTAGTTCATTTGATATGGATGCCAAAGAATCAGCCTAATTCGGAGGATCGGAAGTTCGGAGGGGAGGTTTTGCCGTTGCCACCAATTAGACTGCTCTCTGCCCGATGCGCAATTATTGTACAAGCTTGAGTACATGAAGATTGAACGAACGCTCATAATTCCCAATTAGTGTATGCTCGGCTTATTTTTATCATCATAACTTCCAGGTCAATAAACGAACCCAAAAAGGGGCGCCGGGGTCAGTTAAGCGAGTGCAGCCCCAGCTCCAAATCCAACCCCACTTCACACGCACACATCAATTCAACTTCTCGCTCTAGTAGCTACGACTATAACTGTAGCCTACAGTAGAAGTAATTAGAAATAAGAGTAGGCTAGGGGTTTTTCTTTTGGAGGAATTAAATGAATATAAGCAGGTAATGCCTACTTTATTATATTAAATAATTATGTAGAAACTCATAGTGAAGTTTCTCACCTTGAATGATTAGCCAAGATTAGGTTTCTTTTCCATTTTCTAAGTCTACACAATAGATCTAGATGGAAGATAGCAAGTTTGTATAACAATATTATGGTATCTAAGCTTGTTAATTTCCTCACCATGCTTGTTTTCATAGCTTTTAATTGAGAGTGGTTACGTCAACCTATGGCACAATTCAATTTGCACCTACGGTCTAAATAGCTGAATGAATTAAATTGGTTGTTACACATTCTGTTATTTGTGAATTTTGGTCGTTGAACCTGGGAATTGTGGTTTTCGTCACTTCTGATAAGATTTACATCCATCTCCATCAAAGCTGGCCGCATCACGATATCTACTTAAAACACATTATGAAAATTAAAATCACAAATTGACACAATACGACCGGATGGTCTAGTGGTACGATTCTCGCTTAGGGTATATTCTAAGCTTTCTTGCGAGAGGCCCCGGGTTCGAATCCGTAAGTTCTACCACAATTATCATAATCAATTCACATTCTAACAATCACACAGCGGTTCGGTCCATCCATTGTGAACCTGTCTAGTACAGTTTTTTTTCTACTTTTTTATAGAATTAAAATGTCTTCCCGAGGTGTTAGTGGTATTTTGTTTTTTTGGCAGCTTTTGTTTTGGCCCATTCTCCTGCTAGTTTTGTGGAGAAACTGTTTTGAGAGATCATTAAAGTTGCTCTAGCTTCAGCCTTGCACGTGAAATTAAGTCTTTCTAAAGAAGTGGATTTATCAATATTTTGTCCGGAAGACTTCGCTCGGTAGCTATTTGATGTGGAGTCTCAATGTAGTCTCTGTGTGGGGCCTTTTTCCCTTACTGGTGATGCTAGACATACATTGGTATTGACATACTTCGTACTTCCGAGTAAATAAATATTTTAATTTTCTTTTTGGACAATTGCTTCAAATATTTGACAAAAACAGACGTTGTGCCCTACGCACCTTTACGCGACTCAGTAAGAACATGAACTTATCATTAAAGCCAAAGACGAAGGACTGTTCTCAGATCTCTAATATCAGATTAGACTCCAGAAGAGGCATCAAGGACTGCTACACGCAAGAATAACTAGTCATATTGCGCAAAGTTCTTATCATGAAAACCGTGTAGACAGAGTTCAAACTAATTATTTGTAGTAACAACTTCAACCGTCAGGTCGATTGGCCATCTAGGTTGATCAACACCGTTTGTCCTTGTTCCCACAGTGTATCCCAACTCAACCGTGCCTCCCAGAAATTGAGCAATCGGCTTCACCTTTCGAATCTTCTTACCAATGGTCTTTGCCTCCACTATATCAAAAAACTCTGGCCGCAAAACAATCTCCCGGCTGGTTTTGGCGAGCATCTGAAGGTATGGAGGAATCAAGGATCCCATATTATGATAGTGTCGAAAGACTTTACCTCCGTTGCGCTTCCAGACATCTTGCCAAACAAGTTCCGGGTAAGCACCGCAAGAATTAACTAGCCATTGCGAATAGTAGTTGAGTGCAATATCGACAGTGTATGAACCGCCTTCCTCTGCTCGTTTGATGAGGGCGGCGAGAATTCCAGAAACACCTGCTACCCCAGTGCAGTAGTCCGAATTAGGGAATACAGGAGTTACAGGTTCGTCGTTCCCCATAGCTCTTCCAAACTCCATAGAGACCCCGCAACACTACTTCAGATTAGTTGTGATAGATTAGATGCTCATCAAAACTTACTGCATCGCTGATCTGTTGCCACCCACTCCTGTGCATCCACGGTCCATTCCATCCATAACAGTTTTCTCTTGCAAAAATCACCCCTCTCTCTCTTCCGCTGCAGATCTTCAAGATATCTTCCCGGCTAAATCCCCACTTATCTAAAACACCAGGCCGATATCCAGTAACTACGACATCTGCCTCAATGATCATTTTCCGCATATTTTCGCGATCATCTTCTTTTCTAAAGTCAAGACACGTGTTCCACTTGCCCCAGTTCAAATCGCAATGCAAACTTGAGAAGTCTACTAGGTGAGGAGCAGTGACACGCATTACACTAGCCCCCATTTCAGCCAACCCACGAGAAACTGCTGGCGCAGCAATAACTCGAGTGATATCTAAAACCTTCAAGCCTGCTAATGGACGCTTTGGTCCAGTCAGCGAAGAAGCAGGCCACCAGCTAGCTTTTTGGTTTTTGTTTGGATGGCTATGGATCTCGAAAAGGCCCACGTGAGCGTTCGCCTTTCCATGTTCTGAGTCCTTATATTCCTCTTTCGTCCAACAAATTGTCCCAGCTTGTCGATACTCATCCGACGCCAGTCGCTGCATATCCTGAGAATCAATATGAGATAGCTTCTCAACAAAAGGCTTCCAAGACTCTTCTGGGGATGTAGCGTCCATCTCATGGGGTAATCCGATGCTATCCAGAGACGGTTCCGGATTCATAGAACCATGAAGATGAAAGAAGCGGCTGTCTTTGGTTTTGTATATGTTTGTGACAGCATTGCGATGGGGTGTCGAAGCTTGGCGGTGGATGTCCCAACTAGGGAAGTAGGTGGTAATTTTTGGATCCATGGGTCTGAGGGCTTCTCCTTCAGGATCCAAGGTCCAAAGAAGAGTTGACATGATATACAGTTGTGCGTGATCGCTATATTCGGTAAGAAGTTGTCGTTGGTTTCCAAAGAAAGACTCACGTGTTAATCACAGCTTCCTGTGGTTCAATTCCATATTTCTTGACCAGGAGGACATTGAGTATTGTCGCCTCTAATCCTTTTAGAGATGCAATGCTCTCGGCAAATCGCCAGTTGATTGGGATGCTTGGAGCATCTGAGCCAACGTAACGAACGTTTTTGACGTATTGTCGAGCCTCTTCTGGAAGGCTCTTTGCAATCAAAGGGTTGTTGATAATTCCTTCGATCAGTAATCGCTTTGTTTCCTTAGGCACAGAATATGCTTCCGGGGAAGGCTCTTCGACTGTGACCATCATTCAGTGAAATTTTTAACCGGATTAGGTCCTGCTTAAGCAGTCCCAATGCTTTTCCTTCGCTATATACACCGTAACCTCTTACTGCTAGATTTTCCCTTCGATATTGTGTTGAATGAATATTAGAATAGTTACATTACCTCAGATGTCATCTGGCTTTAGTACTTGGCTACGCGTCTTGTTGGTTGTGTAATAACTTTACCACTGTACTTAGATAACTTCGGAGACTAGGATCCGACTTTCATATACTGCATCGTTTATTACTGACTCAAAAACATGATACCAGCACTGTGATGGACTAATGAGCGGGGTTACCCGCCAATTGGTAAACGTGGAGTGATTTGTTCACCTGAACTGTTTAGTCTTCATTCTGACTCGGAAACCACATGTCAATTGCCGTTTCTTTCAACGACCCATACAAATCATGTAGCAATAGCCGATACAACGAGCGGTTACTTTTTTAGATAGACACTTGTATTTAGCTTTCTGATTAAGGCCTCCCACATCGATTGTATCGTGAAAAGGGGTGGAACCTCGGCTAGGAAAAACATTACCGAAAGTTTAGCGAGGGGGTTCTCACGTGACTATATAGACTCTTTGATTCAGATATAACTGGAGGCTGTCTTAATGGTTTATCTTATGGGAATATCACTAAAGATCTGGTAGTAAATTGAAACCTTGCTCCTATCAATTGTTGTTATCAATTTCAGTATGGCGGTACCTTCTTGTAGTGCTCCCGCGTCAGGGGAAGTGCATGTGAGATCTAGGTGGACGGAGGAGATAGGGAAAAGACCCGTAAAGGTTGCGAACTGCTCGGGATATGCAGGTATATTATTTAACGTCTTCATCTTTAGAAAGGTAGAAAATCTCACATTTACCTCCTCTAGGCGATCCGAGCTGGCAAATGTTGAAACAAGCCACAGATGGAGATGTTGACTTTATTACTGGTGATTATTTGGCTGGTAAGTGTGACATAATTGCTTGACTAAACGAATAAGAATGTAAAACTTAATGCTAGTTAATAGAGATGAACCTTGCCGAAAATGCAGAGTCATATCGAGCAGGACAGCATCCAGGATATGTTGACACCGCGTGGGCTGGGCTACAACAAAGCCTCGATATAATCGCAGAACGACACATAAAAGTCATAATCAACGGAGGATCCCTAAATCCAGCCGGACTTGCAGCGAAAGTTTCGGCCTTGGTAAGTATTTTAATCCTCTAGAATGAACATAGGTGGCTGATCCCCGGCAGGCCACTGAGAAGAATCTTGACCTAAAGATAGCATTTGTCTCAGGAGACAATCTTCTACCTGTACTTGGACATGATTTAGCTTCATTGAAGAAAAACTTGCCTCCACATCTAGACTCTGATAACCCGGATGTGAAATTACCTTGGAACACCCTCGATGAGTCCGGCAATGCAAGTATCCCTCTTGTCTCCGCAAATGCATACCTTGGGGCTCGAGCAATCGTTCAAGGCCTGAAACTAGGCGCTGATATTGTAATTTGTGGTCGAGTAGCCGATGCTTCCCCTGTGATCGGTGCAGCATGGTATTGGCACGGATGGAGCGATATTGAGTATGATAAATTAGCTGGTGCTCTAATATCTGGTCATCTTATCGAATGCTCCGCTTATGTGACTGGAGGCAACTTTTCAGGCTTTACGGAATATACAAAAGAGACCTTCCTTGAACCAGGTTTTCCCATTGCAGAAATTGAAGCTGACGGTTCTTGCACTATCGCTAAACACCCGGGTACAGGCGGCTTGATTAATATCGACACAGTTAGATGTCAGTTTTTGTATGAGTTGCAAGGCAGTATTTACCTAAACAGTGATGTTAAGGCATATTTGAATGATGTCAAAATTGAGCAGGTTGGAAGTGACAGGTGAGATAGGGACTTCCCGAAACGTGGAATTAGTCATTAATATCAGAAGGGTCCATGTTTCTGGAATAAAAGGTGGGCCGCCACCATCGACGACCAAAGCAACGATATTTTACAAAGGTGGCTATCAGTCCCAAATACTCCTCAATGCAACCGGATATGGAACCGATCAAAAATGGGATCTCTTCGAGACCCAGATGAGAAATAAATTAAAGTTGTCTGGGGCGGACAAGAAACTTTCCATACTAGAGTTTCAAAGGTACTTCATAACCTATCAGACGAGACGAGGAAGCTAATGCCTGGTACAGGGTTGGAACAACAGCGCCAAACCCGCACTCACAACTAGCTAGTACCACTTACCTTCGCCTTTTTGCCGAGTCAGCTTCTCAAGAAGCTCTAATGGGTTTGTTGTTCGGCCTACGAGACATTGCTTTGCAACACTTTTCTGGTTTCCATTCAGCACTTGATATGAGAACGGCGATACCTAAATCGTTTCTTGCAATGTATCCAGCTCTATACTCGCAAGATCTACTGAAAGAAACAGTCACAATGATCAATGTGAAGGGGGAAAAGGTAGGTGAGCCCATTAGTGCAGGGCATCCACCGAAATACGAAGCACTAGAAAGAAGAGAAAACAATGAAGCAACAGTGAATGGTACACCGCTCTCGAATTTTGGACCATCAAAAGCTATGAGACTTGGTGATCTAGTTCTTGCTCGCTCTGGCGACAAAGGTTCGAATCTGAACGTGGGATTTTTTGTTCGCACAGCCAAGGCTTGGGAATGGCTCCGGTCGTTCCTCAGCTCTACACAGATGATCGAATTGATGGGCGAAGACTGGAGCGAGGATTATTTCTTGGAAAGAGTGGAGTTTCCCAATATTTTCGCTGTGCATTTCGTTGTTTATGGAATTTTGGGGAGAGGTGTTTCGAGCTCGACAAGGTTGGATTCTTTGGGAAAAGCATTTGCGGATTACATACGGAATAAGGTTGTTGATATTCCTGTAGAGCTTCTACACCAGCCAAACTTATAGTTTTGGATCCTTTTCATTATTATGGACGCCTGGAAATAATTTGAGCGAGCTTTGTCAACAAGTCTTGAATATTTGTAAACTAACACATGTTTGGGTTCTATGTTTGCTTTTTTGTATGTCACTAAGGCAAATAAATACAATGCGTGGCAAACGACCAAGTGATAGCCAAAGATAAGTCTCGTTATAGTGAGATATCCATATGAATCATCGAAGTCAAGAATGGAGTACATTTCTATACAAGTCTTTTGAAATAAACTAATTAATAAATTTATGCTGTGGGTAATCCTTATCAAGATGATAAACATCCTACAGAAGTGAACAAGCTTATGTACCTTTTACTTCTAGTATTGGTAGATCAGAGCTTCAAGCATCTTTGCGAGCCTGGTTGCACAGATGAAGAAGACTTTCTAGAGGAAAGACATTGTTAATAAGACGATGGGTTAGATTATGTGAAGTGTATGCTGAGATTCTTAGGCGAAAGAATGAGTTCTCTTCAAATGATTTGTAAGGGAATCATTAATGACTGGAGCCTTACTAGTGCCGCCGATATTTGGCCGAACTTCGGAGACACGCCCAGAATATATTCAACTTTGAATTGCTGAAATAGACTTCATTAGTATACGGCAGCAATCGGTATTTTCATTTGCGGTAGATAAGTGAACCCAGTGGAGTCAACGAAGCGTGTGAGACATGTCAACTTTGACTGGCTGTGAAGCGAGGAAATGGGTCACCGATAACCAAAGAAATACTCTGATAATTCAGGTTCATGTGTATAATGTCCTTACTAGCCATATCACCGAGTCTATAACCAAAGCAATTCTCTAGAAGGGTATCACGCACGCCAAAATCCTCACGATAGCCAAGCGTGTCTAGCCTAATAGTATCGCAACCCCAACATAGGAGAACCCAGTAATGATCCCAACCACAACTATAGAAGCAAGGAAAGCCATAAAAATGGTTTCAACCGGTCCTGGCTCGGTTCGACGCGTCGGGAGCGCAACAGCTGATCTAAGCTTTTCCGGCAGAGAGAAAGTGCCATAACTTGAATCCGGAGCTTTAGTGCTAGCCTTTTCAAGATCTCGATTCGTGTCTTTCGCCTCGTGCTAAGTAATGCGTCAAAAACATTTCACTGTAAATAATGTAGTGGTGGTCGTACACTCATGGTATGACAAACTGTGTAACCCTCCTTGGCCTTCTCGAGTTCTACCATGTTTCTTGATATTGTCCGCTGGTGTTGTATCTGAAATTCTTGGAATTTAGATTATTGAATCCGCGCTCCGGAAAACAAAATCGAAAAGGATCTTTCGTTTTAAGGGCTCTATTCATATTTCTTCCTTATCGGTGAGGTTGGTCGTGTGAGCTGATAAGCAATACAGAAGGGCTGCCATGTGATGTTGTGAAAACACACTGAAATGATACACTGCAGCTTTTCCGAGCATACTGCAGGGTCCGATGATCATAAAGTCTCATTCGACATTTCTATAGGAGAGAAGGTGCGAAGGTTCAGGCTAGAGCTTTCTTTACAAGACACAAAGAACTGTATCAACAGTATAATCACGTGCATCGTATGGTTTTCTGGAAAGTGGCTATACTCTTAACTTGCACTTTATTTAAAAGTTATCGAAAGATTTAATGTAAAGTACACAACACAGTATAAGGAAACATCTCGGCCGGTCTGGCGATGTCCTTGTGTTTGGCGTTCGTCGTCGTATAATGGTCACGTCTCACATACTTGATTGACCTGACGTGGCTGTGTTCAACGAAAGACCAAAAACCGCGTGCACTCATCTCCAGGTGTACATTTTTCTGAACCTCGCAAAATGCAGTCTATGCCTTTTGCAAGCCTTGTGAGCGGGTCAGCTTTATCCAGTCGGTTGTTATAGCATTGAAATTTAACAAAATATTCTGTAGGACGTTACGCAGAGCAGCTGTAGGGTAGGTAGGCAGAGCTCCATGGTTATAAATGCGTTTATTTATTAAGCAACGCGAGCAGCAACTCAGGTCTAGTGTTAGCTGCGCCGTGTCAAAACTACTATATCATAAAGAAGAAGAAGAAGAAGTTGAAGGTTGCTAAATGTTATGGACTAGTGGTTGGAGAAGTTAGAACCCGAGGCACTTAGAATGAGCGATGAGTTTGACATAGATTGCCGTGCTTATAAAAGGCTTTGCAATATGGTTATATAACAGGTCAATATCTGCTTCTATTAATCCATGATGCTTATTCACATTGGGTACTTACAAACCAAGAAACACTGCTTCTCTGTTCTGACAATGTTATGGCTGAGCTGGGTAATGGAAAGTCTGACTAGTAGTAACGTGACGAAGGCCTTTCCTATTTGGTGAATATGTTTGAGACTAGCCACTAGATTGTAGAGCGACGTATATACATATGTATTAATCTTAGCACTATACTTGATGCGGAACATAGTACGCATTCCCGTCCTCCCGAATTGACGCCTACTAAATCCGAGCTAATTCCGTCTTGACTAAATCAATAGATTTTAGATGATATAAGCATAAATTTCTCAAACTTACATCATTAAATAGGCCCAATATATCCTGAATAATTTACGATATGGAACAGAAGTGAGTTAGAGCAAGAGGGCAGGAAAATCCGGTGTTGGCTAGCACGTGACTCCACCAATCCCACATTCTTATGTTGCTTGAACTTCCATATCAAAAGCCTTCAGAACTTAAAAGGTGTATAGAATCAGCGAAAGATCTGTTGTGCTCTTTTGTTCCTGTCGGGTGCTCGGGTTCAGACCGAAACCGAGCAACCTCCGACATACGAGAGGTAATATGACGAGGCTTACTAACATACCCATGCTTCATTGTGCTTCACGCACGCTTTTTTATAAATCATTAGAGGATAAATACTAATTCTATGGTTT
>Ga0247807_10000936_pt1 | contig 17801 bp, 23 predicted proteins | sample UWRJL074202C1_FD_179931 | JGI IMG/M metagenome (GOLD analysis project Ga0247807, IMG submission 179931) | Plant litter microbial communities from Arlington Agricultural Research Station in Wisconsin, United States - UWRJ-L074-202C-1 | ecosystem: Environmental > Terrestrial > Plant litter >...
TATCATGTCTCATAAAGCCAGCCACAAACACCGTGCATGTGATGTGATGAAATTCTAATCCCTCCCATGCCGCTGAATGCCAGTTGCCAGTCAAAAATCTACGCTTTCAGCTATAGTACCGTAGTAATTAAGCACCGAAAACCTTGAATCGCTCCTTGATGTCCATAAACGACTTATCGCCAGCTTCGGCAACCTTGGCTCCGAAGACTAGTTGAGCGTTGAGCTCCCAGTTCTTTGGCAAATCCCATGTCTCAGTCACTTGCTGGTCGATCAATGGGTTGTAGTGCTGGAGGTTAGCACCTAGTCCCTCAAGTTCAAAAGCGGTCCATACGGCAAGTTGGGTCATGCCGTTAGATTGGGTGGCCCAACCTGGGAACTTGTCGGCGTAGGCGGAGTAGCTTTCTTGGAACTTGTTAACGACTGAGCGGTCATCGAAGAAGAGAACCTATTTTGTATTGTTAGCGTGATTTCACTTAACGTCACGTTATGTTGTGTCACGAGTTCTTCACGAGTTTGACTCGATTGACCACTCGCGGGACAACACCAGATTTGCGTAAAATCAAAGGGAGAAAGGATAACACTTACAGTTCCGTAGGCTCCCTTGAACATGTCTAGCTTCTGCTCGGTTGCACCATAGGCATCAGCTGGTACAATGGCCTTGAGTGTAGTCTTGGTGATCTCCCACAGCTTCTCGTGTTCCGCCTTGAGTAGGACGACAACTCGGGTGCTCTGGCTGTTGAATGAGGAAGGGGTGTGGAGGAGAGCTTGGGTGACAATGTCCTGGATCTTCTTGTCATCGATGGGAGACTCCTTCTTGAGAGGGTAGTGGGATCGGCGGTCCTTGAGGCTGTCGAGGAAAGGTTGAGACATGTTTGCGGATGATTTATAGGACTGCGTGAAGAATCTGGTTTGTGTTTGAACGGGCTTGGAGAAGAGTTGAAGCTGGTGAGGAAGACGCGTGGAGTGGGTGCGGAAGGAAGGCAGAGGTTTTATAGAGGGGAGGAGCAACGAAAGCCGTTTAGCGAGCAAGAGTGAGGACGACGCCATTCCCTGCGAGTATGTAATTCGTAAGTTTCCACTTAGTTTACCGTGCAACGCGGTTGGTATACAAGTCAGCGATTACCAAACACGGAGGATAAGTTGGAAGCTCCGCAAGTCAAGTCAGGAAGGTTCCAGAAGAGGGTTGGTGGTGGAGTAGAATGGCTTGTTACGGTGTACAGACCCCGTAAGTTCATGGCCAACTCCCGCCACTGCACGACGAAGGGATACGTACGGCATATATACTGGATATGGTATCGGTAGTGGTAGTGGTAGTGGTAAATCCAAATCCAAATGCAAGGTCACTCCTGCTTGCTTATTTGTTAGCAATACATATTAGCAAAGCAAACAAGCAAAGCAAAGCCAGAGCGACAGTGTGAAATGCAACGTCAAGACCAGAAACTCAAAATTAGCCAGGGTTGAGTACCACCCCCATTAACCACCTAACAATACAGCCAGTACCCACGGAACGCTCTATTTTTTCCATCCATGATTCTCTATTTCTCATCCCTCATTCACCAGCCTGGCCTGCTTCTCGTAATCAGATAACTTGCATCTATAATCACGGCTCCCATCCAGAATTACGGCTCCCGCTTGGCGTATAAACGCATTACAAACAGTGACAAATGCGCCAAGTGGGGCTCCGCTTGGAGAATTTCGATGCACGACGTGGATATAAGGTGATGACAGCATCCTCGATAAGCAGTACCGGCCACCACACCAAGGGACTGCTGCCACCTGAATCGTGACCCGCGGACCCTGGCTTAGGGTATCTTGGTTGCATGATTCAGGTGTTCTTCCGTACCTGAGTGTGAGTGTGAGCGTGAGTGAGCGAGTGAACGAGCGAGCGAGAAGCAGGCCAAAAGAGCTGGCGCATGGACAGACTCTCGGAGCCGAAGAATCTTCAGAACCAAGCAAGCCATCACGACGATCCGAAACCCTACACATACATACCCGGCCGGCAGCCACTCTTTCATTCTTTCCGTCATCTAATGTCTACTGTATCTATGTCTACTGTATCTATTACCAGGAAACCTCTCATCCGAACGAACATTATCATTTTGCACACATGATGGTTTGGTTGTGTTTCTATCAAGTTTTAATTCTTCACTGCTATCCCAAACTATCTTCTCAATCCAACTATCGAGTTGTGTCATTTCCTTACCCTCACCAAATTGCAATAGTCCGACACCAAATAGCTATATAGAGAAACTTCCAACCTTTTATCATCTATTCCGAGAGGCACCTGGAAGAGACCTGGTGACCCTGGCTGGAGTTTCCTAAGCTCACATCGCTTCAAAAATGTCCCCCGATCGAGACTTGATCATATTCTCTTGCCAAAATCCTACTTCCCCGACCTCCTCATCTACGGCTTCCATAGCATCAGCTGGTAGGTAAGATTTGAGGGCACGCAGCCAATCAGGGGTCGGCCTATGGCGCAATTGTGCTAGATACATCGTATCAAGCCTGCCCCACAAGAGCTCGAGCTCAATAGATAAGTCGATTCTCATCTCATGCATCGATTTCTCCCCAAGCGGGAGAGGACATCTATCGTAGGGGCAATACGACCCTGACGCCATCAGCAGAACCTTTCGAGCACAGTCTGACCCCAAAATGTGCTCTCCTGGGCATGGTAGTCGTATGGGAGTTTCGCCAGGAGGTTGATGGTTCATAGGCTCCCTGCAAATGGCACAAATGCGATCTTCGGGATCCAGCGACTCCAATACTTGAGGCGTCAGAATATGTGATAGGTGTTCATCGATTCGCTCAAGTCGCCGGATATTTACCTGCTCCTTGAGTTTCTTGATCCTACCCGGACTGTCTTTGTATCTATTCAAGCAGCTGTGAAGCTCATGTTGGCGATATATGAGAGCATCCCGCAGTTGTACAAACAACAAGCGCTCTCCCCTGGATGTCTGTATTGGATTATTACTGGCAAAGCAGGCTCTATACAACCGACCAACTAACTTGTCAAGCCATACCAAATCTCCAAAACTTAATGAAGGTTCCCGGAGAGCTTGAATTTGCTTGTCAGTAATTGTTTCCGGGACTTCTGGATGGCATCCGTTCTTCTCGGCCCAGCCTTTGAAGAGACGTACGGTAGTTGATCGAGCTTTTGCAAGAATACTCTCACGATAGTTTCGTATATGTGGAACATTTAGGGCAGGCGTTGTGAGAATGTAATCGTTACACACATCTCTGCGTCGAGCCTTTGTCAAGATGTTCCCATACACTTCTTTTTCGCAAAGGCCGTCCCAGGTGCCCCAATCCTCAATAGAGCACTCACAGCCATAGTGCCACTTCACACCCTCGCGCACTATCAAGGAAGATACCATTGATAGCTGATAGCTTCTCACAAGGCTTAAAAGTCGTGCTCGTTCTGTATAGCGGGTCTGTTGGCTAAATTGCAGATTGATTTTTGGTTCGAATCTAAATCCTGTCACAAATATAAGAGAAGTGGTTTTGTTGTTCAGCATTTAAACATACAACCGTGCTTGAAACTATTCGATGTAAGGAACGAACAACGGTAAGCAAATGTTTAACAAGTATCAATTTGCTTTCTTGTCTGGTATCCCCTACTAGCATCTTATTCTACTTCCTGTAATATCCAATTATGCATAAAAAACAAGGCAAGTCTCAACAAAGCTCGCCATATACACAAGGTAATGCAGCGAGAGGTGTCTTGCAACATATCCGCATTTACTTCACTGAACTACCAGCATCTGATGAGAAGACATGTTTCATTCAAGTATCAGCTGCATATCCAATGGGCATATTCAATATGAAGTAGGTCTTTGCTAATACTCGCTGGCTCTGACTGGAAAATCCAATGAGTTGGTCTAGATGATGTTGGTCAAATTAATCATCAAAGAAAACGTGCGTCTCTAGTAGGGACAGACAGTTTACGGTACAACAATGCACAACACTGTTCTGTAGGCAGCTGCACCACGCCGAAAACAACCCTATCGTCGTGAAGTGAAATGGGCCTTGAATAGAAAAACCAAAGGAGCACGAGGCTTCAGGTAGGATTTGGATCTGCAACAAGGCTGCCACTTGTATGGTAAGCTCAACGACGGAGGATGTAAGCTGACTCGGATGTTACATGTGAAGTGGCCCCTGGGACTTGTGTCCAAAGACACTGGTGGACGGAGCCACCAAACTCTGCCGATATATACCACATCTCGAGTTGTGGGATTTGTGTACCGTTGAACACTTCTCCTATCTCACCATACAAGATCATATCATTGCCAGATGTTGTGATGCACACGCGTGCATACGCGTTCTGAGCAGCAAGAAATTTGCTGCAATGGTCAGACGCTAGGGGCGCCGGGCCTTGGCGCGTTATCCTTGCCGGTAGTGTGTTGAGTCTCTATATGAAGCCGATGCCCCGTGAACAAGAAGAAACAAGTCCAAGCATCACCAAAGGTGGATATTCCCCGCCAATCACGTCACATCTGCGATCCATTAAAAATATCACCAACCCACGGGATAATCTTTAATCCGATCCGACTCGGTCATCCTCACACAGACACCGCCCCACCCTGCCACTTGTCCCGATTCAGCAAATCCAGCGGCAGAAATCCCGACAGAGGGGTTCAAGATAAACATACAGGAAGTCGCGATAATCGGGAATCTAAGCTCATCCGAACCTGACCTGTCCGATTTGGGCTGGGCGAAAGCTGGAGTTTCTTTGAGAACAGCAGCACCTGCATGTTCTGAACGTCTGCCACTTCTTTGTCTCTTCTGTAGACCATCAACAATCCAAACCCGTCACTCACTGCATTTGCATTAGCCTTGCAGGCATCCAGGCCACCGCCTCCCAAGACGTGGAGACCTAAATCTGAACTTTACCATGGACCAAAATCAATATCGTCCCTCCTCCCCCGACCTCTCCTCGCTGCTCGAGCCGACCAGCAAACACGACCAGCCATACCAGCCACATTCCCAATCCCATTCTTATTCACACGCAAATTTGCATCCGGATTTGCAGGGACACGCCCAGGGCCAGTCATATGCACCGCGTTCACCGAGCATTCCACCACTCGACAGCCCGAGTACCTATCCATTTCACCAACCGCAAGGCTTGGACATAGACACAACTCAAACCCCCGGTGTTCAGTACATGCCTCCAATCCCAGATCTGCCACCTCAACATAGCTTTGCGCCAGCTGCCACACCATACTTTCAGCCACAACAAGTTCATCAGCAACAGCAACAGGCCCAGTACAGCCCTACGAAGACGCAGTACAGTCCGGTCAAGACCGAGTACCCGGCACACCCAACAAATCCCTACGCCCCGGTTCAACCACCTCCATACAACCACTATCCAACCTATACCGACGGTGCAAACGACGAGCGATCCAACGCCATGTCTCGAGCGCCCCGCATAAAGGGCGAGGACCATTTATCCTTTCAAGGTGGAGCAGCGGCAGCTGCACCCGCATACAAAGACCCCAATCCAACCAATATCGAGATCAAGACCAAGTTTCCAGTTGCACGTATAAAGCGAATCATGCAGGCTGACGAAGAGGTTGGCAAGGTAGCTCAGGTCACGCCCGTGGCGGTCAACAAGGCACTTGAACTCTTCATGATTGCCCTCGTCACAGGTGCCGCAGCAAAGGCGAAGGAGAAGGGGGGCAAGCGAGTCACGGCACAACACCTCAAGGCGGTGGTTGAAGGCGACGAGCAATTCGACTTCTTGGGAGACATTGTCGGCCGTGTAGCTGACGTGCAGGAGGGTGCTGGAGGAGAGGGACGGAAGAGAAAGGAGAAGAATGCCAGTTCGGATAGTGATGGAGAGGAAAAGAAGCCAAAGAAAGGAAAGGGCAGAAGAAAGAAGAGTGACGAATAAATGACGAGAGGGATGGTAGGAATACTTTTCCGGCGTTTTGGGGGACTGGTTGCATTATATGGCGAATTCAAAATTGGGGAGCGACAAAATATCATGCTCTTCTCCGACTTGATTTCTCTTCCTGATCAAATTTTGTTATGACCAGCAAGTGCTAATACTTATATTCTATCCTAAACTAGACTTCTCCATTAAGCTGCGGCAGTCTTTGGCACTGGCTTAATAATATGAACTAAAAGGCCTGAATACACAAGAATATGCTTCCATTTCCAACGGCTATTGTAAACCATGAAATCTGGACTTTTATCTCACGCCCGTGACCTAAAGTCTTGTAGATGCTTAGATGCTAGATTGTGTTGCTATGTTTTCAAACGTTTCAGCTATGAGTTCTCTCCTTGTCTGATATTGAAATCCAAAACCTTTAATTAATATCCGTTTGAACAACCATTGAAGTCCAAGTCCAAGGAGCAAAATAGTTCCAAGCAGTTACTCAGAGATTGGTAGGTGAGGATGTAAATTGGGTGTACTATATCAACGTCCACCTTCTTCTTAAACCGCATTGAATCCTGCATTTTAATCCAGCTACGGAACGCGAGCATTATTCTTCCTCGGATTCAAACTATGAGCGCAAATCATATCCCAAGCATAGCCTCTGCAAGCTCCGATACAGAGACCGATGTTTGAAATTAGCGGTCGATGGCCGTATTTATCGAATGTCAGAGCCAGCTGGTGGATGTCTGGATGTGCCCATCAGACAGGTATCTTTTCCACATGGCTGTGCGTTGGAAACAAAGATAATTAGTAGCATGCTATATATACATGGCAAGTCTTGTGGGCAGGTAGGTAAATCTGTCTGTGGATGTATGATCTCGATTAAATCTCAGGTGTGATTATTTCATTGTGATACAGGTGTCTTTCTACATGCTGCTTTTCAGTAGTGTTCAATTTGGACGTGGCTAAAGGTTGGAATGACTTCGTTTCTCAATCAATCATCGAAACCCTGTTCTATGGCCCCTGGGAGGAGCGTTTGACTCGCGGTTGGACTCATCCAAGATCTAAGGCACCCAGCTGGTGGCATCAAGTAAATGGTAAAGCGAGCTTGATGAGGAGACTGCAGGTGTTTGAGCTGATTCTTGAGCTGAAATGGCGCAAAGCGGTTGAGATAGAATAGAGTGTTAAACGAGGAGCATAGGTTAGCTTAAGATCAAGAAGCTAGAGGGACGAGAGCAGCTGTGGAAAAGAGGCTTTCGGTAGGTGTCTATAAATACTTCTTGACGACTACTTTTATGAGTTGAAGAAGAGCAAAAGGCAAACTAAATGCCATCTGGGATTCCAAGCTGAAGAGAAAGAAAGCAAATTCAAACATTTTGATCCTCCTGCAGCAAGTTACAACGGTGCCTGGAGCGCACCGCAGGGAAGTAGTAAGCTCGTTAACCTAACGAATCGCCATCTCGCTTAACCAACATCCTAGGCACTACCCCTATTCTGCCCCCAAAGGCCGTCTCTCGAAAACCAGGTTGTTGTTCATACCGAAGAAGGAGAAGCCCGGAGATGACTCCATGGATTCTTTTTCTCCTGTGCTCAGCTTGGGATCGTGGCTGGTGCATGGCTTTCCACCATTGGACCACGACTGCCCTACCCGTGGCACTAGTTTCAGCTTGATTTGTCGAAGGAACATAACAATGTACCACCCGCCACCCCTCCCCAAAGTAAAGGTTAAAATGCCACCATGCAAAACCCGAGGATACGGTCCAGAGTTCGGCTGCCAAAATCGTGCACGGAGTGTCGCAGAAGGAAGCAGAGGGTGAGTTGTATGGAGGTATATGGCAGACGAGGAGTAGCTAACCACCTCAGTGTATACCAACTAAAGAAGGGCCATGCGTGAACTGCTTGAGGAGATTCCCCCCGGTGGAATGTATCGGGCTACCAGATGCCAAAAACCAAAAGTCAGCCAGACCACCTTCATCGGACGAGGCTGAGCTCATAGCTTTTGAAACCACCGCACATGACACAAATGGAGGTGTTATTCTCAGTAGAAGAAAACCATTAGTGGCAATCGGTGCCCCGACGGTATTTGCAGGGAGAGTGACTGCGACCAATACGATGAACGGAGCTGCAATTGAACCAACCTCAGAGAATGCAGAACTTCTACACTTTTGTAAATCGACCTTATGCTACCTCCCTCAGATCATCACTAACATAAACCCCCAGTTCAGGAATATGTCATGCCTGGCTATGTTTCCGTTGATGGCAAAGATCTTCCACCGATGTTTTTGAGCGATATATTTCCCTGGATGATCCAGTCACCTTTAATGCCAAACATTGCTATATTGATGTCGTCCTTCTCCCTACGGCTGGAGCGAGGTTTGAATGTTGATCCTCAACAAACTATTTCTATCAAAGCCCATGTTCTCGCTCTCATCAATCAGTACTTGAAGGAAAAGGACTTCAATGTGATAGGCGACGAAGCTATACGAGCGGTTACCCATCTTGTAATTTCCGAGGTATGTGTCTCTATCCACTGCTTCTTTAAAGGCATATCTTGACGATTTATAGTGGTGGTGGGGCACCAAAGAGTCTGCGCTGGTTCACTGGCAAGGTATTAAGGGCATGGTTCGCTTTTATGGCGATGTTAGCAAACTTCCCGATCCAGTTTTGACGCAGGTTCTTACACTTACGGATCTTGGGCTGGCCTGTTCCTACGAGGCTGAGCTTTCCCTGGATTATCCCGAACCGACTGTCTCTCCAACAAGAGAAGACTCGCCCAGCTTGCTGCCGCCAGCTCCCGCAATATGGCTGAGCAGTCCGCAATTTCATTCGAGCTCAACCTTTAAAGATAACATGCAAACGTTGGGCATTGAACTTGAAGCAGCAATGCTTCTTGATGATATTCGCTTCCTAACACTCTCCATCACATCTTCCATATCAAGCAGAAAAACCATCAAGATCCGAAGCACAGCATCGTGGTTGTATGACCGCGTCAAAAGTCTTCCTCCCCTGGACCCAGCTTCAGAACTTGAACTCATAACATCAGCAATTCGGCTCACTGCCCTCATCTACACCTCATGCGTTGTTTCCCTTACCCCGTTTACCCAAGTAACCCACCACGTTGCTGAGATCAAAAGACACATATCTCGTGTACCAATGTCAAGGTGGAAAGGGATACCAGGGATCTTTCTGTGGATTCTGATGGTGATCAGCCCCACGTGCGGGCCGGGAATAGACGATCGAAAATGGAGGAAGAAGATGCCGGTCACGGCGATGGCAATTGGCCTGGAGGGATTTGGCTTAGGGATTGAATATTTGAGAGCGAACTGGCTGGTCCAGAGATGGATTGCGAGGGAGAGGGAGAAGAAGGAAGAGGTATTGTAGGTGTGAAATAAAAAAGATATTTCTCCGGTGAGACATTGAGATCTAATGTAATTCAAGCTTCATAGCACTTAGCACTTGTCCAAACATTTAGCATAATTCACACATAATTGGGCTCGAAATTAGACTCTTATCTGGTGGTTTCCTGACGCTTCTGATAGGAAGTGTACTCAAATAGAGCGAAATATGGGCAGGTGGTTTAATAGAGATATGATGCAAACGATGCTGCAAAAACAGGCGCCTCACTCATACTACCGAAGCACAAATAGGTGAGGAAGCTGCTGAAATTAAATGGCCAAGAGAGCATGCACAGAGGAGATAACTCTCATTCTCGCTCATGGTAATAGTTTCAAATGGTGTATCCAAGCATTCTCTGCTAAAGTTCTCCCTATTCTATAGTTGGACGAAGAGACCACGGTTAGAACAACACGGGAAGCGAGGGTGATGATCTGGTCGGGTGCCGCATCGGGTAACCGTGCATCTATGATAACAACTATCAAAACCCCTCGTTCTTCTCGGCTTCGTCGGCTATGATATGATATCTTCCTCCTGTCGCTTTTCTTTTCCGCGTTTCTCCTCCACATTTTCCCCTCACCTCCGCTGTCCTGTACGGGAATGATCCAAGGAGCTGGATTTTAAAAGTGACGCAAATGCATTTGCATCACTTGGGATAACTAGTTTGCGCAGCAAGTGGTAGTTTGGTTTGCCTTTAATTTCTTGATTTCATGATTTCTTCCCCATTCTCGTAACTTAACGGTTATTGACAAGCTACATGAGGTTGATTGGTGACAAGTATGACTTGCCGTGTTGCTGTATATCAAAACTGAGGCTCCAGGAGCAATTTCAATCGGTATGGTCTTATAAACATGTAAAGCCCTCGTTCTAGGACCATGCAGGTCCTGTAGTCTTCAATCTGTAAAGCAGTGGCTATATGTTTGAACTATCTGCATCAATCGATCCATTTAATATTTCTTACGCGCGCTGTCCATTCTGTTGCTATCTTTCTTTCCCGTCCCTCATTGGATCTCCGCAGGTATTTCTGGTGTGAGGTACTGAGATCTAAGAATGTAAGACCAATATGCACTAAGCGGTGATGGACTAATGAGCAAATGACCCTAGGTCCAGATAAAATTTAATTATAGGTGGCTCCGATGTCAACTGTACTTCGTATGTCCCGGACGGAAGTGTTCAGTGGTAACGGAATATCCCGACAAACTTCCCTGACAGTTTGAGTGGATATCCAAGAACATTACTGCGGCAGAGTCAGCAGACCAACCCGAGGATAGATCCCCGTCCGGGCCAAGTCAGCCAAGATTCCCAAATGTACGGTGGCTGCATTCTGGGATCTTGAGCGGCTCATAATGCTGGGATGAAAGGTGTGTATACGGAGTAGAGTTGTAGCATTTCACGCTCGGATGTGAGAGACAGCGTTAATGGGAGATCAAAGTGTTAATTGAGTCTTGACTTCTTATGAGGCATGCTCCTACTGTACGATATAGATCTATGCCGTCACTCCTAAAGAATCAAGTAGAGAGACTGTGGTTCAATATACAAGAGTTATGTCATCGTCCAAAACGAACTTTTGGATCACGGGCTCGGCAATTCTTCCCTGTCTGCTTAGGATTGGAACTCTTTGACGTTTACTTGAAAACTGTGGGGCAGGTCATAATGAAGACGGAAAAGGACATTGAAATTTGATGGAACGTGATATTCTATTCTCGACTTAGTTGGCCATGATTTGAGAACGAGCAACTATTCCGATGAATACTTTCTGGAAAACCACCTAGCTCGCCCGTCTCTGGTTGGTCTTTTTTCGCAACACTCTATGCTGCCAATAATCTGTTGATCGAGAAATGTTTCTGTAGCACGACTATCAATGGATAGATACCGAAGGCATTTCATGTAGCTCTCTCAGTAGAGAGGTTTCGATATATCGTTTGTAATGGTGTGGTTCAATGAATGCTGAATTGCTTGATTTGGTTGGTTTGAGGTATTTACCGTAACCTGAATCATTCTTGGGAGTTCCATTAGTGAATATCGGAGAGAAGCACCGAATAGCAGCTGTGAAGTTATGCGCCTCATAGCCAAAATATTTAGATCCCCCGAACATCTTTGAAGGGATCAATCTTTCTACAATAGCCTGAGTCTGCCGCGGTGAGGTCGATGTTTCGATTGCCCCAATTCTTCCTGATCTGTTTAGCTAGATCTCGCATTTCGGGTGACGGTTTCTTCTCCTGCCATTTCTCTGCATTTTCTAACCATTGCATGCCGGTTTCCATTTCATCAACGGACTTGCATATGAGTGCCATATTTAACATGCTCGGAATATAGTCATTGGTTGCCGCAACTTGGAACCATTCTCTGGCCATTCCATAATCGAGCAAAGTCTTGGGCTGATCTGGCCGGCTTCTTACTATTTCTAGCTCAATATCCCCCAAATTGTGGCTGGCCTCATGGATGCCACTGAGTGCAGCGATTTGATAGGCTTCTTTTTGATATTGTGACCCATCTTTTGTAGCTGCAGCAATATAGTACAGTGCTTCACGATGAGCACCTTGAGCTGATTTAATGAACGCACTATGAGCTGCGTCTCTATCTTTCCATTGCAAGAAAATCTTGCCCATATTGAAAAAGGCTTGTGCTGCAGCTGGAGAGTCCTTTTCACCATCAGTTGCTACTTTGAGCATTCCCATGGCCTCCTTGTACTTTTGCTGGCTTATGAAGTAGCTTCCTAGAGTCATCTTCGCTCGAAGACCAGAAGGACCGGTGCTATCAGCCATCCTCTTTAGTCTCTGGAGATGCTCAGAAAATTCGGGATTAGCGAATGCGTTCCCTCTGATGCCTGATTCAACTAATTCACAAGCTGCCGAAGGTTCACCTAACTCAGCCGCGTCAACCATAAGTTTCCGAGCGGTAGCCCTTTGGTCTATCATACTGCCAAGAACTTTAGACAGTTTATATAGATCCAATGGCGTTAATTGAAACTCTACACAACATTAGCCGATATAGTATTAAGCCCCAGTACTTGAGTTAGCAAATACCTTTAGAGAGCATAGCTTTCTTTTCAAGTGAACTGTACTCTTTTTCTCGTTCCTGATAGCGATGAAGATATTCAATCTGTCTCTTCACATCTATCGTAACCTGTCCGCTTTTGAAAGCAGATTGCAATGCAGCCGTAAGGTTTTTGTTCGCCTCGACTTTACCAGAGGCGGGCTTATAGTTATTGTCGTAATCCGAGCTATTTTGTTTTGTTGAGGAAGATGATGAAGTACCTGTACGAGTTGCTCTCCGAACCTTAGGGGCCATCCCAGCAGTTCTAGTTTTCTTCATCAATCTTGATGCGGATGAAAAGCTGCAAGTCATGGCACCAGGACGGCTCATATGAGCTATCTCAAACATCGGTCGTGCCATCTTCATTGTCGCCATTGATTGAAAGCAAGGGGTTGAGTTTCTCCCCAAGAGTACGCCCTAGCAAACAGTCAAACTAGATTGACCATATATTGGCCAGTTTTGAGTATCCATTAATCAGTGTTGCAAATTGCGCGTGCACAAACAAGAGGTGTATTTGGGAGCATGCTTAGTAAGCAATATTTATACCGAATCAGGTGACAATACTTTTTGATATAATATTGCTCACATCTATGAATTGAACTAGAACAGTACTAGTGATGTATTTTATTCTTACTTATGTTATATTAGAGCTCTATGCAAGCGTTTAGCCTGTATTCTCGCCCTGCTGCCATTAGTAAGATTTTACTTGATTAGTTATTTACGGCAAATGGAAATGAAAGAAAAGTTCCTCCCCCAAACGATATGTAACATACGCGATGGAACTGCTAGATTACTTGTGGTCTCTGAATCCCTCTGATCTCCAAATGGCATTCCGAGTCTTTCTTTGATCAGCCACCTTTTCCTCTTGATTCGTTAAGGTGCCTCTCAGCCTTGCAGTCTAGCCTCGTATGAGGATCGGTATCCACTAAAAAGATTTTTGTCGAAAGGCTGCAGCAAGACTTTATATGTAACTCCATACGACCCAATGCTATCTAATTTTTTCAGGTCCGCAAGAAGTCTCCTGAATCAGACTCCGGAACCTGAATTGAGCACCCGTCTTCCTGCAGTCGCAACTACAAACGACGAGGCAATGGTCACAACCAGGAAGCAAGCGGGGTCCCAGGACGTCAATTCAGAGGAATCTCCGAAGACCGCAAGCAAAAGACTCACAAGATCTGCGGCGAAGGGTGGGATCGAAGAGCTCATGGAAACTGAGCCTCTGCCAGTGCGTGTGAAGGATGATGGCAACACGTCAACTAGGAGTAAAGTCGAAGTAGTTATACCTGTTAGCCGTCTTTCCGAGGCAGTTTTGGACTCTAATACGGATGGCCCGACTATACATGAGGTTGTGGAGATAGCAGATAGTGAGGAATCTGAAGTGGAGGATGAGGGAGCAACTGTTAACTCTTTAGAAGCATCTAAAGCCTCCAAGGATGATTATCACCTCGAAAATCCTTCAGAGGAATCAAATGAAGTGAACAAGGAGACTGAGGCTTCAAAAGGTGAGACTATCGTCTCAAACAAAGTAACAGAGGGCAAAGCGCAAGCAGGCAAGGTATCCAAGAAGAGCATACCAGGGACACCAGTCACTTCTTCACCAGCGACTCTAGCACGACCAACTCCTACTCCACGGAAATCTACTAAGTCAAAGGCCATGCTGCTGAAGGAGGCAGCCAGTTCTGCGCCGGTATTAACACCGGAGCTTTCCAGTCACAAACGGTTCGGCAGCGAAGATCCAGAAGTTGAATCTTTCCCTACAGAGCCTATACCAATCGATATGGAGGAGGCAAGTAGCGAAGATGACAGCGATGATGCTCCAGAGGAGTTCAACAAGAAGTCAGGTGCAAAGGTTCATGAGGAACAAGATCGAGATGCCTCGAAGGCTATCGAAATGTGAGCATACCTTTGAGGCTCCTCTATTGAGTTTGCTAATATAATTAGGCAAGAAGCTGCAATCCGGGAGAAACGTAAGGAGCGGGAGGCTAGGCTGAGACAACAAGCCGAGGTCGCGAATAAAAAGCGGAAACGTAGAGAGGAAGCCGTCACAAATCAACCATCTAGCCCAAAAAAAGCAAAGGTCGCGAACTCCGACGAAGAAATGGACATCGACGAGGATACAGCAGTACCATGGCCACAGAAAGTGAAATTCTCCAGAGAGTCTGATCTACCTGAATTTCTACCTGCCGAATTTTTGAACGACGACGCCTCAGAGACTAGCCCAACAGAATCGACACTACAACCAATGATACCACGTAAGACGAAGCAAATAAGTTTAGAGGAAAAGAAGCCGAAGGATCGCCGGAAAGGGTCAACGATCTATCGAGTGTCAGAGGCAACTGACATGAGATTGGCTCCAAAAGCTTCCCGTCGAGCTCGGTCAGAAAAGGCGCAAAAGATGCATGGCGGTAACAGGAAACCATTCTCGAAGAGTTTCTTTAACATGGAATCAAAGAGGTAGGGTTTTGTTGCTCGGCAGTTGTCAGAATAATTAGCGAATCACGATTCAAGGATATAATAATCTCGATGTCTATCATATCTCTGTCGTTGCGATTTGCATTCGTTTCCGACTTCTAACCTTCGTTCTAAATTGCATTCTTCTTTGTTTTCCATTTGACCAGGACAGTTGCAACCATATAGAGGAACCAGCTCCCTTCACAAGGCTAAGATCAGATATTACAAGTTGAATAATGTCATCGAATCATGCCCTGCTTTTACATTTAGCCGAGCATACAGCCTTGGCACTGGATGTATGTTCCTCTCACGCTAGCCAGTCCTGCCGTCGTCTTGCATTTCACTCTCCACTTCCCCGCATTCAACCAAGCTGCCAAATCCTTAATTGGGATGCTCGTCTCGTCTACCCGCCCGCAGACCAGCAGTTCCTTAGGTTAGGTGAGGGCCACATCTTTCGGAGACATGGCTGGGGGTGTGCTTGACTCTGGCATTGCTACTATGTCACTTACCGGTAGAACTACCGTTGTATTGCAGGTTGCATTGTCTAGCCTCTTCGTCTGCATGGTAAAAGCTTACCCATCCATATTGACAGCTGCTCCTAGGTAAGGATGCGTTGCTTTAAAGACGCAACCCTTCGCAATTTCTGTCCACGCGTTCTCTATCTTCATCTCTAGCAACGTTTGGTATTATGCATTCTAAGGATTACCAAGAGAAGGAGCTCGTCTCCGACGCCGTGTTGGCTGATACTAGTCAGTCTTCTCAAAATGACATGACGTCTTTGGAATGGGATGCTGCGGACGAGAAGCGAATCCGCAACCGTATGGACTGGCGCATTATGCCAACGGTGTTCATTCTGTATATCCTATGCTTCATAGATCGGTAAGTCACTTCACTTTGGTTTTCCTTGAGGTATTGTCACTAACTTGAGCAAATAGAGCCAACATTGGGTAAACAACCACTTACTAGGCCCTTGTTGTGTAACGAAAACTGACTCCAATGTAGGAATGCTCGAATTCAAGGGATGGAAAAGGAGCTAAAGCTTACCGGTTTTCGCTTCAATTGGGCCCTTACCATCTTCTACATATCATATATCGCTATAGAGATACCATCGAACATTGTCCTAAAGATAATTGGAGGGCGGTACTATCTGCCGTTGCTTGTCGTAGCTTTTGGCTTGGTTTCAATGTGTACCGCTTTTATCAAAAACTATTCAGGTCTCCTGGCTTGTCGATTTGTACTCGGTCTTGCCGAAGGTGGTATGATGCCAGGCATATCCTATTACCTCTCTTGCTTCTATCGTCGCAATGAGCTTCTTCTCCGGATCGGATTCTTCGTTACAGGAGCTTCACTAGCGGGTGCATTTGGTGGACTTCTTGCCGCTGGTCTCACGCAAATTCCGGAGTGGGGTGTGAGCTCCTCACCTCTCCATACCTGGCGTAACATATTCTTCTTCGAGGGTCTCTTCACCCTCCTATTTTCAGGACTCGGTATTTTGTTCCTTCCATCTAAGCCAAACGAGTGCAAATTCCTGACGCCAAGGGACCAATACATTGCACTTGAGCGCATTAATCGCGAACACAAGGAGTCGGCTCATGAGAAAATACGACCTCATCATGTTCGCCGTGCACTTCTCAATGTCAACAACTTGATTTGCGGGCTGGGGTTCTTCATGATCAACGTTTCCGTTCAATCATTCTCCCTGTTCCTGCCCACAATTTTAAGAGCGCTCGGTTGGACAGCACTGAAAACTCAGTTCTACACCGTGCCCCCTTATACTTTAGCTTGTATCTGGGCAATTTTCTTGTCATATTTGAGCGATCGCATTCAACGACGTGGTATAATTGTCCTGGGCTCAACCCTTTTAGCTATAGCAGGTTACACAATGCTTGTGACCGTGGAGTCAAACACTGCTAAATACATCGCTGTGTATTTGGCCGCCTCAGGTGCATTTCCACTAGGACCTGTATTTCTTACATGGGCTCTCAACAACGCTGCAGGACCAAGCGTCAGAGCTGTGACGGGAGGCTCGGTTGTGGCCCTCGGTGGAGGCGGCGCAATCTTAGCAACTTGGACATATCTGGAAGCAGACAGACCAAATTATAAGCGTGGCCACTATATAAATATTGGAGCACAGGCAATTGCGTTCTTGCTGGCTGTGGTAGGCATTTTGTATGCTAAATGGGAGAATGCGAAGAGGGAGAGAGGGGAAAGAGACCACAGGCTCAACGACTTAAGTCAGGATGAACAGGATCAGCTTGGTTATCGCCACCCAGAATTTAGGTATATCTATTGATGGACTTGGCGCTGGCTATAAAAGAGTAGAGGATGGTCGGTTTTGCCTATGCTTGCGTCCAAACACACAGAGACTGTCGAATAGACCAACAGAGCCTCCGCCAGAACTTTGCTGTGGATTCAAATAGACTACATCTTGCTTTTGTTTTCCCACTTTACACACGTAGCTTTAACCAACAACCAAATGGAACAGTTATAACAGGCCCTAAGCGTAATTTGCAGTGACATGCTTACAGTCCTTATAATGTAGTGGGGGATGTTTGGCTTCTGAGAAGTACTATTGTTATTACTTCACGTATCGACAGAGAAACAGGTGTATGGGATAATATGCAGTTGCTCTAGATGACCCTCCCTTTCCAACTCAGTATTAGAGATGCCAGTTGCACAGGGTGCCTTTACACAAGATAGTGAAAAGAGTGCGGATTCTACGGCTATCTGAATATGATACGTTAAATCTGCAACAACATTACTGTACATATGAGTCTAATTATCCTGCCCAGACTTCTATGTTTTACCGATGGAAACCTCTCGCCTATCATCAATCCGCATATCTTAGTGACATCCTGCAATGCCCAGCGCTTCCGCCGTCGTCGCCCGAAGTCCAACCCACCGCCGCATCGCATTGATAATGGTCAAATCGCGATGGACTCTTGTATATTTGCCCTCCTTCATCGTATATCCACATGCGCGCTCGACATACGCCTGGTCCTTCGGGACCCCCAAGCACTGGCTCGGGCTGATTGAGCCGGTG
>Ga0247807_10000939_pt1 | contig 17788 bp, 16 predicted proteins | sample UWRJL074202C1_FD_179931 | JGI IMG/M metagenome (GOLD analysis project Ga0247807, IMG submission 179931) | Plant litter microbial communities from Arlington Agricultural Research Station in Wisconsin, United States - UWRJ-L074-202C-1 | ecosystem: Environmental > Terrestrial > Plant litter >...
AACTCAAGTTCCTGCAATGATGGCAGCCGGCATGACTATGCCACAAATCACTGCTGGCGGTCAACTCACGATGACATTGCACCAAGTTAATGGTGATGGAGCTGGTCCATACACTTGCATGATTGACTCTACCGGTGCTGGCACACAATTTGAGCCTATGACTGTCGCTACCAATGTTCCTGGAGAGGATTCTCGAAGCCGAGCCAAGGCTGCAGACTTTGTACGTAGAATTCCTTCTAATTACTTGATCCTTCTAACATATTACACAGCCTCTTGTCGCCACAGTAGCAGCTAATCAGCAATGTACTGGAGAAATGGCAGGCATGACCGGTGTGTGCATGGTCAGATGTAACAACGATGCGAGTAAGTACTATCATATCAAGAGTATGTCAAGACATTAGCTAACAACTCCATAGATGCTGGTCCATTTGGCGGCTGTGTTCCTGTTCAGATGGTTGGTGCTGACGCTGCTGGAAATGGAACCGCGGTGGCAAAGAAACGTGCATCTTTGTTCAATGCATAAGGGGTTGACGAATAATGAGTTTTCAAGTTTAGAAGGAACCTGGGATTTAAGGAGTATGATGTATCTTATTAAGGAGCAATAGATTTGTTTGGCTTATGTTTATGACTTGTGCAATATGCATTTCCTGTGATCTATTTGGGTGCAGCCTTATGCTTTGGTAGAGACAACCTTACAGCGACGATCAATCTCTTCACACACAGCAGTCGTAACTTCTACAGTTGTAGCTGTTCCTCCAAGGTCTTTGGTCATGATACCATTCCCGCACACGGTCTCTACTATATCTAGGAGAAGATCTCCTGCCTCATCTTCACCTAACCATTTCAACATCTCGACAGCAGTCCAAAAGGTTGCCACTGGATTTGCTATTATTGGTTAAAACTATGACTACGCACCGTGGGTTGGGGGCTTCTGATAAATACATACCAATCCCCATGCCAGTAATGTCAAACGCCGATCCATGAATAGGTTCAAACATCGAGGGATTCTCCCTTGTAGGGTCCAGATTGCTTGTGGGAGCAATTCCAATCGAGCCGGCCAAGGCCGCTGCAAGATCGGATAGAATATCGGCGTGCTGTGTTCCCAATCAAACATCATCCTGACCACTCGGAACCGTAGTACTTACGAGATTTGTAGCTACTATGGTATCAATACTTTCTGGCTTCAAGACCATTCTTGTGGTCATCGCGTCGACTAGCATCTTATCAACTGTCACGTCTGGAAAATCACTGGCTACGGAAGCAGCAATTTCATCCCAAAGCACCATCCCGTTTCTCTGCGCGTTAGACTTTGTTACTACTGTGAGATGTTTCTTTGGTCTCTTGGCTGCAACCTCGAAGGCAAATCTCATAATCCGCTCCACACCGTGTTTAGTGAATATCGAAACTTCTGTTGCCATCTCCCACGGCTTCCCTTGGTGACTTCTACCGCCGTGGCCTGCATACTCACCCTCCGAGTTTTCTCTAATAATCACCCAGTCAAGGTCTCCCGTCTTGCAATTTCTTAGAGGAGATGTTGTGCCTCGGAAGATTTTGGTTGGCCGAACATTAGCATATTGCTGTAATGGTTGACATATTGCTAGCCGCAACCCCCACAATGAAATGTGATCAGGGACATCTACAGTCCATCAGTATCAAATGTCCGGAGGCTGCAGACGGGAGTATTACCCGGTGCACCCACGGCACCAAACAAGATAGCATCGAATTGTTTCAGGACATTAAGAGCATCATCTGGAAGATACTTCCCGGTCTTTTTGTATCGATCAGAACTCCAATCAAAGGTCTCAAATTCAAGGTTAAATTTATTGAGAGTCGAGGCAAATTTCTTCAGGACCGTTATACCTGCTTCAATAACCTCTGGCCCAATTCCATCAGCTGGAATTGATGCAATTCTGTACGTTGACACAGCGTCTAAAGCGCTGGGAGACATATCGATGACTTTTATGCAATGGTCTTTAAGAGGACAACAATTTCCTCAATCAACGGATGAAATAATCTATATTGGGTTGATTAATTAGAAATTTATTTGTTGCTTAGTTGCCAGATAAAAGCAAACCCCCATTATTGTTACTTCCCCGAGGTTGTCGGAGCGGCGAGCTTGGTATTGTATGCACCTTTTGGTTCTACGGAAGCATTTTCCAACACAGTGCCTTAGCGCCTCCCTGACAGGGGATTCGTTAGAGGTAACTTTCTTCCACCGCCATCACTTCGTTGTTGTGGAACGAAAAAAATCGGAAGAGAGGCATTTAAAGCCTTAACTCAGCTAATTGGGTAGCTATCATTTAATGCATGTGTAAATACATCAGGAGTGATGAAGACCACTATGCGAAAAGATTTTACCTAGTTTTCTCTGTATAGTCAGTTTAGACATGCCTTGTGAAGAAGGTTCGCCTCGATCATCTCAAAAATAAGCTGCCTCACCTAAGTATTGCATCCTTGATGAAAATAGAAGTCATGAATTTGAATCCGTCCACTATTTGATACATCGATGGGGTTGTATATAGCATATCTTCGAAGGGTCTAGTAGGCGTTGAAGCCCAATAGGCTAGAGAGGGACACATATTATGATATAGAGAGAGGGAGCATAAGTCATCAGGAATCCTCAAAATAATGTGTTTCAATTCTGAGATGGAATAGTTACAACCCCATTTACCATACTCAAACCAAGTTGGGTATCTCATTTCATTTTGTGAACTCGAATACATGTGAGTTGGAAGGCAAGGCCTTGCGATGTGCTTTTACAGCTGCTGAAGAAATAGCAAATAAATTTGTGCCAGAAGAGCTTTCATTGAACAAATTATGTTCAACATTGACTTATTAGCTTAGGTGTTTACGATGTATAGCAAATTTGTTCACACAAGTTTTAAACCAGCAATATTCCGAGACCTATCGAGAAGCACATGCAATTGCATTCTTGTAGCTTCTGGGGTGCTACTGAAAAATCCAGCGCGAAGCCTATCAAGATATATCTCATAGGCCGGCATGTATCCTTGCACTACACCGAAGATCACGATTAGTAAATGATTCGCGACAGTGCGCAATCGAGTGGCTTACCAAATTCAATGACCTGGCTATCCGTCATTCCCATTCCCCTGCTCTCACGCAGCTTCCGCTCCTGTTCGGATCTCCATATGTAGACATTCCTCAGGTCAAGCGTATCAAGGTGAACCATGAAGTCGAAGTGCTCTGGGCCCATAAATCTTTCATGATAAGTAGTCAGTTGCCTGTTGATAAATGATAAGTCGTCTAAGCTATGGTCGGCTAAGGTGGTTATTGAATATCTTGATTCTACATTTGGTGTCGTTTCCGAAGCCTGTTTGGTGCCGGATGACACTCGTGATTCTTTTGCCTGGTTCCATTTGATCTCGATCTCTTCAAGTTTCAAAGGAGTAAAACCAACACACCAGCCCTCAAAAACAATGACTTGGATTGGAGGCTCCCTAGGTATAACCCTCCACTCTGAACGAGGGAGGCGATCGCCATCACCGTTGTGTAAGCTCTTATCAAAAATCGGCAACTCTATCTCAGCTGTGCTCGTATCTGGCTCAGTTACGGAAAATTGGCTGAAGAACCACGAAGCCAGAGCCGTATCATGAGTGCCCGGTTGGCCTCTGACATTCAACAACTTATTAGAAGGATGCTGCTTACGCAGCTCTTGGCGCTCCAAGTGCGTCTCGTAGAAATCATCAAGAGATATCTCAATGGCGCGATATGAATGCTTATTGTTCAATGCTGTGACAATATCTGTCGCTAATGTTGATTTCCCACACCCTTGAAGTCCTGTAAGACCAAGTATAAATGGTTTCTGGACCTTCTGGTCGTGTGGAGGGCTGTAATACTTCTCGATGGACGGTAGGATAAATTCCAAAATGGACTCTGTTCGCTCTTCTCGAGACATGATTAGGAAGTCAGGCTGATCAGGAATTCAAGCCAAGATGATGGCATCTCATCTCAATACTACGAGGAGAAAGCATCGTCAACACTTCCATACGTCGTAGTCCCGTTCTCGGTGAGCCCGGCTAATATCTCCGAAGCTATTATAGTCATTGCCGAACCTTGGCTCGCGAGACCATTTAAGATATTTATATGGTTTGCTTCCACCGGAGGGACTTGGTGAGCAGTACTTTACAAAATTATTACCTCATGACCATCAGGTGGAAATGCTTCTATAGTTTACAATCTATGAACTTATAGTACATCAATTTCAAACTCCTGTTCAAGCCAATTATGACATCTTTTGACCCATCTCAATATCAGCGTCTTCTAAGTCATCCCAATCACCGCCCGAGACTTTCTTCCCAAGATATATGCCCATCCCTGTTCCGATAGTAGCAACCAAGAACCAGCCTTCAAACCACTGCTCCACAAAACCTGGCTCTAAAGGACTACCCAGAGCCTCAGATACAACGCTTTTCATCTCGATTGGCAAGTTACTCCGAAGCAATAGCGCGTTCGAGATAACGTATGTTGCAGAAATTTGGGCAACGATCAACGCAAGGTTGGTTTGAGCTTGGTAAAGAAGAGAAGGCAGGAGCTTGGTAAGCATATGAAAGGTTTGAAGAACGCTGTTGAAAGAGGCTAGCAGTATTATCCCGGAAAGTAGAAAGGATATTTGTCGTGACCATGCCTGTTGATCTAGCGCTGGGTATATATATTTTGCCAGCAAGGAGAGCACCCAATTGATAGGATCGGCATTGGAAGCAGAAAACCCAGTGGAGCCAGGCGTATAGAAAACAACACGTCGGAGAGCTGTAAGTGTTGTGGTAAGAATTCGGAATACACAATAGCACGCAAACCCGTAGGAAACCGGAGTGAAGATCAACTTTCCTAGTGGAGATGAATAACGGCGGCTCGTCTCTAGTCTGTTCTGAAGTAGAGCAAGAGAACTTGAAAGACTTTGTTCCATGGAAACCAGTCCCGATATTTCAAGCTCCAGAGCTTTGATTTCTTGTGCATCGCCGCCACCTCTAATAGAGCCAATAACCTTCGTGACGAAGCCTTCTGATGGTGAGTCATAGACCTTTCGCTGAAGTGCCCGTAAACGACTCTTTTTGGCAGCAAGCATATCGTTCGTGGCATCAAGACCCGCTTGCTTACGTGCAACATCCCCTTCGGTTACTGGCTTGATCTTGACACCAAACGTTTGCCATGCTGCAGATACCGCAGCAAATCCGGAGAGCAGTGCCATGAGTGAGATCCCAATGATACCGATTCGTTCAAGGCACGACTCAACAAGCCCTTTGTTCGAATCTGATGCTGACTTCAAAAATGCTGCCTTTCCTAGGCACCAGAATCCTATTAACCATATTGTAAAGCCGGAAAGTTGTAGTATCCAGGGCAGCTTCGGTAGTCGATTCTTAACCGTTCTTTTGAAGGACCATCCGCAGCCAGATACGATCGATTGTAGTTCTAGAAATGGTATAAGAACAATCAGAAAGAAGAGAAGCGTTGGGACTGTCAGCTTTAGAGCTGCAGCTCTAGCGGTAGGACTCAAAGAGTTGGATATTTCGCACAGAATCAACTCGGCAAGAACGGCTGCGAGTGCTATTGTAGTCGAGAAGGAAATGGCGATAAGTCGTCGCCTTGGGCTCTTTGCACCATGCTCAGCATGGTTCTCTCGCAGACTGGCTGGTGCGTCTCTTGGGAGGTAATGACCATCGTCATCGGTAGCTTTATTTAAGCCAGAGATTCGAGGAAAGAGTTTGTACAGCGCAACTAAATTGACGAGAAAAAAAGTGGCAACGAAAGGAACGTATGAAAATGTGAGTGTCGAGAGATGTTCGGAGCGTTTCGCCCATGGGGGGTGGCATCCATCGTCGCACTGATCAGAGGGGAGCATTGGAAGCTTTTCGCGGGGCTGGTGGAGGGCCACACAGCATCTTCAAGGATCAATAATTAATGGTAGTAGAGGGCAGCAGATAATAGCATAGACAGGCAGAGAAATGATAGGATTGCAGGAGCAATCTGTATATCAGGGCCACAAGGTGTTGAAAGGGAAGAAGTGAGGCTCAAGTTAGAATTGAAACGAAACGAATCACCTGCCTCGTCCAAGATTCCCTGCGTCACACTCGATACTCTTTATCTTAGCCTTATCGAGATAACCAGGGGGTCGTCGATAGCGTCAGGGGAAGGGCCTAGTAAGCGAGTTCGTCTTTCAGACTTGACTTGAGTTTGCATCCACTCCAGCTCATAAAGCTAGTGTTTTATAGGCAACTTTTGTCATAGCAACTCTAGCGTACTGATTGATTTGCACTTACCGAATAAATCAACAAATTAGTGCCACACTTTCCACTGCCTATAGAATACCAGTTGGAAATCCGGTAACTCCATGTTGACTTCGAAACCGTTTGGAGTTTGACACGTTTAATACTGATACGACCACTTGCGACATAGCCTCTTCACTTACTATTGTCAAATTTCGAGTTTCATTTGTAACTGATCCCTGACATCGAGTTTTAGTTGGGCTTATTCCCTCTCTCGACTGTCGTCACTAGAGGCTTTGCACTTGGTAGACAACATCTAAAATGCATACCATCTTTGACATGGTTTCGTGAATGAGCCGTCTTGGGCAGCTAGTTTACTATTTTAGACGAAGACAGTTGTACATAAAGAAGAGTCCTTGGAACTTGGAGCGAATCATTTCAGATAGGTCTTTGGTTTTTTATTAAGACTTAAATTATTGAACAGACACTTGGGGCGGATGAATCCATAACCCATTGAGATATGTTAAGAACCCCATAAGCGTGAATCGAGATTTCCCATTTTGCATTTGTTCTTAACAACATATCTGCCACCAGGCCGGATTGGACATCAGATAATGTGGGTATTTTGCTGAGAGCTCCAAACCGAACGCCAGCCAATGCTAATCATTTATTCGTAAAATAGCTCATAGAATAGAGATGGCCAAAATTACTGATGTCGAGACTCTCGAAGACCTGAATCTACCAGGAAATGGGCTGGATTCAATATGTGAAATTCCAAGTAGAGATCTGCATTGAACGAGTTTGAATGAATGGCACATACTATGAATTGGCTGCACATAGATGACTCAATTACACAGCAATAGTCGAGGAAGTGAAAGTGCTTTGGAGAATGACTCCACTGGTATCGTCATCCACTGAGGTGTGTTCCGAATCATCAGTGTTCAAAAGCTGGAAACGGTTCATCAGAGGCGTATCCTGAGATTTGGTTGCAGCTGCAACTTTTGTGGAATGGCTTGGGATAAGTAAAGACTTAGCACATTCATCCTCTCCCCATTCGATTTTTGATCCTCTGTAAGCGCTACAAATGTTAGAAATATGCTAAATAGGCATGGATGACTGCTTACGTTCTACTCATCATACAGGTCCGAGCGAACATTGAATTGTGGACAGAGTTTGTAGAGATGCGAATAGCTCTGTCTTCAATGGCAACTTTGATCACGACCAAATTATGAATGTGCTCTAAATCATCACGGATTGTTTCTTCGGTGAGTTTTGGATTTGGATTCCGAACCACAAGGTTTCTTGTCGCTCCAATTCCAATCTTATTAGCAACGTGCCCTGGTAAGATGAACTGACGATCATTCCAACGTATCTCTGTCTATAGTTGGTATTTAGCATTCAGAGCTGTGTCATTGCGAAGAATCTACTTACTCTCTTGCCTCTAATATATAAATCATGACGCTTAACGTGACGATAGAACGCCTGAGCACTGGGCCCTTCTAAGAAAGAAATACTAGCTGCTCGATCATGAGTGCGAAGATATATATCTAATAGCACACCTCCTCGAACAACGCTCGTAATATCCGCATGCGTAATACCTTCTACAAGGTTGTATAGCAAGACAGTACGCTTGGCAAACTTTTCGTACTGAGGGCGGCTGACTGGGGTCTGCGCCTTTTTCCTTTCAACCAACTTATCAACAAAGCCATCTTCTGGACCATCCATCGAAAATGATTCATCATCGTTCATATTCTGACTGCACCAGTTTAAACTGGCTCGATTCTGGAAGTCTTCAAGCCTGATGTTGGAGTGCCCATCTCGACTAGAAATGTAATCTTGATCGTAAGTAGGAGCATCGGGAGGAATTATGTCTTGACTTTCTTCGATATATGCAGTACACGCAGCAGATCTTTCAGTTTCCTTTGTAGCGCTATCGTCCTTGGTCAAAATCTGTACATAAACTTAGCCAATGCCTATGAAGACTTCTCCGATAGATTTACGGCAAGAGTTTCTTCAGGCAAGCCACCTCGGAACAGATTTTGGCGTAGATTAGCTACAAGACAAATTAGCTCTATTTTGAAATTTGTTCGAAAGTGCAAGAGTGTGCTAGCGTACCAAATTGACGTGCAGTCTTTAACTTGTGTGGCTGTTAGCTATGCACTCGGCAGACTGTTAAATGGGAAATATGCTCACAAGGCTATCATGCTCTGACTTTGATATAGTTACGGTTGCAAGACGAACAGGAGTGATATAATCAACACCATCTGCATGCTATATATATGGTAAATTCCAGGCTAGTCGAGAATAAAGTGTGGGTGTAGCACGTACCGATTGAGCTCTATGTGGAAGGGTAAAAGTAGTTAGCAACTGGAAAAGATAGAAGCGCATATGCATGGTCGGCAATAAAGACGTACCTTCTCAGCAAAGTTTCGAAATAAGCTTTGTCTATAGTAACAGTGCCCATGTTGACAGAGGTTAGGCTGATACAGTAAGACGGGGAGGATTGTCTTTTTTCGGATGTTCTCCAGATTAACAGCACTATCGCTAGATACCAACTTCCAGTTGAAGAGCGCGAGTTGGTCTCGCCTGCACCAACACCACAACACCCCTGCCTTCCCTATCAATATCGTGGCTCAACGTCTTGCATGCAGTAGCGCCTCGGAAAATATCCCGAAAAGGCTTCACTAAAGGACTAGTCTACGACCCGCAGAGTTCAAAATATAACATCTAGTAGCATATTGAGCAATCATGCATTGTGATAGCCGAAAATTAACGCTGCCAATATTCATCAGTGGGAAAGCATATGGAAATAAAGCGTCTTCACTCAAAAGTGAATGAGTCAAGAATTCTTAATGTAAACCCAAATTTCTTAGCTATAATTCCTATCCAAATATCGATGAAATAACCATTCCATAGGGGTCTTCGTCTTGTCCCTGTCACTTAATCTACGTTATCCCTGCACTTTGTAGACTTATATTAGCCGTACAAACATACAGATGTACAAGTATAGAAATGTGCCTGGGTTTCTGTAAAGTACTTGGAGCGTTTCGCCTGTTGTCTTAGGTGCGCAGTTCTTGGCTGCAGCTTGTTCATACGAAAGTAAAGCTAACTTGCTTTTCCGGAGAAAGGTATACTGCACTTCCAAGTTCCTGTCTTGATGAAATAAAAGCATTTTGCAAGGAAAAAGGGTACATAAATTGACTACACACATCCCTAGGCTGATTATAGTCAAGTATGTGACTAAATGTAAATATCCGTGACTGTATACTATTACTTATATTACTCGTGTTTTACAGTATTAAGGATTTGACATGAAAACACTTGGTTTACTATGAATAAGTGACATCATCATATAGCGCCGTGCTAATGTGTTAACTTCAAAAGCCTTGAACTCATATTTTGTTTCAGCCGACAAGAACATGTTGTCTAAGAAAGCCTCGATATTACAGGAAGAGCCTGAATATCCTACAAATTTCCATTCCAAAAAAATAAAGGGTCCTTTAGAGTAAGAATGCTAGCAATATCGACAGGTAGTACTCGCATTAGAGTCAACAATAATAACAATATATATTTGATATTATGTGTAGGCGTATCGGCTCTTCTTTCTGTTGGTGGTGGTGTTTGGTCTATCTGCTAAATTGTAATCTGTTTGTTTGAAAAACAAGACATAAAACCACCAGAAGCTGCAGAATGTTGGATGTGATATCAGATTAGTCTACAAAGGCTTCACTTAAATATATAGTGTCAATGATTACTATTTTGTATCTGTATGACATAGGACCGCGTGGTAAGATGCTAAAATCACATTTATAACCTTTCATATGTCAAGTTTGAATGGGGATTTTGGAGGGCCTCTATATCCCTATAGTATTTTACTGGTGACAGATGCAATCCGAAAGAGTATATATCTCGTTGGCCCCTGTAACAGATAGTTTGATTGATATTAAACTAATCCTTAGTCAAAGTACTGGCATAAATGAAAACATGAATTGTAGCGGAAGTCCTAGGTGAGGGTTATGACCGGTTCACGTGATATGTTCATCGTCTTGGCATAACTTTCGCTTAGATGGGCCATGATCTTTTTACCCCACGCGCCCACCACCTTTTTCCAAGTCCGCAATACCTCGATCAGGATCAACAACATGAGTGCATTCCAGAATGGCGCTGCTCCGCCACGGGCGATAGATGATGACTCTGATATTGAAGAAGAGGCGCTTGCGGGAGATTTCCGGGAACAGGTTCAATACGAGGGTATGGAGGAATTAGAGCAAGTCTCTTCTCTAAACTTGAGGGAACAAACCGACGATATCCAGTCAAGACTCGCTGCTGCTGCACAACCACTGGACTTTTCCGCGCCTCTAGAGACCAAATTCGCAAGCTACGATAACTACTGTAGTCTTTTCCACTTCATTTTGAACTCGGATGGGCCAGTTGACCTCGAGCCACCCTCTGTGCGTTATCCGGATATATTGTTATAGCCCAACAGCTGATTCTTATTTAGTATTACTGGGCATGGGATGTCATCGATGAATTCATTTACCAATTCAATTCATTCTGCTCGTACAGAAACCGTATCGCGCGCCAGGCCAACAATGAAGAGGAAATTGCGATTCTCAGGGAAGCACCCAATACGTGGGGTTGTTACAGCGTTCTCAACGTCCTTTATTCCTTAATACAACGCTCCCAAATCAATGAACAATTAGCGGCAATGAAGCGAAATGAAGAGCCAACGGCTGTGGCTGGAGACTATGGTTCAAAGTCTCTATACCGTATGCTGGGATATTTCTCGATAATTGGTCTCCTGAGAGTTCATTGCCTTCTAGGTGACTTTAGTCTTGCCTTGAAGACTCTTGATGATATTGAGCTCAACAAGAAGGCAATGTTCGCCCGTGTAATGGCTGCGCATTTCACAACCTATTACTACGTTGGATTTTCGTATATGATGATGCGTCGATACGCAGATGCTATCCGGATGTTCAGTCATATCTTGATATATGTTTCTCGCACCAAGAACTTCCAAAAGAATGCTCAATATGACTCCATCTCGAAGAAGAACGATCAGATGTACGCACTCATCGCCATCTGCGTGGCATTCCACCCCACCAGACTGGATGACACCATCCACACAGCTCTACGAGAGAAGTATGGGGATCAGCTACTGAAGTTGCAGCGTGGTGGACCAGAGTCTCTTCCAATTTTCGAAGAGTTATTCCGTGCTGCTTGCCCGAAATTCATATCTCCAACCCCACCCGATTTCGACAACCCAGAACTCAACGTTGATCCACTTGAGCACCACGTTAACATCTTTATGGATGAGGTAAAGACTAACATGTGGAGCCCAACCGTCAAATCATACCTTCGTCTCTACACTACGATGGACTTAAAGAAACTTGCTGGATTCCTCGAGGTGGAGCCAGAGAAGTTACGTGGATGGCTACTGGTGAATAAGCAGCGAAGCAGACAGATTAGGTGGACTGAGAATGGACTATTAGATGGAGAGGTTGTTGGATCCGGTGACCTGGACTACGCTATGCAAGGAGTAAGTGAATTCTAAGTTGAACGATAATTTGACAAAGACTAATGTATATTAGGACCTCATTCACATCTCTGAGGCTAAGGTTGGACGCAAGTTGGTCGATTGGTATCTTCGTAACCTCGCACGCACATACTAGATAGGCTTTTTGATAACAGGAGCTTATCAACGAACATGTGTCGCGAGACACTAAAATATCTAATATAACGAAAGGTCTCGAATAATTGACACCTGGTCACAATTCATTCACCTTTGGCTCGGGGGGGTTTTGCATGGCATTGCGTGGCGTACATGGAACAGAGGAACCGTTTATGAGGAATCTCGATGCATGATGAGAACAAAATTGAGTAGATATTGATTCCTTCACATTTCTACGAGTGAATTATAGACAAAATGTATCAAGCAAAAAAGTGTCTTGGATTTTCAAGTAATTCATGTGATATACTGGCATTTTCTATCCCAAAATTATATGCATTTAACTGTTGAAGATAAGACTCTGTGCAATGCTCACACACTTCGGTATTTGCTTGGTTCTGGAGACGAGAGGAGAAACACCTCAAAAAGTTAACGAAAACAAGGCTGAAAAAAAGAAGGCACGGCTGACAGATATCGCCAAGTACCACCAAGACAAGCTTTCTTTCTGTAACCAGCAACAACGTCGCACCTAACTTGCTCATAGCACCAGTCGACGTTGTGGAAGCTGTTCCATCTCGCGAGCTCGTATCGAAACATACACTTTCAGGCCGAGTATACTCACGATCTTTATTCTTTCCGTCCGCAAACCTTACACTATATATTTTGGTCTGGCTCTCGACTTAATGGCTAGAACAGCACTATAATATACAACAACCGCAATCTTTTGGGCCTTGCATCTTGAACCTGATAGTTGACCTTGTCGAAACGGGACGGATTGCAGAAGCAGCAACATTGGCTACGGTGTTCGCCCACCACTATGTCTCTATTAAACGCCTCATCACCTCTTTCTAGTCCACCTCTTACAAGTCTTGCAGATGAGCAGGAGTAGGTTACCCCATAGGAGGTGGAGAAGCTGCAAAATTGGATATGCAAACCTCTTGACATGATCGAGGCTGATCACAATTTAATAGGTCGCTTCAGCCAGTACAGCCTCCCCCTCTGTCCTCAAACGACTCGTCCTCCTCATACAAGCCATTCCTAGCATCCATTGTAGAGAATGTCGAGTCCGCACAGGCTCATCATGCTCGACAGCCATCACTTTCGTTTTCGATTCCTCCAACCACGCGGAAACTGACCAAATCTCCAAAGCCTGGCCGGGTGTCTTCTGGCAGCACAAGGCCAGTGTCACCCTCAAACTGGTAAGGAAATTTGTACCTTTCCATACTGTAATCTGAAGCGCGCATTGGCCGTCGTGCCTCCCACAATTATGATATCCTCGCGCAGGAGGAGTTTCGTTGTTCGATTGTCGGTTGACACAATGTCACTTCCAGCTCACGCCACAGAAGCCTGATGCATTGTTCCGAACGTGCAACCAGCACGAGCAAGGACCTCACCAACACATCTTCATGTACGAAAGGAGACTCAAAGGAGTTGGGAATGGGAACCCTTTTAAGAACCATCTTGATGTGTCCATTCCACACCACCTCCGCGATTTAGTCCAGCCCAAGCTCGCTTATCACCAACCGGACCGTCGGGTGATGCAACCCCACCTCCGCATTTTCAGAATTCCTGCCTCTGCAGTACCTTTCTATACGGTCATGCATAGCTGTAACATATGAGAACCAGCCTCTTTTTTCTTCTCATGTCAATGCTAAACTACATTAATCAATGGCGCTGACAGCTCCCATTAATAGTAGATACAAGCACCACATATCCTTCGATAATTTTAGCGATGGAACAACAACCACAAACAACGTTGTCTCATATACCCTTAATGTTAAGCACAAGGGACATCATTTCAAGAGGCAATCAAGGACGTTTATGGTTGGTATTGACGAGAATGACTACTCTGATACTGCATTGAATTGGCTTTTGGAGGAGCTTGTTGACGATGGGGACGAAATTGTATGTGTTACGGTGATGGACAAAGATGACGACATTGTGAACAACAAAAACATGGCGAGAAAAGAATATCAAAAGGCAGCGAAGAACTTGATGTCCAGGATACAGCAGAAAAGCGAGATCGATCAGGATAGAGCAATCGGCATTACACTAGAATTCGCTGTTGGTAAATTACACAGCACTATCTTAAAGATGGTATGTATAGTTTCCTATTACGATGGATTGCCTCTGTCAAAAACTTGACAACCACTGATTCCTTTTAATGCAGATACAACTTTACTCCCCAGCAATGCTCATCGTTGGTACTCGCGGTAGGAATCTGGCGGGATTGCAGGGCCTCGTCACAAATGTGAATTCATTTTCCAAGTGGTGTCTTCAATATTCTCCTGTACCAGTAATTGTAGTTCGACCACCAGAGAAGCGACTGAGGAAAAAGAATAAAAGAGGAACTGACCCAACACGGCAAGACTATACCCGTATTTTGAAAGATAGTGGTGTTGTAAGCCACGAAACAAGAGGTGGGTCGAGGAGGAACAGTGTTTTCGTAAGTCCTTCCCCGAAAGAGTGATCTTCCAAATGAGGAGCCGCCGCGAGCCTTTTCACATTGGACGTAGCTACGGTAGCTAAATACCCAGCGCAAATATCCCAATACTTACACTTATTTGTCTATGATTGACTGATCGTGAGATATCACTGGCAGGAGACCCCTTTCTCACCAAACGTGGAAGCACGAGCAGTTGCTGAGGCAGTAGGCATTGATGTTCAAACCATGGAAGCAGAGGTCGATAGAAAATTATACCGACTACAGAAGCTTGATCCTACAAGAGCAGAACATTCTCCAGATCAACATTTACAAGATCCTACGGGGGAGTCAATCGACCTAGTAGAGACGTTACAGCCTGAAAGTGAAGCAGGTAGCGACGGGGAAGATTCTAGTGATGAAAGTAGTGATGAGGCGGAGTTTGAAGTAGCCACAGGCACTTCTATGCTACGCAGATCGGACACCGAAGGAAGTTTAGCTGATGATGACAAGAAACAGAAACTACGAGAAATGGAAGTTAGCGAGGGTGCGGCATGGGCATTGACGCAGAGCAAGTCGAGGGAAAGAGCCTTTTCTCATGGTTCCATGGATAGTAAAGATGGGATGACAGACGGAGACGAAGACGAAGAAAAGACTGGAGGTGATGGCGATGCTACCCCCAGGCCTTGAAGGGTCTGAACGCATGGTTTGCATTTTTATCTTGGACAGTCGAGCAGGTCAAGCGAGGCGTTCTGGGAATTATGATACAGAGGTGACGGGTATGGTCAATAGCCTTACTCCAGAACAACTTCATAGCGAATCTTATCTTGCTCTACGGAGCATTCTCTTTTTCAGTACCTAAAAATGATAGTGTTTATGACAACTGAGACTGAGTTCCCATTCATCAGTACACATTTTCAAAAGACATTTAAAGGGGTTGTAGATAATGCACCTTCCCAGTTAAAATCATTCAAGCGCTGCGAAGGCATCCTGTTGTACCTAGGGAGGCATTAGACACGTACAACCTGCGTCATCTGCTCCTTTATGTAGGGCTATCTACTCTACTGAGATTTTTTAATCTTTCATGAATTTCATTTTGCAGAGTGTCAAGTGGCATAACCGAAGTGGCGAGCAAAGCCAACAGTGCCTAAAATAGCGACTCAAAACCCGAGCAACACGAGAATTAGGTCAAATAAAAGCGGGTCCAGCCCCGAGCGCCATGCAGGGGTTGCCTCTCCGTCAACTCAGCAGGAATCTACCTCATTTCGTCCAGCATTCTTCATTCATCTCCTCTTATCGTCACTTTGTCTCCTTTTTTTTTCACAAAATCCCTCGCTTTGCAATTTGATTCACTCGATTTACCAATTGTTCCACGGTTGACCTCACTCGTTCGGTCGACTTATTATTTATTGGCAGAAAGGAGTGGCTGCAGGAGTTGACGGGGTGACGGATTTCACAATACTACTAGAACAGTCCTACCAAGAACACGAGCAACAAACTGTGGCTCAACTCTTTACGAAACAAGAACGAGAGCGTTACACATAGTGCTTCGACCTCAATTTAAAGCCTGGATATAGAACTGTCCATCACTTAGAGAAAGTGTTGATTTGAGAGAACTGGCAGTTCGGAAACAACAACAGAATCGTAAGAATGAGGGCATCCGGCAATTTACCACTATACTCCATAATACTGCTATTCCTTGCCACCTTCACAGTAGCGTGGCCATGGCCTAGATGGCTCCCAGAAAAAGACTCTCTAGTTGTGAGGCAAGATGACGGTAAAGAAACAACAATATGTGAGCATTCTTGATTCACTTGAACCTTTTGGAATGAAACACTAACCCCGTCTCAGCATCTGCACAGAAAACTCAAGCACCCTCAAAAACAGATGACTCTGTGTCCCCCTCCGAAACTGGTGATTCTAAAGCAACGACGGCCAAAAATACGAATACAAAGTCAGGGCAACCATCTGCCACAAGCACTGGCACCAAAAAAGGAGCGTCTACTTCAAAAAAGCCTACGACCACAGCCTTTGACGCCCGTTTACCGGCAGGAGGAGTTGCTATGATCACACCAGCCATTATAGATGGACCACAATACTATAAAATTGGAGATTTCGTTACATTAGCTTGGAACTACACATCATTGCTTGCAACACCTACTGCAGTCAATATTGTAGCCACATGTACCGCCAATTCACAGCTGTATACCATTGCAGCCAACCAAACCGTTACCAATGCCACGGCTGCGGTAACCTGGGATACCGGCGCATATCAGCAAACTGCCTTGGGAGACCCGTTGTTGACGGAAAAGTATACCCTAATAATCTACGATGCTGCTGGTGAGATCTCTGCTACGGCTCGTGCGGGTTACCTAGCTCCTTTCAACCAATATACTTTTGGTATGTATGCTAAGGGAAGCTATGTTGATCGTGAGCAAGGCTTCATTTGCGCGACGTGCAGTGGAGCGTTGGGTGATATGGAGAGGAGAGCACTAGGAATGGTCATAGGAGTGAGCGTTCTCACCGTATTCAGCTTTACGTGGTTTGTTAGTGGTACAGGTATAATCTGGTAAAGATCATTTTATGTTTGAGTTTATTTAATTGGGAATGTAACGAATACACTCCTCAACAGGAAATTGGATGGGAAGCGGTGTTTAGGGGACTTTTAACGGCCTTGTATCATTGGGTTGGTTGCATAAAAAGCGGCCATTTCATCTAAGCATAACGAGAAATATAATTTATCAAGAATATTTTAAGGCTCCTTCAATCACCGTTATCAACTATTCTTCGCCCTTTTTTTTGGCTGGAATACTAATTGTTATAATCAAGCTCCCCAAAATACTCAATATGGGCTCAGCACGTAGAGTTAAGTGTGCGTGAACATGATCTCTGGTGTGCATACAGCATTTAGGCCGGTAAATCTATTCATCTATCTTTAAACTCCCAAGATGCCTTTTATTATCTCACTACGATTATCCACAGTGTGAAGCCATCGCTCGGCATTCTTCCTATGTAATTTTACCTGTATGCCATCGGTATAGCAAGGTAGTCCATAGTGTTCTCATTCGTTCGCTATGCCTCTCAGATTTGCCTCTCAAATCAGCTTCAAAGAGAATCCACCACCCTTCTCCTCATCTTCCCTTCCTGCAAAAATACCACTAAAATCGGTAGCTTTGAGCTCTGGTACCTTGCCACGAACAGGAGCATTTGGCGTAACTCTCCTCCTTCTCTTTTCCTGTCCGGCTTTGCTAGGAAATGTTGGAAACATCTCGGTGCTCTTCGGCTTAGGATCTTCTTTGAAGAACGGGTGCTCCAAAACCTCCTTCCCGCTCGGCCGATTCGCAGGGTTCAATTCTAAGAGGGAAACGAGGAGAGAAGAGCCGGCTGTGGTGAGGAAGGGAAACTTGGCGCGGATAACGGAGCCCTGGGATGCTGGGTTTTTGGGAAGACGTAGAGATCGAGCATTCGGAAGTCGTT
>Ga0247807_10000943_pt1 | contig 17756 bp, 20 predicted proteins | sample UWRJL074202C1_FD_179931 | JGI IMG/M metagenome (GOLD analysis project Ga0247807, IMG submission 179931) | Plant litter microbial communities from Arlington Agricultural Research Station in Wisconsin, United States - UWRJ-L074-202C-1 | ecosystem: Environmental > Terrestrial > Plant litter >...
AGCGCGCGCTAGTGACCCGGACGGTAATGGCGCGATACGGGCGACAGTCGGGTCACGTCGGCGGTCTTCTCGATGTCGAGCCGCTGCACCATGCTCGGGATAGTGGGCGTCATTTCGATGCGGCACGTGATGCTGCCAGTGACTGCCGGGATGGTCCACGCGACATGGGCGGCCGAGACCGACCAGGCGAGGCGTTCGGTGAGCGGGGGGATGCTCGCGGCGGGTAGTAGCCCGCCGACTTCAGCGAGGAGTGCAAGCAGCCGGGCATCCCGAACGTCCGCCGGAACATCGCTGAGAAGATTCGGGCTGAAGAGTACGGAATCTTGCGCGGCGCCCACGTGCCCGGAGGTTGTGATCGCCGAGTCGAAGGCGGTCGCCGCGTCGAGCGTTGCCGGCCAGAGGGTGATCTCGCGGGCGGGAACGTCGAGGTCTTCGAGCACGGCCCGGAGCATGCCGGCGGCAGGAATCGCGGGGCGCACGCCGTTGGTGTTGGAGAACACCACCACACCGAGGCCTGACGACCGGTGCCAGCGCATGTTCGACGAGAAGCCCGGCAGCCCGCCCGAGTGGTGCACAAACGCGCCGAAGCGCACGTCGTTTTCGATGAACAGGCCGAGTCCGTAGCCCATACCTTCGAGGTCGGGGTCGGCTTTGCGGTCGGCGGGGGCAGGAACGGACGTGTGGATGCGCTGCATCAGCCGCCGCGACGCGCGACTCAGAATCTGCGCACCCGTCTCGGCGAACGCTCCCGACAACCACGCGGACCACCGTGCGATGTCGGGGATGGTGCTGAACATACTCGCGGCGGATCCACCGATGCCCGACCCCACAAACGGACGCTCGAACCACGTCGCGCCCTCGTCGAACGTGCCGTAGCCCCGCGCCATGTTCACGCCGCCGTCTCCCCGTCCGAACGTGTCGGAGTTGGGGTAATCGGCGGCGTCATAACGGGTCTGGGTGAGTCCGAGGGGCTCGAGGAGTGTTGCCGTGGCGAACTTGGGGAAGGTGTGTCCGCTCACGTTTTCAACGATGATCGAGAGCAGCCAGAAACCCGCGTTGGAGTACTGGTAGCCGTTGCCCGGAATATCGGCGAAGGCCAGCCCCGCGCTGACAAAGGCGAGGAACTCCTCGCGGGTCAGCCCCAGCTCGTGGTCGGCCCAGCCATTGTCTTCGGGAAGTCCCGACGAGTTGTTCATCAACATCGCGACGGTGACCACGACCTCGTCGCCGAAGCCGTCGACAAAGGTGGTGAATTCGGGAACGTAGAGGCGCACGTCGTCGTCGAGCGAGAGCATCCCACGATCCCGCAACACCAGCGCGCACACCACACTGAAGCTCTTCGACATCGACGCGATGCGATAGATCGTGTCGAGCTGCGGGGTGCGACCATCGAGCTGGAACTCGCCGACCCCGTGCTGGTAGATCACTCCGGTGCGGTCGAAGATGCCGTAGTTGATCGACGGCGCGACGATGTCTGTTCCGTCGAACCAGTGGTCGAGCCGGTTCGTGACGGCGGCACTGAGCGTGATTGAGGGCGCGGCGGCGTCGGACGAGGAGGCGCTGATGGGCGAAGTGGCAGCGGGCACAGAAGTATCAGTCATGGCCTAACGAGACTATCCGCCGTTTGCTGGCCGCCCGTGCGAGAGTTGCTCCGCGGTGGCGTCGAGCACCAGGTCAAGGAGTCCGGGGAAGCGTCGATCAAGTTCTTCCCGACGAATCCAGTTGCGATGCCGGGTGCCCTGCGCTTCCTGTCGGATGATTCCGGCTTCACGGAGGACTCGCCAGTGCCGAGTCAGGGCGGACTTAGTGACACCAAAATCGGACGTGCTGCACGCAGTGCCGGGGTCTGCGGCAATGTACTCCACGAGTGCACGGCGTGTGGGATCCGTGAGCGCGGTCATTACGGCGAAGAGGTCGAAATCTACTTCGTTAGGGATGGTGAGCGGATGAGCGAGACGGCTGGCCATGATGTCTGCTCGTTCCTTCCAAAGCTTTCCCGATCACATGTACACCTGTACGTGTACATGTGTGTACGCTCGATGTACACACAAAAGTGTACATACTTCTGCGGTCACCCTGCTCGGCACACAACAGGGCCAGAAAATCACGCGGCGCCATACGGCGTCCACACAAGATAAGGGAGTCGTTATGACCACGATCGGACTGATCGGAAGCGGCAATATCGGAAGCGGAATTGCTCGGCACGCGGTCGCCGCGGGCTACACCGTGGTGCTCAGCAACAGCCGAGGCCCCGAGACGCTGGCCGATCTTGTCGACGAACTCGGGCCTCTCGCCCGCGCGGCGACACCATCGGAGGCGGCGGCGGCAGGCGACCTGGTGATCGTGACGATCCCCCTCAAGGCGTATGCGCACGTGCCCGTCGCCGAGCTGCGCGGCAAAACGGTCATCGACACCAACAACTACTACCCCGAGCGCGACGGCCACTTTGCCGAACTCGACGACGAGTCCACCACAACGGCCGAGATGCTGCAGGCGCACCTGCCCGAGTCTTCAGTCGTTAAGGCTTTCAACAACATCTACTTTCCCCACCTCGCCAACCTCGCACGACCCGCGGGGTCCGACGAACGCTCCGTGCTCGCGATTGCGGGCGACGACACCACCGCGAAGCAGTCCGTTGAGGAATTTATTGCCGCAATCGGATTCGACACCGTCGACGTCGGGGCGCTATCCGAAGGATGGCGCTTCCAGCGAGACACACCCGCCTACACCGCGCCCTATTTCAGTGGGGCCACTCCCGACCTCGGCCGACCCGTCTTCCGTAATGAGCTCACGGCCACGCTGAATGAGGCCAAGCGGTACCGAGACATGTAAGTGTGGAGCCGCCCGGCACGGTGACCGGGCGGCGCCATAGTTAAGCGACGGCTTCCCACCCGGTCAGGCGGCCCGACGACGACGAGACCTGCGGCATCGGGAGGTGGTCGGGTCGCGGCCCGATGTTCGTGAGCTCGGCGACGTCATAGTTCTGGAATTCGTGCCAGATCGCGTCCGCGTTTTCCCGGAACTGCTCGCGCGTGATCCCCCAGACAAGCCTCTGCACACCGGCGGGTAGCCCCGACAGCTGGTGGCCTGTGATGCCCATGGTCACTCGGGCGCCCTGCGAGAAATGGTAGAGCCGGGGCATCCACTCGGCGGATCCCGCGTCTTTCGCGGTGAACGAGTAGTCAGATCCGAGATACGGATACTGTGCAAGGCCACTGTGCTCAGCGCCCGCGGGCGGGGCGTAACGGTCGCCCCAGAGCGCGATGTTGTCGACAAATGAGGCGAGTTCGGGGCGGAGTGTCAGGTCGACCGTGACACCCGTGCCCGCAATGAGGTAATCGAAGCGGTGCTCGGTGCCCGCGATATCCACAACGACCTCGTCGCCGTCCATTCGGGTGGAGAGCCACGGTGACGCGAAGGAGAGGGAGAAGTTCTGGTGCGCGTAGCAGCGCCACAGGCTGCCCTGCGTGGTGGGCTGGTCAACATCGAGAACACGACGGGTGAACGCCCACTTCATCGAGTCGTCCCATTCGGCGTAGTGCTCGAGGAACGCGGCCCACTCCATCCAGCGCAGCGGGTTGGCGCTGGGCATCTGGGGGCGGCGCATGTAGGAGTCGACGCTCGCGGCACCGTTCTCAAGGGCGGTTGCGGCCGTGTCGAAGGCGCTCGCACCACCGCCGACCACTCCGATCCGTTTGCCTTTCAGTGCGGCGAAGTCGATGGGTCCGTTGGTGTGCGCCCAGACAGACGTCGGGAGGTGGCCAAACAGATTCTGGGGAACCGCGATACCGCCGGCGCCCTCGAGTCCGGTCGCGAACACCACGCGGCGGGCGAGCAGAGTCGAGGTCTCCCCCGCGGTCTCGATGTTTACTGAGAAGGGACCGTTGGCCTCCGTGGGCGGCTCGACCTGCAGAACGCGCGTGTTGTTCCGCACCGCGATGCCGGAGACCTCGCGATAGAACACGAGGTATTCCTGCCAGTCTTCGCGGGGGATAAACGTGATCGAGTCCCAGCGCGCCTGGCCGAACCGCGCGATAAACCATTCGCGGGGCGACAGGCTCGGGATGTCCAGGTCAGGACCCTTAAGTGTTTTGGGAGTGCGCAGGGTGTGCATTTTTGCCGTGGTGGACCACGGCCCTTCGAGGCCTGCCTCCGCGGCATCCAGCACCAGCACCCGGTGCACGTCTTTGCGGGCAAGGGCGAACGCGATCGTCTGTCCGGCGTGGCCACCACCGACGATGAGCACGTCGAGGATTCCGGGAGTCTCGGCGATCCAGTCTTTGCTGCGGTAGCTGAGGAGTTCGAGTTCGTAGCCGATGCGGGTGGTCAGCTCGGCGAGGCGGTGTGCGGAGTCGGGGTGCGGCTGTGACATTGAGGGGTGTCCTATCGAATTGATGGCAGGGCGAAGCGTGCTGCCATCCTTTGGGAGAACCCTCAGGGGACGAACCCCGTACCTCCAGATGATGTTTTGAGATTAGCGAGCGAGTGTTTCGTGGCTGTTTCGAACGTGGGTCAACCCTGCGAAGGACTTCTCGTTTCTTGAGGATGATTCCTCGCACAATCGGCCATCCGTGACCTCGGCACCGTCGAGACTCGGGAGATGAACACCGCCAGACGCACCTTTTCAGTGCACACGTCCCGTCGTGTGCTTGCGGCACTGCTGCTCGCGGCCTCCCTGTGTGTACTCGCGGGATGCAGCTGGTTTGCTCCGCCGAGGGAGGTGTCGGACGAGTCTGAGCAACTCGCCGCGCAGATTCGCCAGATCGACGGAGTGACCGACGTGGACGTCGAAGTGAACAGTCGCGACGCGAGAGACCACCCGCGTGACTGGGTCTTCGTCTTCAGGATCAACGCGGCAGACGCGGGCTCCATAGAGACCGTCCCCTCCGCCGTGCAGGCCATCACCGAGACAGCGTCGGGGTACGGGGTCTCGGTCGCGCTCACCGTTCCGGCAAGTCAAAGTGTCGCCTCCGTTGTGCTTCGGGATCTCAATGCGACCACGATTGAGGCGGCAGTTGAGCTTCGTAATCTTCCCGAAGTCGCTGCGGTGAGCGTCGGTGCGTCCTACCCGGGCACCACGGTGGTGAAATCGGACGACGCGAGTCTGGCCGAGACCGCAGCGTCCGTCCGTGCCGTGACCGGTTTTGGGGCGGACCAGTCGCTGACCGGGAACGACCCGCTGCACTCGATCACGGTGGAATGGGAAGGCTCTAGCCCAAGTTCGAGCAATTCTGTCGAGATTGGGGTCACCGGACCGTCGAGCCCGGTGCTCGACGCGTTGGACCGGCTCAGCGCGTCGTCGACGGTGAACCGGATCTACGCCCGCGAGGGAGATATGTCGGGGTTTCCTTCGAACCGGCCCGCCATCGATATTGACGCGGGCGACCCTGCTGACGTAGTCACGCTACTGAGCGAAACCGCGGATCCCGCGGCAGAGGCAGGTGTCAGACCACGGACCGGCTTCAGGGCGACGACCGGGATGTCCTCAGCGGCACGCGATCCCAGCGGATACGTGGGACTGCCGATCGGCTCCGATGAACCGATGGACCTCCCCGCTCCCCCGGAGCAGACTGATCCCACCACGTCTGACCCGACCATCGTCGATGGTCCGCCGGCCGAATGGGTGCCCAGCACAGACCCTGATGAGCTCGCTCAGCTCGACACCCTGGCCGTCGACGTGGAGAATTTTCTGCACACCGCGGAGGCCACCTCCGGCGTGACCGCCGAATTTACAACGAATGTCGCACCCTGCGAGACGTCACAGGGCGGATCAACCATCACCGCCTACGTTGTGCTCCCTATTTTCGAGATTGCGGACAGCGCGGACGATGCGTTCGCGGCGATCGTCAGCGACTGGGAACGCACCGGGTTGAACCGTGCCGACCGCGCGTTGGGACTGGATATCTATTCCAACCCTGCTGCCGATGCCACGATCGCCACCGCGACCATTCGCGGAACCACAGAAGGGATCAACATTGGGGTGACGTCGCGGTGTGTGTAACGGCTGCGTGATTGGGCAGTGCGACCAGGCAGCGTGACCAGCGCTGCGTCGATCAGGCGAGCGAGTAAAAACTCAGCAGGTTGCCGTCGGGATCGCTGAACACAAAAAAGTCGATGACGTCGGGAACGTGCACCAGCTCATCAAGCTCGATCTCCACGTCGAGTTCGGCCAGCCGGGCGTATTCCGCCGCCACATCGGCAACATCGAAGCGGATGGTCGTCGACGAGGTGTCGGCCGGCTGCCCCTCGCCGAGCTGGAGCCAGGAAGTGCCGAGGTCGTACTCCACTACACCGTCGATCGGTTCAAGGTCGGGTGTCGCCAACTCGAAAACCCGCTCGTACCAGGCACTCGCTGCGGTGAGGTTTGACACGGTCAGTCCGATGGTCACGCTCGAGATCTGCATGGGGCCATCCTTGCGAACTCTCGGTGCGCAGTCCATCCCCGAGCGCGGGTGTCGGCTATTCGAAGTTCTTCATCGGTGCACCCATCTGCGTGATGGGTCCGTCCGAGGGCAGAGCGCGCAGTTCGACAGAGAATTCCCGGTCCGGCTCGTCGGGGCTGATCGGAGTCGAGCCAACGGTGACCACCAACTCCTCGCCGCCGTCGCGCTGCCAGCGATAGGAGTTGTCGGGGCCGGCGGCCTCCAGCGGAGCGAGCGGGTCGCCCACCTGAACGCCATCGATCGATTCGATCGCAATGCCGTTCACCTCGGCGGCGGTCACAAACATAATCACTTCCGCACCAGTGGGAGGGGTGCCTGGCCCGTCGGTACCCACCGACAGCCCCGGCCAGTCATAGCCGGCTGCGACAGTTCCCTCGTAGGCGGTCACCACGGGATCCTGCCCGAAGAGCTCGGTCAGTTGGGCGACAACGTCGTTGATCGGATCGAAGTATCCGAACTGCGAGCCCACAGTTCCATCGGTGAGCACAATCTGTACTTCGGTCGCCGACATCACCAGGCGTTCCGGCTCGGCGGCAGGCTCTGCAGTGGGCGACGGGGTTGCCGATGCAGTGGGTGACGCGGTGGCCGGCACGGTGGGTGCGGCGCCGGTGGGGTCGGATTGCGGGATGCTCTGCGCGCACGCCGTCAGGGTGAGCGCGATCGCACTCACCACCACAAAAAGAGACGTCCTGCGCATGGGTGATCCAACCGGTTGAGGTCCGCTCACCGTATCAGCGCCCACCGACGGACTTCCTGGGGCGTTAAGCCAACACTTAACATTCGCGTTACATGGGTGAAACCTGAGAGGTGGTCTAGCGGAGTTAAGTGATGGCTGAACGCGGACGCGCGGTTCTCCCCCGTCGGTGCCATTCCCACCGACACACTCGTCGCCACTAGGAGTCCCATGAACCACAGCAGTGTCAAGCGTGTAATCGCCGGCGCGATCGCAGCTACAGCCCTCGTTACCCTCGCCGGATGCGCCAGCTCGGATGCGCCCGCCGCGGAAGGTGAAACCCAGACAGTCACCATTGGCACCCTGCGCGGACAGCCCCACTTCTATCAGCCGTTCCTCTACGAGCAGTTCGCCGCGGAGGGCATCGAGTACGAGGTCATCACCCTCGACACGACCCCCGCACTCAACGACGCCCTCGTCAGCGGCGCGGTCGACTTCGCCATCACCGGTGTGACGCCGACCATCTCGTCCGTTGCCCAGGACCGCGACCTGAAGATCGTCGCCTCCGCCGCAGACGGTGGCTCGGGCTTCATCGGCAATGAGTCGATCGAGTCCATCGAAGACCTCGTGGGCAAAAACGTTGGCTACGTCGCGGGCAGTGCCCAGGAGGTCGCCCTGCGCCTCAAGCTCGCCGAAGCCGGAGTTGACCCCGCAGACATCAACCTCACGGTTGTTCCCGTTCCGGATATGGCCAACGCCTTCAAAGCGGGCGACATTGACGCGTTCTTCGGTGTGGAGATTGGTGTCTCCCTCGCTCTGCAGAACGGTGGCCACGAGATCTCCGACCCGTACGACACCCCCATCGGCAAGGTCAACATCGGCCTTGTCACCACGGGTGCCCTCATCGAGTCTGACCCCGAGCTCGTCCAGAGCGTTGTCGACACCCACGCCGAGACCGTCGCGTACATGTCGGAGAACCAGGACGAATGGCTCACCGAGATGGTGAACACCTTCGGAGGTAACCAGGAGATCTTCGACTCCGCGCTCGAGAACTTCTGGCTCCGCTCCGACCTGCCGACCGACTACCAGGACCAGCTCGAGGCACTCGCCACCGAGATGGAAGGTCTCGGACTCATCGAGTCCGTCCCGGCGATCGAAGACCTCGTCGATACCCAGTTCGTCGACAGCGAATAACACCTGATGACGTGGGGACACCGGCATACCGGTGTCCCCACGCTGCACCCCCTCCACCAAGTGAATCTGGAGCCGCATTATGGCCGTTGACACCAACGCCCTCCCCGTTCCCGCGCTGGCACCGGCTCCCCCGGCCGCCAAACGCCGCAAACGACGTCGCTGGAGCGCGAGCACCCTCGTGCTGGCCTTCCCCGTGCCGATCCTTGCCCTCATCTTTTGGCACATGGGTGTCACCAACGCATGGACTCTTCCGTTCGGCATCCGGATGGCGTTCCTCCCGTACCCGTACGACGTCGCTCAGTCCCTCGTCGACTTCGCCTTCGGTGGCATCCGGAACGATGCCTTCAGCGGCGAACTCTGGGTCAACCTGGGTGCGAGCGCCGGACGGGTCTTAACCGGCTTCGCCGTCGCCGCAATCATCGCCATTCCTATCGGCATCCTGATGGGCCGTTACGGCGTCATCAGTAAATTGCTCGACCCGAGCGTCAACCTTCTACGTCCCATTCCCGCCACTGCATGGCTACCCCTCGTTGCACTCATCATCGGTATCGGCGACCAGAAGACCATCTTCCTTATCTCCCTGTCGGCTTTTTTCCCGATTCTGCTGGGCTCGATCAGTGGGGCAAAGCAGGTTCCTCCTCGTCTCATCGAGGCCGCGCAGATGCTCGGTACCCGTCCCGCCGAGATTCTCTTCAAGATCGTTCTGCCTGCGGCGGCGCCGGCGCTGATCAACGGTCTGCGTGTGGGTCTCGGGCTCTCGTGGGTGATTCTTGTCCTCGGGGAGTCATCAGGCACCTCGGTCGGCCTCGGCGCCACCATCACGCTCGCCCGCGACATCGTGCGCACCGACCTCATTGTGGTGGGGATGATCTGCATTGGCCTCGCCGGATTCATCTCCGATCGACTCCTGCTCCTGATCTTCCGACTGGCCTTCCGCGGTCGTCCGCTCTTCGAATGAGGACCCCATGACTTCTCTGACTACCAGCACCCCCGAGGTGCACATGAACCCCGGTCGTATGGCCGGAGTTCGAATCGAATCGCTCGGCAAGCGCTACGGTGATCCCGAGACCGGCACTCTCGCCATGGCTGACGTCAACGTCCACGTGCGATCGGGTGAATTCATTGCAATTGTGGGAGCGAGTGGATGCGGCAAAAGCACCCTCCTGCGCATTGTGGCCGGGTTCGAGAAGGCCACGTCGGGGTCCGTCTCGGTGGGCGACAAACCCGTCGCCGGTCCGGGCGCCGACCGCGGGGTGGTGTTCCAGGACTACGGGCTCTTCCCGTGGCTGACCGTGCGCGAGAACGTGATGTACGGTCCGCGCCAGAAGCGCATCAAACGCAAAGACGCAGGCGCGACGGCCGACCGTTTCATCGAGGCCGTGGGTCTCACCCGGTTCGCCTCCCACTACCCTGGCCAGCTCTCAGGCGGAATGCAGCAGCGTGTGGCGATCGCACGCGTACTCGCCATCGACCCGTCCGTGTTGTTGATGGACGAGCCGTTCGGCGCCCTCGACGCGTTGACCCGTTCGGAACTGCAGACGGAATTACGACGCATTCACCTCGAAACCAAAACCACTGTGCTGTTTGTGACCCACTCGATCGAAGAAGCGGTGTACCTCGCCGACCGGGTTGTGGTGATGACAGGCGGTGCCTCGCACGGCGTCCCGGGTCACATACAGAAGATCGTGACCGTTGATTTGCCGGATCGCGATGTGACGAGCCCGGAGTTCAACGCCCTCAAGCGGGAGATCTCCGACCTCGTCCATGCCGATCATGCCTGATCGCGTCGAAGTAGTAGTGGATTAACTCCATGACACTGGGAATTCCCGCGGAGAACATCGAAGTTCCCGCCCCTGAGACCTTCGCGGTGCATCGCATCGGTGCCCGCATCCGTCACCTACGGCAGGAATCCGGGGTTTCACTGACCGCGCTGGCGCGCCAACTCGGTGTGAGCGCGTCAGCGATTTCGCAGATCGAGACCGGTGCGATGCAGCCGTCCGTCAGTCGGCTGGTCGAGATTATGGGTGCGTTGAACCTGCCGCTCTCCCTCGTCTTCGACGAGAGGCTGTCCCTCTCGTTCCCGCCGCCGTACGAATTGCCCTCCGCGGAGGAGGCTTTGCCCGCTGTCTCCGTTGCCCGTGCCAGCCAGACGAAATCCCTCGATCTTCAGGAGGGTGTGGTGTATCGGCGATTGGCACCCCGCGCCATCCCGGGCACGGAGTATTTTGAGTCGATTTACCCGCCGGGAGCCGCCTCGGGTCCCGGCGGTGAGTTTCTTGCGCACGCCGGTGTCGAGACCGGAATTGTGGTGTCGGGCCGTCTCACGTTCCAGTTCAGTGACGGTGAGATTGAACTCGCCGAAGGGGACTCGATCTGCTTCCCGGCGTCCAAGGGGCACCGGGTGATCAACACCACTGACTCGGTCGCGATCGCGACTTGGTTGACGGTGCACACGGGATCCGACATCGCCGGCACCTCCGCCACTGCGGGTTGAGAACGTTACCGCTGCAGCGACGCGGTATTGGCGTTGATGTCGACGTTTGCATTGGTGCTCGCGTTGGTGTGGGTTTCGGCCATGGCAAGTCGGTGTTTCTGTTCGATGGAACGACCCCAGGCGGTTCCGGCCAGGATGAGCGCAATACCCACATAGCCCGCCAATGAAATGCTGTCTCGCGCGATCGTGACTCCGATAACCGCGGCCCAGATCGGTTCCGTTCCCAAGAGGAGACTGACGCGCGACGGTGACGTGCGTCGTACCGCCCAGGTCTGCACAAGAAAAGCAAAAACCGTGCACGCGAGCACCAGGTAGAGGAAGAGGGCTCCGCGAGTGGGCGTCATCTGTTTCAGATAGTGCGGGACGGAGTCGCCGTAGAACAGGGATGTGACACAGAAGAGTGCCGCACAGGTGGCCAGTTGCACGGTGGTGAGTCGGAGTGAGTCCATGGGGCGGTCACGGGTGAGCTTCGACATTGTTGTGACGTGCACTGCACGGACGACCGCGGCGATCAGGATAAGAAGGTCGCCGAGACTCGGAGGATGGATGGACCCATTGCTGGCGAGGAGTGCCACCCCCACCACGGACACCGCCGCGGCGACGTAAAAGGGCGCGGGCAGCCGCCGGCCCGAGGTGATGGAGTCGAGGATCGGAGTGAACACAATCGTCAGGCTGATGATGAGGCCAGCGTTGGTCGCCGAGGTGTGTGCGATGCCGAACATTTCGAAGGCGAATACTGCCGCCAGGAGCATCCCGAGCACAACGCCCACACGCAGCTCGGCGCGCGTGATCCGGCGACGCAGAGCTGCAACGATGGCTCCGAGGATGGCCGCGGCCAAAGTCATTCGGAGCGCAAGGAGCGCAACCACGGAATCCGCGGAGACGAGTTCTTTGCCCACAAGGTAGGTGGAGCCCCAGGTGGCAGCGACTACCAGAAGCAGGAGGTCGACGCGCGACCGAACGAGATGTGATTTCACTTGTCCATGGTGAGGCGCGGAATCGCGTTAGACAAGACTGCAGTTTTGACTCGTATGCATTAGTTTGAGCTTATAGAACTTGGTCAGCTTCGCGCACTGAGGGAGCTCGGAAACCGCGGCAGTATTGCGGACGTTGCTGCTGCGATGCGAGTGACGCCGTCATCTGTGTCCCAGCAGATTAGTGCCCTGCAACGCCATTCGTCGGCCCCGTTGACGTTTAAGGACGGGCGGCGCACTGCCCTCACCGAGGCCGGACGTGCCCTGGCGGCCGCAGCCATCGAGGTGGAAGTCGCGCTCGAGCGTGCCGAACAGGCGGTGGCGCGATTTCACGATGCCCCGTCGGGCAGTGTCTCCGTGGCGGCGTTTCACAGCGCGAGCCTGGCGCTCTTTGGTCCGCTCATCACGGCGCTGAGTGACGAGGGTCGGCCCTCCGTGCGCCTCAGTGACTTCGACGTGGCCCAGGACGAGTTCCCCTCGCTCACCTCGCATCACGACCTGGTTATTGCACATCGACTCGTTGGCAGTCCCCCGTGGCCGGGATCCGTTCGGGTTGAACCGCTTCTGTTTGAGCCGCTCGACATCGCCGTCCGGCGCGACCATCCGCTCGCGGCCCATGACTCGATTGAGGTCTCCGATTTGGAGGGCGAGGCGTGGGTCACCGTCCACGAGGGGTTCCCGCTAGAGCAGGCGATCACCGTCATTGCGGGTATCGGAGGCAGCGAAGCGCGGATCCTCCATCGGATCAACGAGTTTGCAGTGGCTGCTGCGGTGATCGCCGCGAGTAACTGCATCGCACTGATGCCGCGCTACACCGCTGATCTTCGCAACCACCCGGAGTTGGTGCTCCGGCCGCTCGCTGGCCCCGGTCTGGGTCGATACATTGACTGCCTCGCGCGGCCGGAGACGCTCGAGCGCGCCAGTGTTCACGTAGTACTGACTCAAATCAGGACCATCGCGACGGGGCTGGTGCGCTAGCTACTTCTGGCGTTGAAGACGGAAGCTGCGCACCAGCACCACCACCCCGAAGATGAGCAGTAGCACACCCATCACCCATATCGGGATGCCAAGAGCGCCGCTCACTCCACCGTTCATGACTGCTGACTTGTCAGAAAAGACAGTCGTCGCCACACCACCCAGCGTGAGGATGCTCCCGAACACGTACCCGGTGAGCACTGTCGATTCCTTCACCTGAAGCTCCTACTCAGCCATCGAATATTGATGAAGATTCACTTTAGTGTCTAATTTGTACTATCTCCTCCCCTGCCGCTTCGGGTGCTCTGCAACTGGTGAGGAGCTCTCTGCCGACACGGTACTCATAACTAGAAGCAACTCGCCAACGCGGTCACAACACTCTCCACCAGGCGGCCGTAGTTGCGCTCGATGTCGACGGGCATCTCGAAGCCCCCACTCGTCTCGAGCGCGGCAAAACCGTGCAGCGTCGAGCGGAGAAAACGGGTGGCGTCGCCGAAAAGTTATGTCAATCAGATTTGCAAAAAAGGTGCGGTGGATGTCGTTTGACTATGGGTTCATTCGTCATAGAAGTGAGCGCACCCGGTGGGTGCCACAACGGGAGAGATGACATGGCAACGATCAGCGTTTTTCAGAGTGTGACCCTCGACGGAGTGATGCAGGGTGTCGGCCGGCCCGACGAGGACACACGCGGAGGCTTCGAGCACGGTGGCTGGGCGGCCGGCTACGGGGACGAGGTGTCCATGCAGTTTGCCGCCGAAGGAATGAGCCAGGAGGGTGCCCTGCTCTTCGGACACCGCACTTACACCGACCTGCTCGGGTTCTGGACGTCGATGACCGAGCCGAACCCCTTCGCCACTGTGCTGGTGGAGCGGACCAAGTACGTGGCGTCGCGCTCCAGTGACGCCAAATTGGAGCATGCGAACAGCACTCTCCTCGCCGGGGACGCCGCCGCTACCGTGGCGAAACTCCGCGAGACAAGTGAGCTCGACTTGACGATTATGGGAAGCGGTGAGCTCATTCGGTCCCTCCACGCGGCGGGCCTCATCGACCGCTACACACTGCTGATCCATCCGATTGTGCTGGGTTCGGGTACGCGCCTGTTTGGCGAAGGCGCGCGCGTCGATCTCGAACTCGAACGGAGCATCCCGACCACCACCGGCGTGATGATTGCGTCGTACCTCGTGCGGCACTGATCTCGATCGGCACTGACCTCGACCGGCACTGACCTCGACTCACTCCCTAGACGCGGATTAGCTGCGGCGGAAGGATAAACGTATGCGTTACACATTGCTGATGCACTATCCAGAGCAGACCGGCGAAACCCTCAGCCCGGAGGTGATGGAAGAGGCCCAGCGTGACTTCGCGGCATATGCCGCCGCGCTGCACGGAGCAGGTGTGCTGATTGCCGCCGAGGTGCTCCGGCCCTCGGAGAGCACCACCACCGTGTCGATGGTTGGAGGTGCGCTGCAGATTCAAGTCGGTCCGTTCGCCGACACCAAGGAACAGCTCGCCGGCACGGTGGTAGTCGATGTCGACAACCTCGATGGCGCGATTGAGTGGGCGAGCCAGGCGCCGTCGGTGAAGTGGGGCGCCATCGAGATTCGGCCGGGAGCCACCTACACCCGCGATGGGGTGTGGACTCCGAACGAATGACGCCGGGCGACGCGGCGGCAACGGCTGCGGAGAGTGCAGCACGCCGATCGTACGGTCGCCTCGTTGCGGTGCTCGCCGCGGCCGATGGCGACCTGTTCCTCGCTGAGGACGCGTTGCAGGATGCTTTTGCTCAGGCGCTCGTGACCTGGCCCAGGAGCGGCGTGCCCACCTCTCCAGAAGGATGGCTGATCACCGTGGCACGTAACCGCCAGCGCGACGTGTGGAAGTCGTCGGCCAGTCGTACTCGCGCGCTCTGGGAGGAGGTGACGCCCACGGCATCCATCCTCTCTTCGACCGGCGACCGCCGCCTGGAACTGCTCTTTGTGTGCGCGCACCCGGCGATTGACCCTGCGGTGCGGGTGCCGCTCATGCTCCAGGTGGTGCTCGGATTTGAGGCCGCCGAGATCGCTGCGGCGTTCGCGATTCCGCCCACGGCGATGGCGCAGCGGCTGGTGCGGGCGAAGCGGCGAATCCGTGATGCGCGAATTCCCTTTGTGGTGCCGGCGGGCGCACTGCGGTCGGAGCGGCTTCCTGCGGTGATGGAGGCGGTGTATGGATGCTTCGCTCTCACCTGGCATGCCGGTGCGGCCCATTCCGCGCCCGACTCGATGGCCGGCGAGGCCCTGTATCTGGCGGTGACACTCGCCACCCTGCTCGGGGACGAAGCGGAGGCCTGGTCGTTGGCTGCGCTCATCGCACTTTCGCTCTCGCGTGCCGGCGCCCGGGCGGGTGCGAGTCCAGGCCTGGGCGCGGAGGAATTTGTTCCCCTCGAGGAGCAGGACCCACTCACCTGGGACGCCGAGTTGATCGCCCAGGGCGAGACGTACCTTCGCCGCGCTGCCGCGGTCACCGTCGGACTTCCCGGCCGACTCCAGCTCGAGGCCGCCATGCAGGCGGTGCACGTCGCGCGGCGGCACAGCGGGGTGGTCGACTGGGACGCCCTCGGTCAACTCAGCGCCGCCTTGGTCACTATCGCACCCACGCTCGGATCCCGAGTTGCGCGCGCGGCAATCGTGGGGCGGCTCGAGGGGCCGGATGCGGGGCTGGCTGAGCTCGAACTCATCACCCTGCCTCGTGGCGGATATCAGCCCTACCTTGCCGTGCGTGCCGACCTCCTGGCGCGGGCCGGAGATGCTCGCGCGGCCGAGGCATTCGACGAGGCGGCGGCCGCATCCGATGGAGTGGAACGGCGCTACCTCGCCGCCCGCGCGGACCAACTTCGCCGAGCCCCACGCTGAATTAGTGGGGTGCTGTGGAAAGGATCCCGCTAGCGTTGCCCCATGAACAATGTTGTGAAAAGCACCGCTGTGAACGGTCTCCCACCCCTGGAATGGACCCATGGTGTCGGCTCGGCCGAGGTGCTTCTCGCCGGCGACGCGCTTGTGCTCACGGCTGCCGCAGGCACGGACTGGACCAACGATCCGCTCGGTGGCCCATCGCAACATGCCTCGACCGCACTGGGTTTTCCGGCACCGGAGGCGTTCACCCTGTCGGCACGTGCAACAGTCCGAACATCCCGAACGACATTCGACGCCGCGGTGCTGACCCTGTGGGGCGACAACGAGCACTGGGCGAAGGTCTGTTTTGAGTACTCGCCGCAGGGCGAGGCAATGGTGGTCTCGGTGGTGACGAACGAGTTCTCCGACGACTGCAACTCGGAGGTCGTCACGGACGCCTCGGTTTTTCTTCGGGTGACGCGCACCGGACCCGCCTGGGCGTTCCACTCGTCGGTTGACGGACACGTGTGGCGGTTTGTGCGCGTCTTCCGGCTCGACTGGACCGGACCAATTAGCGTCGGATTTATGGCTCAGGCCCCAATGGGCGAGGCCTGCGAAGCGCACTTCGACACCATTGTGTACTCGCCGCGAGCGGTCGCCGACCTTCGTGACGGAAGCTGAGATGACTGTGCCTGTTAATCCCTCACCGCCTATCAACCCCGCTGCGCCAATGAACCCCGCCGTGCCCTCCCACCCCGCCGTTGACCTGGTTGAAACCCAGCTGCGTGCCCGCGGTGCCCTCGGGCAGGTGCGCTGGCTCGATGACACCGCCACCACTGCGGCCCACGCTGCGGCCGCGCTCGGCATCGAGACCGGCGCCATTGCGAATTCGCTGATTTTCACCCTCGACGACGAACCCCTGCTGGTGATGACGTCCGGTGATCACCGTGTTGACACGGTGTGGCTCGGCCAGCAGTTGGGTGGCACCATCGGCCGCGCCTCCAAAGAGACGGTCAAGCTCGCCACGGGACAGGTCATCGGAGGGGTCGCCCCCGTCGGGCATCCCGCACCGATCCGCACCGTGGTCGATGTCGCTCTCGCTCGCTAAGGCGAAGTGTGGGCGGCAGCGGGTCATTCGCGAACGGTGTTCCCGACCACCTATACCGAACTGCTGGTGATTACCGGCGGCACACCCACAGCGGTTGAGCCGGACGTATCGCTCTAACTGCCGGCGCGTGCGGAGGCCGCGGCGCCCCCAGTGCTCACGATCCGAGTCCTGCCCCGCCACTCAGGGCGAACGAGAAGGCGATAAGGACGAGGTATCCGATCACCAAGAGTCCCAGGGTGACGGACGCGAGAACGATGCCCGTGGTGGCGTAGCCACGAGGAAGTTCCTTGCGTCGCTTGGCGAGGATGCCGAAGATCAACGCGAGGGCGCTCAGAATCAGCGGGATCCAGGTGGTCCAGATCAAGACCAGGCCGACGATGCCCAGCACCATCGAGGTGAGGCCGAATCCCTTGGGGCCGACTGCCGCAGCTGCCGCAGTCGGGTTCGAGGAGTAACCGGGGGTGGGCTGGGCGTACGCGGGAGCCGGCTGCGCAGAGGTAGGAGTGGGCTCGGCGTAGGCAGGAGCTGGCTGCGCCGGTGACTGTTGGGCACGTGCTGGCTCAGCGTACGCGGGAGTTGACGGGGTTGACGCGGGTGCCGGGGTGGTGTCGTCCGTCACCGCGGGACCATAGGCCGACACGCGTGGTGCGGGTGCTGGTTCAGCATTGTCGGACACGGGCGCTGGTTCAGGCTGCACCGCGGCGGGAGGCTGAACCGCCGTGGCTTGTTCGGGCGTGCCTGACAGGTCGGATCCGGAAGAGTTCTGCTCGGCGGTCATAACTAGTCCTTTGTCCCCGGGCAACCACAGTGACTACCCCCGCACCGAGAGTATCGGAGGAGTGCTCGGATTCGCGAGCCAACCACCCGCGCTCAACGTGCTGGCGACGTGCTGGCGACGTGCGGGATGCGCGGGATGTGCTCGACGTACTGGATGTACCGGATGTACTGCTCCCGGAAATTAAGCGGCCGGAACCCTCAGATGAAGCGGACGTTGACCCACCGATGATGCGGCCGAGTCGCGTTCG
>Ga0247807_10000944_pt1 | contig 17752 bp, 13 predicted proteins | sample UWRJL074202C1_FD_179931 | JGI IMG/M metagenome (GOLD analysis project Ga0247807, IMG submission 179931) | Plant litter microbial communities from Arlington Agricultural Research Station in Wisconsin, United States - UWRJ-L074-202C-1 | ecosystem: Environmental > Terrestrial > Plant litter >...
ATCTGTACCCGGCCGAACGGAATTTACAGTATGTTTTCCCTTAGAGAATTAACGGCAATAAACTGCTGTTTAACGAATTTTAAATTAATATAAAGATGAACCTACCTATAATTTTTTCTATAGATGACGATCCACAGGTTTTGCGCGCTATCAGCCGTGACCTGAAAATAAAATACAGTAAAGAATATAAGATATTAAGTACAACCTCTGCACAAGAGGCATTAGATATGTTAACGGAACTTAAAAACAGTGCTGACGTAGTGGCTTTGTTTTTATGTGATCAGCGTATGCCTGAAATGGAAGGCGTAGTATTTCTGGAAAAAGCAATGTTGATTTATCCTGATGCTAAACGTGTTTTGCTCACTGCTTATTCCGATACTGACGCTGCAATTAAAGCAATTAATGATGTTAAACTTGATTATTACCTGATTAAACCGTGGGACCCGCCAGAGGATAAGCTTTACCCGGTAATTAATGATCTGCTGGATGACTGGCAGGGAGATTATATCCCTGAATTTAAAGGAATCAGGGTTGTAGGTTTCCAGTTCTCGCCTTTATCACATGTAGTCAAAGATTATTTAGCAAGTAATCTGATTCCATACCGGTGGATGGATGTACGGACAAACCCTGATGCAGCCAGTTTATTAGCCATCAATAAGCTGACTAATGATGATTTACCCGTCGTGTTAATGGATGACGGGACGTTTTTAACGAAACCATCTATTAAAGAAATTGCTGCAAAAATAGGAAAGAACCCGGAAATTATCCATGATATGTATGATGTGGTGATTATAGGAGCTGGTCCGGCAGGATTAGCAGCGGCAGTTTATGGGGCTTCAGAAGGGTTAAAGACATTGATGATTGAACGTAAAGCTCCGGGAGGCCAGGCGGGAACAAGTTCAAGAATAGAAAATTATTTAGGTTTTCCATCCGGATTAAGCGGGGCAGATTTAACCAGAAGAGCTATCAGCCAGGCCGTGCGTTTGGGTGCTGGATTTTTATCTCCACAATCAGTTAGTGATATTAAACAGAAAGATGGTTATAAAACTATCATACTTGAAGACGGGCCCGAGATCATTAGCCGCTCGGTTATCATCACTACAGGTGTGGATTACCGGAAGCTGGAGGTGAAAGGTGTTTCTGACCTGACTGGGGCAGGTATTTATTATGGTGCCGCAACTACAGAAGCTACCGCCTGCAGAGACAAAAATGTTTATATTATTGGTGGAGGTAATTCTGCAGGTCAGGCGGCAATGTATCTGTCAAAATTTGCATGCAAGGTAAATATTGTTATCCGTAAAGATGATTTAATATCGACCATGTCATCTTATCTGATTGATCAGATTGGCCATACACCAAATATTCACGTCTTAGGGAATACAGAAATAATAGAGGCAAAAGGAGATAGCTGTCTGGAAAAACTAGTACTGATTAACCTTAAAACAAAAGAAACCAGTGAAGAAGAAGCTTCTGCACTTTATATATTTATCGGAGCAAAACCATATACCGACTGGTTGAAACTGGATATTCTAAAGGATGAGAAAGGCTTTATAGAAACAGGCCGTGAATTGCGAAACTATGAGCGTTTCAATAAAGCATGGAAGCTGAAAAGAGATCCGTTTTTACTCGAAACCAGTTGTGCCGGTATTTTTGCCGCAGGCGATGTCCGTTCAGGCGCAATGAACAGAGTTGCTTCAGCAGTAGGAGAGGGATCAATGGCCATTAGTTTTGTACATAAGTATCTGGCTGAAGTTTAGCCTGATAAAGGACTTCGAATTCCTTTATCATCAGTTTTAGTATAATATCCGGTTTTTAAGATTATATACAGGCTCAGGACCTATTGTTTAACAAAGGCTTTACATTTAAGATTTATACGGAGCAATATCTTTGTTACAGCGCATTATTAATAGATATTTCTACTAATATTTATAATAGATACCCAATGCGTTTCGAATAATTGAGATACTTAATCTGATAAATAATAATGAATTCCAGAAGAGATTTTTTGAAGAAAGCAGCCATGTTTTCTGGTGCTGCCGGTTTAGCGAACGTAATCCCGATGTCTATACAGAAGGCAATGGCGATTGAAGCAGATCCGGGAACTACTTTTTACGATGCAGAGCATGTGGTATTCCTGATGCAGGAAAACCGTTCTTTTGATCATATGTTTGGTAAATTAAGTGGTGTACGCGGATTTAATGATCCGCGTGCAGCGATTTTGCCAAATCAGAATAAAGTATGGCTGCAACAGGATGCTTCCGGAAATACTTTTGCTCCATTTCATATTGATATAAATAAAACGAAAGTCACGTGGCAGGGTGGATTGCCACATTCCTGGAATGATCAGGTAGCTGCACGAAATAACGGGAAATATGATAAATGGATTCCGGTAAAAACCTTAATGACATTGGGGCATTATGAGCGTACTGATATCCCTTTTTATTACGCTTTGGCGGATGCTTTTACGATATGCGATCATAGTTTCTGTTCTTCATTAACTGGTACTACACCAAACAGACTGTTTTTCTGGACAGGGACTATTCGTCCGGAGCAAAATGGGAAGGCAATTGCTGCGGTTGATAATTCACAGGCAGAATCTCATTCCAATACTTTTGTAGACTGGGATACATTTCCAGAATTGCTGGAAGACCATGATGTATCCTGGAAGGTTTACCAAAATGAGTTATGGACAGTAAATTTACAAGATAAAAGAGTTGGTGACTGGGTTGATAATTATGGAGACAATGCGCTGGAATATATAAAGCGTTACCATGTAAAACTGTCTGCATATTTCCGCAAACATGGTGATCAGACAAATAAAAAAGAAATATTAACTGCTGAACAAGTAACGGCAAAATATGATCAGCTGAGTCAGAAAGAAAAAAATCTGATTGATAAAGCATTTGCAACAAACATTAATATGCCTGGTGATTATCTTGAGCTGGAGCCTTTCACTTATACCAATGATCTGGGTGTTAAGGAAACTATAGAAATCCCCAAAAATGATATCTTCCACCAGTTTAGAGCAGATGTTGATCAGGGTAAGTTACCAACTGTTTCGTGGCTGGTTGCCCCACAGCGTTTTTCAGATCATACAAGTTCCCCTTTATATGGCACATGGTATGTCTCAGAAGCCATTGATATCCTGACAAAGAATCCAGAAGTTTGGAAAAAGACAATCTTTGTTTTGACTTACGATGAAAATGATGGTTATTTCGATCATATTCCACCATTTGTTGCGCCTGATCCTAATAATCCGGATACGGGAAAAGTTTCTTCAAAAATGAATATTGATGTAGAATGGGAATCCAAAAAAGGGAGTTCTTTAGGATTAGGTTATCGCGTGCCTATGCTGATAGCTTCTCCATGGAGTAAAGGTGGATATGTGAATTCGCAGGTATTTGATCATACGTCATCACAGCAGTTTTTAGAAAAATTTCTAAGTAAAAAGACAGGTAAGAACATTAAAAATCATCAGATCAGTGATTGGAGAAGAGCTGTTTGTGGTGATCTGACTTCTGTATTCAGACCTTATAATGGAGAAAAGCTGATTAATCCCGCATCACTTCAAAAAGACGAAGTGGTTACCAGTATTCAAAATGCTAAAAATAAACCAGCACAGGTTACTCCTGATGCGCTGACCGCAGCACAAATCGCTGCAATTAATAGTCATGTTCCATTTGCTTCTGCAGAGCCTTTAGCTATGCCAGTACAAGAAAAAGGAATAAGAAAGGCATGTGCTTTACCCTATCAGTTATTTGCCGAAGCAAAGCTGAATGAAAATAAAACAGCTGTAGCACTGAAGTTTGAATCCGGAAAAACTGGTTTTGGACAATTGCTTGAGCCAACAGGTTCTGCATTTAATGTAACGTCTTTAATTCCATATGCAGAAGTAGCAGGTAAAAACTGGGATTATGCCGTAAACGCTGGTACCCAGGTAAGCCATGAACTTGAATTAAATAAATTTAAGACTGGAAATTACGACTTGCTGGTAAAAGGGCCAAACGGATTTTTCAGGCAGTTTAAAAGCAGTAAAAACGATCCTGAACTTACAGTGTCCTGCATTTATGAAAAATCAGGATTGTTAAAAGAAAAGTTGAGCGGAAATGTGGCAGTACAGCTTGAAAATAAAAGTACAAAACCTTTAAACGTGGTTATTAAACAAGGAGTGTATGCTGCTGCATCTGATAGTTCACGTAAAATTCAGTTAAAGCCACAAAGTAAAGAATCTGTTATTCTAAACCTCTCCAGGTATTCCGGATGGTATGATTTTACTATCCATGCAGGCGATGAAAGTTATAGCAGGCAGTATGCCGGGCATGTAGAAACTGGTGAAGAATCAATTTCCGATCCTTATATGGGCGGCATACTTTAATACACTATTGCTTGAATATGGGCAGCGAGATGAAAAAGGAACTACCTAAGTTTTTACCTCTACTTTCTGCCCATACTCTGCCTTTGTGGCTTTCTACTAACATTTTCACAATAAAAAGCCCTAATCCATAAGATTTCTCATGTGCCGTTGGGATTGCGCTTAGTTTGGCGAACTTCAAAAATAGTTTTTGCTTATCTTCTTCACTCAGTCCCAGGCCTTCATCTTTGAATTCAACAATCAGTTCATCTGCTGTAAAAGATGTGTTGATTGTAATAACAGCACCTTCATAAGAGTATTTCATCGCATTACTTAGCAAATTATCCAAAACATCAAGGATACGGTCTTTGTCTGCATAAATTAAAACAGAGAGATCATTGTTAATAATCAGGGTTTGATTTTTAGCTGCTAATGAAAGTTCGAAAGCCTGCTGCATCTGTAAAAGCAAATCAGTAATGATCACCGGTTCATGGATTAATTCTATAATAGAATTTTCACTTCTGGCATCTGTAAGCAGGTTATTCAGTTTCTTCTCTATACCTTTAGAAGAGTTTTCAATTTTGGCCGCCATAGCAAACACCTTTTCATTGCTCATTTCTCTGCTGCCTAATAATTGGGCATATAAAGAAATTGATGTAACAGGATTTTTCATATCATGTGCCAGGCGATGTAAACGATCGTCATATGCTCTCACAATTTTCCTGTTAACCAGACGTGTTTCCAGTTTCTCCATAACCATTCTCGAAAGCAGCTGAAGCATTCTTGACTGATGCGCTGTAACTTCTGTCCGGGGTTCAGCATCCAGAACACAAACTGTACCCAGTGCAAATCCATCAGAAGTCCTGATTTGTGCGGCCGCATAAAATCTAACACCACCCTCTCTGGCGATATAAGGGTTTTTCATCAGTTCAGGAAAATTATGCGTATCATGGAATATAGTTAAATCCTCTTCCATAATACTTAGTGAACAAAGACCATATGCTCTGGAAATATGATCCACTTCGATCCTGCTACTGCTTGCTTTAACAAAAACACGGCCTTTATCGACAAATGTGACAAATGCTTTCTTTGTACCAAATATTTCGGCTGCCATTAAGGCGATAGTATCAAAATCCGTTTCAGAATTAGTGTCCAGAATCTCATACTGATAAAGTTTTTTTAACCTTATCTCCTCATTGTTGGGAATAAGATTATCTGGCATATTGGTATTTGTCATTGATAGTTTTCTGAATAATATTATGCATTAAACAAAAAACTGGTTTGATTGTTGTATAAATTATTCTTTTAATGAAATGATGCAGATTAACTATAGTGTTAAAACGATTTGTCTGTTAGACAATCCTGTAAGTGACAAGGATAATACGTCACTGATCATAGCCTCTCCGTGTATGTTTATGTATGAATATTATTCATTTTATAAATTATGAGTGTAATTAAACTTTGTTTTGGATTTATCAAGTTTCTATTTTCTCAGGTTTAAAAACCGAAGAAAATCAGGAAACAAAGAGACTTTAAAATTATTTTTATTGTTCTTTTTTATTGAAAGTTGTTCAGGATTTAGCACACAGGAAAAATTAAGATAGAAAAATAAATTCTTCTAAAATTTCCAGGGTTTGATCCGGACTTGCTGTTGTTTACTTATGCTTTTAGCATGGGTAAAATTTCATCAACATACTTTCTTTCATTCGCCAGGCGCGGTACTTTATGCTGTCCGCCTAATTTACCTTTTGATTTCAGCCAGTTATAAAAAGTATCTTTTGGCGCATTATGAACTTTTGGTCTGCAGAGCGCCAGATTATTAAAACGCTTGGCATCATAATCAGAATTGATTTCTCTCAGAGTCTGATCCAGTATATCTACAAATTTCTCAAAATCATCAGGCTGCTGATCAAATTCTATGATCCATTCATGGCCACCGGCATCATTTCCTTTGAAATAAATAGGACAGGCAGTATAATCCTTAAAAGTTGCTCCTGTTTCCATACACGCTTTACTAATAGCCTGTTCAGCATTGTCAATAATTACCTCTTCTCCAAAAGCATTAATAAAATGTTTAGTGCGACCGGTAATCTTGATTCTGAAAGGAGACAGCGAAGTAAACTGAACAGTATCACCAATTACATAACGCCATAAACCAGCGTTAGTAGAAATAATAATTGCATAGTTTTTATGCAGTTCTACTTCTCCCAGGTTAAGCGTAACCGGATTATCATCGCAAAGCTGTTCCAGGGGTAAAAATTCATAATAAATCCCATAATCCAGCATGAGGAGCATTTCTTCTGAATTTACCTGATCCTGTATACCAAAGAAGCCTTCAGAAGCATTATATGTTTCCAGGTAATACATATCCTCTCTTGGGATCAGTTCTTTAAACTGCTCTCTGTAAGGACTGAAATTGACTGCACCATGAAAATAAAGTTCCAGGTTAGGCCATACTTCCAGCAAGTTTTTTTTACCCGTAATTTCCAGAACTTTTTTAGCCAGAACAATAGTCCATGTAGGTACACCTGATATATTAGTTACATTCTCTTTAATGGTGGCTTCTGCCATTCTATCCATTTTTTGTTCGTAATCATCCATCAGTGCAATTGAAATGTCCGGTGTCCGGTAATATTCTGCCCACATAGGAAGATTTTTAATCAATACAGCAGAAAGATCCCCGTAAAAGGAATCATCGTTCAGCTGGTTGATCTGATGGCTTCCTCCCAATACCAATGCTTTTCCGGTTAGAATCTGATTAGTTGGTTTATTATTACAAAAGATAGAAATCATGTCTTTTCCGCCTTTAAAATGACATTCTTCCAGAGCTTCAGGAGAAACAGGAATAAACTTACTTCTGTCACTGGTTGTTCCGGACGATTTGGCAAACCATTTAATCTCTGATGGCCAGAGAATATTTTGTTCACCTTTAAGCATCCGCTCAATATAAGGCTTTAAGGAATCGTAGTTTTGTAGTGGAATACGTTGTTTAAACTGTTCCGGAGTTTCAATAGACTTATAATCATATTTTTTTCCCCATTCAGTATTTTCAGCACACGAAATCAGGTTATGAAACCATTCCTCCTGGACATCTATAGGATATTTCATGAAAAGCTCTATCTGATGGACACGCTTTTTCATATACCAGGTAAAAATAGAATTTACAATTGCCATGTTATAGATTATAAGTTTTTACTGCGAAGTACGAAATTGGAACCTAAGTAAACTTTTCTTACCATCTCGTTGGCGGCAAGCACTTCGGGAGTCCCTGACTCCAGTATTTTACCTTCAAATAATAAATAAGCCCTGTCAGTAATAGAAAGTGTTTCCTGCACATTGTGGTCGGTGATCAGGATACCAATATTTTTGTTTCTGAGTTTTGCTACAATAGTCTGAATTTCTTCTACTGCAATAGGGTCTACCCCTGCAAATGGTTCGTCCAGTAAGATAAAATTAGGACTTGCTGCCAGTGCTCTGGCAATTTCTGTTCTCCGGCGTTCTCCTCCTGATAAAAGGTCGCCCCGGTTTCGTCTTACTTTATGTAAACTGAATTCATCAATTAATTCTTCCAGTTTTTCTTCCCTTTCTACTCTGGTCATGGTTGTCATTTCCAGGATTGCCAGGATATTATCTTCCACAGACAGTTTTCTGAAAACAGAAGCTTCCTGTGCTAAATAACCAATCCCTTTTTGTGCCCTCCGGTACATTGCATCCTTGGTAATATCTTCATCACCCAGGTATATATTGCCTTCATTGGGTTTGATCAATCCAACAATCATATAAAAGGAAGTAGTCTTTCCCGCTCCGTTAGGGCCTAACAGCCCTACGATTTCACCCTGGCTCACACTAAACGAAACGTCATTGACAACGGTCCGCTGTTTATACTTTTTTATAAGATTATCAGCTCTTAATATCATTTATATGATTGATTATTAATCTCTATTGCTTTAATATTTAATTGTAAACGCTTTTGCTCTTTCCAAATATTCTCTTCTATGGTATAACAAATAGAAAAGGGTTGATCAGGTTGTAACAGCTGCTCAAATTCCGCCATTCCGAATCCAATAGTTTCAAAAATAGCGGAATTTTGTTGTTTAATACTCAACTTTAAATGTTTTGTACCCACAATATAAGGTCTTCCTGTATAATATACATCATGACTAACAAATACAGGGGCAGGATTCATTGGCCCGAAAGGTGCCATTTGAGCAAGGATACGCTGGAATTTGCCATCTATTTGCGTTAATAAAATTTCATTATCAATGAAAATTTCAGGACAAAGTAAATTTTCTGTTATAGTAGCTGCAACCACAGTTTCAAACCGGTCAGCAAACGCTTCAATATTTTCAGGTTTAATAGTCATGCCTGCAGCAAACTTATGCCCGCCAAATTGTTCCAGTAAATCAGCACAGCATAATAAGGCTTCATAAAGATCATAGCCCGGTACTGAACGTGCTGAGCCTGTCAGCATTCCATTAGAAAGCGTTAATACCACAGTTGGCCGGTAATACTTCTCTGTTAAACGGGAAGCAACAATTCCTATTACCCCTTTATTCCAATGTGCATTATAAACTACAGTGGTTTTTTTATTGATCAGGATTTCAGACTCATCAATCAGAGCCAGTGCTTCTGCAGTAATATGCTGATCTGATATTTTACGGTCTGTATTCTGTACATTGATAAAAAGACTTTGTTCTGCAGCCAGTGTATCTGCTGTACATAACAGCATTTTAACTGCCTGATTCCCGTGGTCCATACGTCCGGCAGCATTAATGCGGGGGGCCAGAGTAAATACGACGTCAGTAATAGTAAAATCTTTGTTTTTACCACAGCTATCCATCAAAGCTTTTAACCCTGTACAAGGATTGGTATTTAATTTAATCAGTCCAAAATAAGCAAGGGTACGATTTTCATCCACAATAGGAACAATATCAGCTGCAATGGAAACCATCACTAAATCAAGGTATCGTTCATAATTTTCTGCTGGCAGATTATGAGTCTGACAGTATGCCTGTGCCAGTTTAAAGCCAATTCCACAACCTGCAAGTTCTTTAAACGGGTAAGGGCAGTCTAAGCGTTTAGGATCAAGTATGGCTATTGCTGCCGGTAGTTCATCACCCGGTAAATGGTGATCACAAATAATAAAATCAATGTGAAGCGTATTTGCATAATCAATTTTATCGTTTGATTTAATACCACAGTCTAAAGCAATAATCAGGGTAATTCCCTTAGCTTTTGCATAGTCAATTCCTGCTGTAGAAATTCCATAGCCTTCTTTATGTCTGTCAGGAATATAGTATTCTATATTTTTGGTGAACTGGCCGAAAAAGCTATAGGCAAGAGCTACTGAAGTAGTTCCGTCGACATCATAATCGCCATAAATCATTATATTTTCACCGGCAGCCAGCGCAAGATCAATCCTGCTGATGGCTTTATCCATATCCTTCATTAAAAAAGGATCATATAGCTGAGTAAGCTGCGGGCGGAAGAAATCTTTAGACTCCTGAAAAGATGTGATACCCCTTTGTACTAATATTTCGGCTAAACTGGTATCTATATTTAATTGCTGTGCAAGCGAATCTGTCGTTTCTACTTTACCTTTTACGGCCTGCACCCATCTTTTTTTCATTTAGCTTGTTTAGTTTTGTTTGATCATACCAGCAAAGGTGCCCTCTTAAAAGCGGTAATGACGTTAGCATGAAGGTATTTCATGCAGGTTCCATATCTTTGCAATTGATTGTAAAGATATCATTAATTATTCTTTTGACTAACACCTACGCCATTGCAAGTTTTCACTTTATATGAAGGTTCCTATTCCGTAGCAGCCGATAAAAAGTTTATTCCTTTTAATCCTCAGACAGATAGCCCTAAAGACAGACCCGGATCTCTATTTATACACGTTAACCCTTTCCTGGTTAAACTGGGAGATAAATTACTCGTACTGGACACCGGGCTCGGTTACAGCAATAGTGAAGGACAGTTGATTTTACATGAAAATATAAGAAAGGCTGGTTTTGACCCTGATGATGTTGATTATGTATTGATGTCACATCTCCATTTTGATCATGCCGGTGGTATGGTACATAAAGAAAATAACGGGATGGAGCTGAGTTTTCCCAATGCTGCCTATGTAATTCAGCGTGGAGAGTGGGAGGGTGCTTTTACAAATACGTCATCTTCTTACAGAACCGAAATCTTTGATTTCCTGCAGCGTAATGCAACTTTAATCTTTGTAGATGAAACCGGAGATTTTATGCCGGGAATACGGCATATATTAACTGGCGGACATACTCCTTTTCACCAGGCATGGTTATTAGATGATGGAGAAGATATGGTGTTTTTTGGCGGCGATGTTTTGCCGGAGCCAGAAGAGCTGCTTAAAAAGTTTATCGCAAAATATGATTATGACGGTCGCAGGTCAATGGAATTAAGAGAAGAATTTGGGCATAGCGCCGCTAAAGAACATTGGAACTGTCTTTTTTACCATGGTAAAAGTAGAGCAACAGGCTTTATTGAACTAGGCGGGGAAGGTCAGTTTAAGGTTGTATAGCATCAGAACTTTTGCTTTCAAAGAGTTCAATCAAACGTTCAATAGAAAGGGGTTTAGAAATAAACCCTTTTACTGTTTTATAGGTTTTAGCTTTTTCAATATCATTCTCATAAACTGAAGAAGATAGCATATACATATCTATTTCTTTAGAGATACCTAATTTTTCATAGGCGTCTAAAAACTCCCAGCCATTCAGCACAGGCATATTAATGTCAATCAGAATTAAATGAGGTAATATTTGCTCATTTTCCATCAATTCTTTCAGATAGTCAATAGCCATCAGACCGTTAGTCTTTGCAACCATTTTAGCTTCATAGCCTGTTTTCTCTACGATTTTTTTAATAATGAATATATTAATATCATCGTCATCAATTACCAGCAGGTTAATTTTAGTGTTCATCAGCTTAAAAGTTTATAAAAAGATCACAGTCATTAATATAAAGATATAAAATAGAAACGTAAAGTAAATCTTTGTCAGTTTATATATTTAACAAAAGGAGGGCCATCTTTTAAAATGGCCCTCCTTTTTCAATAAAAAGAATCAGATTAGTCTTATAAAGCCACTTCTTCTTCCATATAACTTTCTATCGGAGGACAAGCACAAACTAATGACCTGTCACCAAATGAATCATTAACTCTTGCTACCGAAGGCCAGAATTTATGTTCTGCAACATAAGCTAATGGGAATGCAGCAGTTTGTCTGCTGTAGCTATGTGACCATTCGTCACCGGTAACGGCAGCTGCAGTATGTGGTGAATTTTTCAGTGGATTGTCAATCTTATCCATTGTGCCTTTTTCAACCTGGGTAATTTCATCCCTGATTGCGATCAGCGCATCACAGAAACGGTCAAGCTCATGTTTAGGTTCACTTTCCGTTGGTTCAACCATTAAAGTACCTGCAACCGGGAAAGATACTGTTGGCGCATGAAAACCATAATCCATCAATCTTTTAGCGATATCAACCACTTCAATACCAAAGTTTTTGAATTCGCGGCAATCGAGGATCATTTCGTGTGCACAACGTCCTTTACTTCCAGAATAAAGTACCGGATAATGTTTCTCTAAACGCGCTTTCATATAGTTAGCATTTAAGATGGCATATTCCGTTGCATTTTTCAATCCTTCGCCACCCATCATTGCAATATAAGCATGAGAAATAATCAGGATAGATGCAGAACCCCATGGTGCAGAAGATACAGCGTGAATTGATTTCTCATTGTTGATATCAACTACTGCATGTCCTGGTAAATACTTAACCAGGTGAGCTGCTACACCAATCGGGCCCATACCAGGACCACCACCACCGTGAGGGATACAAAATGTTTTATGTAAATTAAGGTGACATACGTCAGCACCAATATTTGCAGGGCTGGTTAATCCAACCTGGGCATTCATATTTGCACCATCCATATAAACCTGTCCGCCATTTGCATGGATAACTTCACAAATTTCAATAATACTTTCTTCAAATACACCATGTGTAGATGGATAAGTAACCATGAAACAAGAAAGGTTATCTTTATGCTCTTCAGCTTTTGCTTTTAAATCAGCAACGTCAATATTACCATTTGTATCACATTTAACGATCACGATCTTCATACCCGCCATCGCTGCTGATGCAGGATTAGTACCATGAGCAGAAGAAGGGATTAAAGCGATGTTACGCTGATCATCACCACGATCCTGGTGATAAGCTCTGATTACCATTAAACCAGCATATTCACCCTGGGCACCAGCATTTGGCTGTAAACTCATGGCTGCAAAACCAGTAATCTCGCTCAGCCAGCGGTCGATCTCATTAAATACAGTATAATAACCAGCTACCTGATCTGCCGGAGCAAATGGGTGAACCCTGCCAAATTCAGGCCAGGTAACAGGAATCATTTCTGTAGTTGCATTTAATTTCATTGTACATGAACCTAAAGCAATCATCGAATGACAAAGAGAAAGATCTTTTGCCTCCAGAGATTTGATATAACGCAGCATTTCATGTTCTGAATGGTGCGAGTTAAATACCGGATGAGTTAAATAAGCTGATGTACGTTGTTGTGCTGCAGGAATTACAGTTTCAATATTTTTTTCGTCAGCTAATTCAACGCTGTCTGCAGAGATCGCTTTTACTTTAGAAAATATCTTGTTCAATAATTTGATATCTTCAATAGAAGTTGTTTCATCTAGTGCAATCGTTGCTACCGTACCATTATAGTTGAGGTTGATCTCATTATCAATACATTCTTTATGAATTGAATCTTTTAAGTCACCTAAGTCAACACGGATAGTGTCAAAATAAACTTTGTTTAATTGTTTGTAACCGATTTGTTCAATTGATTGTGAAAGTGCTACAGCTAAGCCATGTGTTCTTTCAGCAATTAATTTAAGACCTTTCGGCCCGTGATAAACTGCATAGAAACCAGCCATAATAGCTAATAAAGCCTGTGCAGTACAAATATTTGATGTCGCTTTATCTCTGCGGATGTGCTGCTCTCTTGTTTGCAGCGCCATACGTAAAGCATAGTTGTTGTGAGCGTCAATTGTTACACCGATAATTCTTCCCGGGATAGAACGTTTATATTCATCCTTAGTTGCAAAAAATGCAGCGTGAGGGCCACCAAAGCCCATTGGTACTCCGAAACGCTGTGTCGTGCCTACAACGATATCTGCTCCCCATTCTCCCGGAGGCGTTAATAAGGTTAAACTTAAGATATCCGCTACCACAGTTAACTTAACATTTTTAGCATGTGCTTTCTCAGCAAATGAAGCGTAGTTAAATACTTCGCCATTTCCTGCCGGGTACTGAACAATAGCACCAAAGAAATCTTCAGTTGCTTCAAATGTCTGGTGATCACCGGTTACCAGTTCAATTCCGAATGGATTTGCACGTGTTTTTAGAATATCTATAGTTTGTGCGAATAATAATTCCGAAACGAAGAACTTTCTTGCCTGCTGGTTTTTACGCAAACTGAATTGCATAAACATTGCTTCTGCCGCTGCAGTACCTTCATCTAAAAGAGATGCATTTGCAATTTCCATACCCGTAAGGTCAATAACCATAGTCTGAAAGTTCAGTAAAGCCTGTAAACGGCCCTGAGCAATTTCAGCCTGGTATGGAGTATATTGAGTATACCATCCTGGATTTTCCATCACATTTCTCAGAATTACTCCTGGAGTAGTGGTGTCATAATATCCCTGTCCGATATAAGATTTGAAAACCTTATTCAGAGAAGCCGTTTGTCTGAGGCTCTCCAGGTATTCTTTCTCAGACTTCGCTACAGGTAAATTAAGGGGCTGTTTTAACCTGATTTTTTGAGGAACAGTTTGTTCGATCAATTCAGCAACAGAACCCAGACCAAGGGTGCTTAACATCGCCGCAGTATCCTCCGGATTTGGAGCAATATGGCGGTTTTTAAAGTCTTCTTTGTAATGGATATTTAAACTCATGACGGTTAACAATAAATTTGCGCAAAGGTACTAAAATTTCAGTTTTATTCCAATGGAATGGCCCGAACTAAATATATTCTACAATTGTTTCAGATATAGCTGAATGGTATTCTCAAGGCCTAAATATAAAGCATCACTGATTAAAGCATGGCCGATTGAAACTTCCAGTAAATTAGGGATGTTATCAGCGAAATACTTAAGATTATGCAAATCAAGATCATGTCCTGCATTGATTCCTAAACCTAGTTTATTAGCCGTATGTGCCGCTTGTGTATAAGGCGTGATTGCTTTGACCGGATCTTTTGAATAGTTAGCTGCATAAAACTCTGTATAAAGTTCTATACGGTCTGTTCCAGTAGTTTTTGCAGCTTCGATAATCTCTCTTACCGGATCTGTGAAAATAGAAACTCTGATCCCCTCTTTTTGAAACAGCTGTACCATTTCTTTAAGATAAGCCTGATGTTTTATCGTATCCCATCCGTGATTGGAAGTGATCTGTCCTTCAGTATCGGGTACAAGTGTTACCTGTGCAGGTTTATTTGCCAGTACAAGGTCAATGAATTTTTGTTCTTTACAGTTACCTTCTATATTGAATTCTGTTGAAATGGCTGTTTTAAGATCGAATACATCCTGATAACGAATATGTCGTTCATCAGGTCTTGGATGTACAGTGATTCCTTCCGCACCAAAACGTTCACAGTCAAGTGCTACCTTAACCAGATCTGGATTGTTTCCCCCGCGACTATTGCGTAACGTGGCTATTTTATTGATATTTACTGATAGTTTTGCCATGTACAAAGATAATCCATAAAATATGAACAGGTATAATATTATTGTAAACAGGTTAACGATCTGTGTAATTATTTGTTGTTTTATATTTTTTGGAGCAAATATCAGTATAGCACAGCAGGTTATTAAAGATTATACAATTTACAACGGGGTAGCTAAATTAAAAGGTGAAGAGCTTTTAGTAATCCGTAAAATGCAAAAAAATGGACAGTTAGTTTATCTGGCTGTAAATCCACAAACGCTGTCTACAGCGTTACTGTCTGCTTCAACAGTCACTTTCAAACCAATGAACTGGCAGGCTGCAAAGATTTATTTTCAGCAGACAGCATATTTCAAAGCTTGTACAGCTGCTGCCAGACAGGCGCTGGCTTTGCAGGATGCCGGTGTGACCCATGGTTTCCCTAAAGACAAAGGAATAACGCTTACCATAGACCTCTGTCCTTCACATAAACCACTTGACCGGATTATTTTCACTTACCTGATCAAAGAATTCGCTAAGATTGAACAACCGGTGCCGGTAGCCCTTTCTATTACGGGCCGGTGGATGTTAACACATACTGACGATCTGAACTGGCTGAAAGAACTGGTTGCGAAAAGAGAAATTGAGATCACATGGATCAATCATTCTTTTAATCACCACGTAAGTCCGAAAGCACCTTTAAAGACTAACTTTTTACTGGAACCCGGCACAGATATGAATTTCGAAATACTCGGTACTGAGCTGGCTATGTTACAGCATGATTTGATCCCTTCTGTGTTCTTCAGGTTTCCGGGCCTGGTTTCTGATCAGCAGGTAGTGGATAAAGTATTAGCTTACGGGATTATCCCGATAGGCAGTGATGCCTGGCTGGCCAAAGGACAAAAACCGGGATCTGGCAGTATCGTATTGATACATGGAAATGGAAATGAGCCCGTAGGAGTGGCCGATTTTATCAAATTGTTAAAAAGCAAAACTGCTGAGGTGACCAGTAAGCAATGGCTGATGTACGATCTGACAGAAAGTTTAGAGGATGAATTCGGGAATGACAAATCATAAAAAAAGGAATGCTGACCTTTCGGCGCATTCCTTTTATATATTCCAAACCTGGAAAAGGTTTTAAAAAGACTAGTATCTGTAAGCTTCCGGTTTGAAAGGACCTTCAACTGGTACACCAATATAATCAGCTTGTTCCTGATCCAATACATCTAATTCAACACCAATTTTTGCTAAGTGCAAACGTGCTACTTTCTCATCCAGTGATTTAGGAAGAACATAAACTTTGTTCTCATATTTACCAGGGTTAGTCCAAAGCTCTAGCTGAGCTAAAGTCTGGTTAGTGAATGAAGCAGACATTACAAAACTTGGGTGGCCGGTAGCACATCCTAAGTTAACTAAACGGCCTTCAGCTAATAAAATAACATCTTTACCGTCGATAGTATATTTATCAACCTGAGGTTTGATTTCGATTTTAGTATCACCATAGTTAGAGTTTAACCAGGCAACATCGATTTCATTGTCAAAGTGACCAATGTTACAAACGATAACTTTATCTTTCATTACTCTGAAATGCTCAGGACGAACGATATTACAGTTACCAGTAGTAGTTACAACAATATCAGCTTCTTTAACCGCTGTAGCGAATTTCTTCACTTCATAACCTTCCATTGCAGCTTGTAATGCACAGATCGGATCAATTTCAGAAACGATCACACGTACACCCTGTGAGCTTAAAGATTCAGCAGATCCTTTACCTACATCACCGTAACCAGCAACTACAGCCACTTTACCAGCAAGCATAACATCAGTAGCACGACGGATCGCATCTACCAATGATTCACGGCAACCATATTTGTTATCAAATTTAGATTTAGTTACAGAGTCATTTACGTTAATAGCTGGTAAATGCAAAGTTCCGTTTTTCATACGTTCGTATAAACGGTGCACACCAGTAGTAGTTTCTTCTGATAATCCTTTGATTGCAGCAATCAGCTCAGGGAATTTATCGAAAACCATGTTGGTTAAATCACCACCATCGTCTAAGATCATATTCAATGGTTGCTGCTCCGGGCCGAAGTGTAAAGTTTGCTCAATACACCAGTCGAAATCTGCTTCGTTCAGGCCTTTCCATGCATAAACCTGTATTCCTGCAGCAGCAATAGCCGCAGCAGCGTGATCTTGTGTAGAGAAGATATTGCATGATGACCAGGTCACTTCTGCTCCAAGTTCAACTAAAGTTTCAATTAAAACTGCAGTCTGGATAGTCATGTGCAAACATCCTGCAATACGTGCACCTTTTAATGGTTTTGACGGACCAAATTCAGCACGCAAAGACATTAAGCCTGGCATTTCTGCTTCTGCTAATCCAATTTCTTTACGGCCCCATTCTGCCAGTGAAATGTCCTTTACTTTAAAAGGAACATAAGTAGTCTCTACTGATGACATATTTATTTTGTTAAGTAACTGATTTGTATTTAATTATTAAATTCAGAAAAACTCATTGAATGTTTTTATTTAAGCTGTTAGTTTTTCTTTTACAAAATTACACAATAGTTTGACCAAATTCAAAAGGGGATCAGATGGTTGGGATGTTTATACTAAGATCTCCACATTCCTGATTTTCAAATGATACTCCGGTTTGTATAGT
>Ga0247807_10000946_pt1 | contig 17725 bp, 13 predicted proteins | sample UWRJL074202C1_FD_179931 | JGI IMG/M metagenome (GOLD analysis project Ga0247807, IMG submission 179931) | Plant litter microbial communities from Arlington Agricultural Research Station in Wisconsin, United States - UWRJ-L074-202C-1 | ecosystem: Environmental > Terrestrial > Plant litter >...
CATTCTCACCGGTGTCTCCGGCCATGTCGGCCCCGACTCTTCCACCAAGTTCACCCTCACCGACACCGAGCTCGAGGCCGGAACGTACTCGTACTACTTCGCCTGCCGCGGCGACGGCGACATCACCTTCACCATCGAAAATGCCGGGGCGCCGGTCACCACGATTGAGGGTGCCTGCACGGGCACACCGCAGGAGGGTTCCTTCACACTCTCCGAGGTGACAACGGACTTCGTCGCCATTTCGCTGGATGCGCCGATCGACTACCTGGTCCGTGTCACCGACGAGCTGCCGGGCTAGCCTCAACGGCTTCCCCGTCCGCGGGTGGTGTGCCACACTGCATGAATCGTTTCATCGTGACGGGTGGAGCTTCCTTCACAGGGAGTGACCACCCGGTCCTCAGTGTGGAGGTACACCCGAATGACACCCGATTCGTCGACGCCCGACCTGTCCGGCACCACCGCAGTCACCAGCACTGCGGCCCGTGACGCCCTCGCCACCCTGGCGCCCCGACGGCGGCGCCGCACCCGCATCGGCCTGGTGGCGGGAGGACTCGCCGCGTACTGGCCGCAGTTCCCCGACCTGCTCCCCCAGCTGCAGGAGTCGAGCCGGTATGTCACCGAACGGTTCACCGCACTCGACGCCGACGTGGTTGATGTGGGGTTCGTCTCCGACGCGCAGGAGGCGACGGTTGCGGCCGAGAAACTGCGGGTTGCCGACTGCGACCTGATTGTCATTTTCCTCACCACGTACCTCACGTCGTCGATGGTGCTGCCGATCGCCCAGCGTTCTCATACCCCAGTGCTGGTCATCGACCTCCAGCCCACCGAAGCCATGGACCATGCCAACTTCGACACCGGCAAATGGCTCGCCTACTGCGGCCAGTGCCCGGTTCCCGAAGTGGCCAACGTCTTCAAACGAGCGGGCATCGAGTTCCGCAGCGTCTCCGGCCATCTGAAAGATGACAACGCCTGGCGCCGCATCACCCGCTGGGTGCACGCCGCCGGGGTCCGTGGGGCACTGCGCACCGCGCGGCACGGCCTGATGGGGCATCTGTATCCCGGGATGCTCGATGTCTCCACCGATCTCACGCTGGTGTCGACGCAATTCGGCTCCCACGTCGAAGTGCTCGAGTTCGACGATCTCCGGGTGCGGGTGAACGCGGTGACAGAAAATCAGGTGCGGGAACGGATGTCCCTGGCGCGCGCGATCTTCGAGCTCGACGACTCGGTCAACAACAACGACTTCGCCTGGGCCGCGAAGGTCTCTGTGGGTCTCGATCGACTGGTGGATGATTTTGACCTCGACTCCGCCGCGTACTACCACCGGGGCCTCGAGTCGGAGGTGCACGAGCGGCTGGGTGCCGGGATGATTCTCGGCTCCTCGCTGTTGACGGCCCGCGGCATCCCCTTTGTCGGCGAATACGAACTCCGCACCAGCCTTGCCATGCTCGCCGCACACACCATCGGCGCCGGAGGTTCGTTCACCGAGATCCAGGCGCTCAATTTCCTCGACGGTGTGGTGGAGATGGGGCACGACGGCCCCGCCCACCTCGCAATCTCCGAGCGACAACCGCTGCTGCGCGGCCTCGGCACCTTCCACGGCAAGCGGGGATTTGGTGTTTCGGTCGAGTTCGATGTCACCCAGGGACCGGTCACCACGTTTGGTATCGGCCAAGACCGTGACGGCCGCTTTTCGTTTATCACCAGCGAGGGCACAGTGGTGCCCGGCCCGCTGCTGGCAATCGGCAACACCACGTCACGGGTCGACTTTGGTGGAGACCCGGGCGAGTGGGTGGACGAGTGGTCCCAGACCGGGGTCGGCCACCACTGGGCGCTGTGTGTTGGGCACCGCGCCGCCGACATCCGTGCTGCGGCCAGCCTGCTGGGCCTCGAACACCGGCACGTCGACCTCACGGCACAACCTCTTCGCGGGTCGCTCTGACGGCGCTCGGCACACATCGACCGTTTTCTCCAGACATCCGGCGCCCAAATAATCACCCTTGACGCCTCTGCCCCCGACCCGTAGGGTTCTCACGAGTTCGGGAATTTAATCGATTCAATATCCTCAATGTGGAGGTTGTTCAGCCAATGGTGACTGGAACCGTTGCGGGTGCTCCCTCGGGAGAACCGCACACCGACGACGCCCCCGGGGCAGCACTGCTGTCACTGCGTGGCGCGTCAAAAACGTTCGGCCCGGTGATCGCTCTCGCCGATGGCACCATCGACATCCGCCCCGGCGAGATCCACGCGCTGGTCGGCGAGAATGGTGCGGGTAAGTCCACACTCGTGAAGATCCTCGCCGGTGTGCACGCTCCCGACGGTGGCGAGTTTGTGGTCAATGGCGAGCCGGTGTCGTTCCGCACTCCCGCCGACAGCAAGGCCGCGGGCATCTCGGTCATCTACCAGGAACCCACCCTTTTCCCCGACCTCTCGGTCGCCGAGAACATCTTTATCGGTCGGCAGCCGAAGGGAGCGGCGGGTCTCATCAGTCGCGGCGAAATGCGCCGACAGGCTCGCGCCCTCTTCGACACACTCGGTGTACCCATCGATCCCGACCGTATTGCGGAGGGCCTGTCGATCGCCGACCAGCAGATCATCGAGATCGCCAAGGCCATCTCGCTCGACGCGAATGTGCTGGTGATGGATGAGCCCACCGCCGCGCTCTCGGGCGTCGAAGTCGAACGTCTTTTTGGGGTGGCTCGCGGCCTGCGCGACAAGGGCACGGGCATCCTGTTTATCTCCCACCGCTTCGACGAGGTGTTCGCCCTCTGCGACCGGATCACCGTGATGCGCGACGGCCGCTACATCGCCGTGCACACCACGGCCGACGTCACCGTGCCGCAGATTGTGCGCGAGATGGTTGGCCGCGATGTCGACGCGCTCTACCCCAAGGAGGACGCCGTCATCGGCGACACCGTGCTCCGGGTGGAGGGACTCGGCCGGGCCGGCGTGTTCCAGAACATCAGCTTTGAGGTGCGCTCCGGCGAGATTGTGGGACTGGCCGGCCTCGTTGGTGCCGGGCGCACCGAGGTGGCCCGCGCGATCTTTGGTATCGACCGGTACGACACCGGGCAGGTCACCCTGCACGGTAAAGCCCTGAAGCCGCACAGCCCCCAGGCCGCCATCGAGGCGGGAATCGGGTTTGTGCCCGAAGACCGCCGCAAACAGGGACTCGTGATGGACCTCTCCGTCGCGAAAAACGCGACCCTCACCCTGCGCAACCGCCTCGCCCGCTTCGGACTCATCTCGGGTTCCCGTGAAACCTCCGCGGCCAATGACTGGTCGGGACGCCTCCGGGTGAAGACCGGGTCGCAGCAGTACTCGGTCTCCACCCTCTCGGGTGGCAACCAGCAGAAGGTGGTGCTCGCCAAGTGGCTCGCCACCGAACCCACCCTGCTGATCGTCGACGAACCCACCCGCGGCATCGACGTGGGCACCAAAGCCGAGGTGCACCGGCTGATCTCCGACCTCGCTGGTCGCGGCATCGCGATCATTATGATCTCGTCCGAACTGCCGGAGGTGCTCGGGATGGCCGACCGCATCCTGGTGATGCACGAGGGCCGGATCACCGCCGAACTCCCCCGCGCCGAAGCCACCGCTGAACTGGTGATGCACGCTGCAACTTCTTCTGAAGGCACGTCGACGACGAGCGCCACACTGGAGACGAGCCGATGAGTGCAGCCCGCGGCATCCGCCCCACCGCCCCCTCATCGACCGGCCTCTCCGCGATCGGAAGCTTCTTTCGCGCCCGAGAGATCCCCGTCGCCGGCGCCCTCGTCGCGCTGATCATTGTCACCACGCTGGTCAACCCGCGCTTTTTGTCGCCGCAGTCGGTCAAAGACCTGATGCTCAACGCGACGATTGTGATCATCCTTGCGGTCGGCCAGGCGCTCGTGATCATCACCCGTAACGTCGACCTCTCGATCGGCTCGATCCTCGGGCTGGTCGCGTTTGGCACCGGCACCCTCTTCGATGTGGCTCCCGGGCTGCCGATTCCGCTGGTGTTCCTCGCCGGGATGGTGTTCGGCGCCGCGCTCGGGGCCATCAACGGGGCGCTGGTGACCGCGGCGAAAGTGCCCGCGCTGGTCATCACCCTCGGCACGATGTATATCTTCCGCGGGGTGCTCACCAGCTGGGCCGGGTCAAAACAGTACTTCTCCGGCGACAATCCGCCCGAGTTCGGGGCACTGTCGGTCGACACCTTTTTCGGTGTTCCGATCATCACTCTCGTCGCCCTGGTGGTTGTGATCGCGGTGGGTGTGTTTATGCACGCCGTTCGTAGCGGTCGTGATCTGTATGCGATTGGGTCGGACCCGGATGCCGCGCGGCTGTTCGGCATCTCGGTCAGCAAGCGGGTCCTCGCGGCGTTTGTCGCCAGCGGCGCCCTCACCGGTCTCGCCGGAGTGCTCTACACCTCGCGCTACAACTCGGTCGGCGCCCTGACCGGCACCGGTCTCGAGCTGGATGTGGTGGCCGCCGTTGTGGTGGGCGGCGTCGCCATCTCCGGAGGGACAGGAACGGTGGTCGGCGCTGCCATCGGCGCGATCCTGCTGTCGACCATCACCAGTTCGCTCACCGCGACCCGCGTCGACAAGTTCTGGCAGCAGGCGATTGTGGGTGTACTAATCCTCTCGGCGATCATCATCGACCGCATCGTCTCCGCCCGCACCGCCCGCAAACTCCGAGTGAATGAGGCACGCGATGTCTGAGACCGTGACCAGCGCCGCACTGAAGCCGCGCAGCGGATGGACCAAACGGCTCACCAGCAACGACGCCATCATCTGGTACGCCCTGATCATCGTGGTGATCGTCGCGAGCTTTACCGTGCGCTATTTCGCGTCGTCGCTCACGGTTGGGTTTCTCCTGATCCAGATCATCCCGATTCTCCTCATCGCCATGCCCATGGCACTTGTGATCATCTCCAGCGAGATCGACCTCTCGGTCGCGTCGATCGCCGGGCTCACGAGCGCCGTGATGGGAGTGCTCTGGCGGGACTCCGGCTGGGACATCGGGATGGTGATCTTTGTGTCGGTGCTGGTGGGAGTGGTGTGCGGAGCCTTTAACGGGTTCCTTATTACTACTCTCGGGCTACCGTCACTCGCGGTCACCATCGGCACGCTCGCCCTCTTCCGCGGGCTCGCTCTTGTGGTGATCGGCGACCAGAAGGTGGCGAACTTTCCGAAAGAACTCAACACCTTTGTTCTGTCGAAGATCGGCTCCACCGGCATTCCCGTGGTGATGATCTTTGTCCTCATCATCATCGCGATTTTCGCGGTCATCCTGCATTTCACCCCCTTCGGTCGTGGGCTCTATGCCCTCGGCTTCAGCAAAGAAGCAGCGTCGTTTGTGGGTATCCACGTCGGCCGGTCGAAGTTCTGGCTGTTTGTCGGAACGGGAGTTGTCTCGTCGATCGTCGGGGTGTTCCTCACCCTCCGCCTGGCGAGCGCCGGGCCGGACAACGGAACCGGGATGGAGCTCAGTGTGATCGCCGCCGTACTGCTCGGCGGGGTCTCGATCTTCGGCGGCAAGGGATCGATCCCCGGAGTTGTCGGCGGAGTGCTCCTCATCGGCACACTCACCTACGCGCTGCGTTTGGCCAAAGTGCCCGAGACCGCGCTCATCATTGTGACCGGCAGCCTGCTGGTGATCTCGGTGGTTGCACCGAGCATCGCAGCCTGGGCCAATGAGAAGATCCGGCTCTCCCGGGTCCGCAAAGTCGTCCGGGGGCAGACCGCTCCCGGAACTACCACCGCCTAAGCACCAGGCGAATCCACGGAAGGAAAAGACAATGGAGTTGTTTTCTCACACACACAGCGGAAAGCGGAGCCGGAGGGCAGCGCTGGCTGCCGCGGCCCTGGCCGTCACTCTTGTCGCCACCGGTTGCTCGGCCGGCGGGGACGAAGAAGGCGGCGACTCGGGCGGCGAAGGCGGGTCTTCCACGATCGCGTTCCTGCCCAAGCAGCTGAACAACCCGTACACCGACGTTGTTCTCGGCGGCGGGGAAAACGGCGCGGAGGAGATCGGTTACGACTCGCAGGTTCTCGGACCCCTCGAGGCCAGCGCCAGTGCCCAGATCCCGTTTATTGAGCAGGCCACACAGGAGCAGACCAACGTCATTGTGATCGCCGCCAACGATCCCGACGCTGTTGGCCCATCGCTGCAGGCGGCGCGGGAGGCTGGCGCCAAGATTGTGGCGTTCGACTCCGACACGAACCCCGACTACCGCGACATCTTTATCAGCCAGGTTGTGGCGAAGGATGTGGCGCTGATCCAGCTGGAGATCATCTCCGAGCAGATCGGTGGCGAAGGTGACATCGCGATCCTGTCGGCAACGGCAACCGCGACGAACCAGAACGAGTGGATCAAGTTTATGGAGGAGGAGCTCGACTCCAACCCCGACTACGCCAACATTAACCTCGTGGCGAAGGTCTACGGCGACGATGACGCCGACAAGTCGTTCCAGGAGACCCAGGGACTGCTGTCGTCGTACCCCGACCTCAAGGGCATCATCTCCCCGACCACCGTGGGTATCGCCGCGGCAGCCAAGTACCTCTCCACCTCGGACTACAAGGGCAAGGTCGCATTGACCGGGCTCGGTCTCCCGAACGAGATGCGGTCATTTGTGAAGGATGGCACCGTCACCGAGTTCGCCCTCTGGGACCCGGCACAGCTGGGTTACGTCGCGGCATTCGCGGGCAAGGCCTTGGTTGACGGCGACATCACCGGCGAAGAGGGCGACACCTTCGACGCCGGCGAGATGGGCGAGATCGAGGTTGGTGAGAACGGTGTCGCGATCGTGGGACCGCCCACCCGCTTCAACGCTGACAACATCGACGACTACGACTTCTAAGGCAACGCCTTCACCGGCACATCCTTCTCAGTCGTAATCAGCACTGACCCGGGTGGTGCGAAGCCTGTGCTGGCTTCGCATCACCCGGGTGCCTCCTTCTCCATCCCCCTTCCTGATCGTCCGGGGAGAGTCACCCCGCATGATTGCGAAGTTCAGCCCGACCGGCTAATCTCCAAGTGAAACGATTCACTGCGGAACGACGTGACCACACACATCCCGCCCCAGCGTCTACAGAAGAAAGAATTCCAATGGTGAAATTCAGCGAAATCGAGTCCGATCTGGCCGAACAGGCGATCGAACTGCCCTCCTGGGCCTTTGGCAACGCGGGCACACGGTTCAAGGTTTTTGGCACTCCCGGCACCCCGCGCACTCCCCAGGAGAAGATCGCCGATGCCGCCCAGGTCAACAAGTTCACCGGGCTCGCTCCGACCGTCGCCCTGCATATCCCGTGGGACAAGGTGGATGACTTCGCCGCACTCGGGTCGTACGCGAGCGACCTCGGGGTCGAGCTCGGCACCATCAACTCCAACACGTTCCAGGATGACGACTACAAGTTCGGCAGCCTGACCCACACGGACCCCCGCATCCGCCAGAAAGCCATCGATCACCACTTCGAGTGCATCGACGTGATGAACGCCACCGGCTCCCGCGACCTCAAGATCTGGCTGGCCGACGGCACCAACTACCCGGGCCAGCAAGACATCCGCACCCGGCAAGATCTTCTGGCCGACTCCCTCGCCCAGATCTACGCGCGTATCGGCGAGACCCAGCGCATGGTGCTCGAGTACAAGTTCTTCGAGCCGGCTTTTTATCACATGGACGTTCCCGACTGGGGAACCTCCTACGCCCAGGTCTCCGCCCTCGGCGAGCGCGCGCTCGTCTGCCTCGACACCGGCCACCATGCCCCCGGCACCAACATCGAGTTCATCGTCGCCCAGCTGTTGCGCCTCGGCAAACTCGGTTCCTTCGACTTCAACTCCCGCTTCTACGCCGACGACGACCTGATTGTGGGCGCGGCCGACCCCTTCCAGCTCTTCCGCATCCTCTACGAGGTCATCCGCGGCGGCGGGCTCGGCCCCGATTCCGGCGTCGCTTTTATGCTCGACCAGTGCCACAACGTTGAAGACAAAATCCCTGGCCAGATTCGCAGTGTGCTCAATGTTCAAGAGATGACTGCCCGCGCGTTGCTGGTCGATCGGGATGCCCTGACCACGCTTCAACTGGCCGGCGACGTCCTCGGTGCCAACGGTGTACTGATGGACGCCTTCTACAGCGACGTGCGCACCCCGCTGGCCGAATGGCGTGAGGGGCGAGGACTACCCGCCGACCCGATGGTTGCCTACGCAGCATCCGGATACCAAAACCAGATCGCCGAGGCACGCGCGGGCGGACAGCAGGCCTCCTGGGGAGCGTAGTTCCCCCCTTTTCTGCACCGCCCACACGGCACCGCCATCAGTCACCGTAACTAGGCACCGCCATCCGGCACCGCTATTTCCCCGAACTTCAGCTTGCGCTCACCAGAAGGACACCCCTCATGACGAACCCAGCCGCCGCAGAACTCCTCGCCCGGAGCAACCGCCTGGGGTCTGACCCCCGGATCACCAACTACGCCGGGGGCAACACCTCGGCTAAGGGCACCGAAATCGACCCGGCGACGGGCGAATCCGTCGAGCTGCTCTGGGTGAAGGGGTCCGGCGGCGATCTCGGCACCCTGACCGAGAGCGGGCTCGCGGTGCTGCGGCTCGACCGGATGCGCGCGCTGACCTCGGTCTACCCGGGAGTGGAGGGCGAAGACGACATGGTCGCCGCGTTCGACTACACCCTGCACGGCAAGGGAGGCGCCGCACCCTCGATCGACACGGCCATGCACGGACTGGTGGATGCGGCCCACGTCGACCACCTGCACCCCGACTCCGGCATCGCGTTTGCGACCGCCGCCGACGGGGAGGCGCTCACCGCACAGGCGTTTGGCGGCCGGGTCGCGTGGGTTCCCTGGCGTCGTCCCGGATTCCAGCTCGGACTCGACATCGCCGCCATCAAGGAAGCGAACCCCGACGCGATCGGCGTGATCCTCGGCGGCCACGGCATCACGGCGTGGGGTGACACCAGCGACGACGCCGAGGCCAATTCCCGCTGGATCATCGACACCGCCGAGCAGTTCATCACCAACAACGGCCGTGCCGAACCGTTTGGCCCCGCGCTCGACGGTTACGCAGCGCTGCCCGAGGCTGAGCGTCGAACCAAAGCCGCCGCCCTCGCCGCACACCTGCGTGGGCTGGTGTCGACCGATCGCGCCCAGGTTGGGTCGTTTACGGATGCTCCGGTCGTCACCGATTTTCTCGCCTCCACCAACCACGTGCGACTCGCAGCGCTCGGCACCAGCTGCCCCGACCACTTTCTGCGCACCAAGGTTCGCCCGCTGGTGCTGGACCTCCCTGCCGACGCCTCCGTCGAGGACTCCCTCACCCGCCTCGACGAACTCCACGCCCAGTACCGCGTCGACTACCAGGCGTATTACGACGCACACTCGACCGCCTACTCCCCCGCCATCCGCGGCGCCGACCCGGCCATCATTCTGATCCCGGGTGTGGGGATGTTCAGCTACGGCGCCAACGCGCAGACCGCACGGGTTGCCGGCGAGTTCTACATCAACGCCATCAACGTGATGCGCGGGGCCGAGGCCATCTCCTCCTACTCCCCCATCTCCGACGAGGAGAAGTTCCGTATCGAGTACTGGGCCCTCGAGGAGGCCAAACTCCAGCGCCTCCCCAAGCCGAAGCCGCTCGCCGGTCGGATCGCCCTCGTCACCGGTGCCGCATCCGGAATCGGCAAAGCCATCGCCACCCGCCTGGTCGCCGAGGGCGCGAGTGTGGTGATCGCCGACCTCGACCTCGAGAAGGCCCAGGCGGCCGCCGCCGAGATTGGTGCTGGTGCTGCTCGATCCACCGACGCCGCAGTCGGGGTGCAGGCGAATGTCACCGACGAAGATCAGGTGCAGGGTGCGGTGGATGCTGCGCTCCTCACGTTCGGCGGGCTCGACCTCGTTGTCAACAACGCTGGCCTCTCGCTCTCGAAGTCCCTGCTCGAAACCACCGTCGCCGACTGGGACCTCCAGCACAACGTCATGGCGAAGGGCTCCTTCCTTATCTCGCGGGCAGCCGCGAAGGTGCTCATCGACCAGAAGCTCGGCGGCGACATCATCTACATCTCGTCCAAAAACTCCGTGTTCGCCGGCCCCAATAACATCGCCTACTCCGCAACCAAGGCCGACCAGGCCCACCAGGTGCGGTTGCTCGCGGCGGAACTCGGCGAGTACGGCGTCAAGGTCAACGGCATCAACCCCGACGGGGTCGTTCGCGGGTCCGGCATCTTCGCCGGCGGCTGGGGCGCCAAGCGTGCCGCGGTCTATGGGGTGCCCGAGGAGGAGCTCGGCGCCTACTACGCGCAGCGCACCCTGCTCAAGCGCGAAGTGCTGCCGGAGAACGTCGCGAACGCCGTGTTTGTACTCTGCACCGCCGACCTCAGCCACACCACCGGCCTGCACATCCCGGTCGACGCGGGTGTTGCCGCCGCGTTCCTCCGATGAGCGCGGTGCTGGTGCGCCGGTGGCTCCGATGAGCGCGACGGTCGCGGCCGTTGACCTCGGCGCGACCAGCGGTCGCGTTATCCTCGGGCACGTCTCGCACAACGAGTTGAGCATCCGGCCGGTCGCGCGCTTCCCCAACCTGCCGGTGCGCACCATCGATGGCCTGCACTGGAACATCCTCGAGCTCTACCGCAACGTCGTCGCCGGGCTCGCCCACGCCGTGCGCGAAGAGCCCGCACTCTCGAGCGTCGCGGTTGATTCGTGGGCGGTCGACTACGCCTTGATGCGAGGTGGGCGGATGCTCGGCACGCCCTATCATTACCGCGACACTCGCTCCGAAAACGCGGTAGTGGCCGCACACGCCCTGGTCGGCCCGGCGGAGCTGTACTCACACAACGGACTGCAGCACCTCCCCTTTAACACCCTGTTCCAGCTCACCTCGGACCGCCTGGCGGGCACCCTCGAGCTCGCGGACGAGTTTCTCCTTATCCCCGACCTCATCAACTACTGGCTCACCGGCGAGCGCGCGGCGGAACGCACCAACGCCTCCACCACCGGACTCGTCAACGTCGCCACCGGCCAGTGGGACACCGACCTGATCTCGGCGCTCCAGCTGCCGCGCTCGGTGTTCCCCGAGCTGGTCGGAGCAGGCACCACCCTCGGTGGGTTTCTGCCGGAGGTCGCCGCAGAGATTGGGCTCGGCGGAGCATCCGGAACCCGATCCGCACACGGCCACAACAGCACCGGCGCCGGCCCCGGCACCGGCCCCCGACGCACCACGGGCGGACTCGCGCATCGCGGCCCCACAGTCATGGCGATCGGGTCGCACGACACCGCCTCGGCCGTGGTCGCCATTCCCGCCACGACGGACGACTTCGCCTATATCTCGTGCGGAACCTGGGGGCTTGTGGGGGTCGAACTCGCCTCCCCCGTGCTCAGCGAAGCCGGGCGACTCGCCAACTTCACCAATGAGGGTGGCGTCGACGGTCGTGTGCGGTTTTTGCACAACGTGATGGGGCTCTGGCTGCTCAGCGAATCGGTGCGCACGTGGGAGCGCACCGAGCCCGCGATCCACCTCCCTACCCTGCTCGCGGCCGCCGCGGACGTTCGCACTTCCGTGCCCGTGTTCGACGCGAACGATCCGCGGTTCCTCGCGCCCGGCGACATGCCCGCTCGTATTGCCGAGTGGTGCCAGGAGCACAACCAGGGGGCGCCGCGCACGCAGGCGGAGTATGTGCGGAGCATCCTGAACAGCCTTGCCGACGCCTTTACGCGGGCGGTCGCCACGGCCAGCGAGCTGTCGGGACACCGTGTGCGAGTCATCCACATTGTGGGAGGCGGATCGCAGAACGAGCTGCTCTGCCAGCTGATCGCTGACCGCAGCGGGCTGCCCGTCGAGGCGGGACCCGTTGAGGCCACGGCTATTGGCAACGTGCTGATCCAGTCCCGCGCGGATGGGTTGGGCGACGCCAGCGGTTCGGGTGGCTCGGGCGGATCGAGCACGTCGGGCGGATCGGGCGGCACCGCCTCGCTCGAGGCTCTGCGGTCGCTCGTCGCCTCCGCGTTTTCCCCCATACGGTATCTGCCCCGCCGGGCCGCGTAACCTGAAAATGGTTGCTACACCCGGGCATCCGACCACTACCCCGGACACCGCGACACCTCACCACAACCAAGAAAGCCGGAATCGATGAAGCAGGAACGACGTTTTCCCCGCGTGCACGACCTCGCACCCCTGATGCAGTTCAAGGTGCCCGAGCTCAAGGCCAAAAAACGTCGCTTGGACGCCGCGCTCACGATTGACGACCTGCGCCAGATCGCCAAGCGCCGCACACCGAAGGCCGCGTTCGACTACACCGACGGATCCGCCGAGGCCGAACTGTCGCTGCGCCGGGCGCGCCAGTCGTTCCGCGACATCGAGTTTCACCCGGCGATCCTGCGTGACGTCTCCGAGGTCGACATGTCGTCCACGGTGCTCGGCGGCCACACTGCCCTGCCGTTCGGAATCGCGCCCACCGGCTTCACCCGCATGATGCAGAGTGAGGGCGAGATCGCCGGGGCATCGGCGGCTGGGGCCGCGGGCATCCCGTTCAGCCTCTCCACCATGGGTACCTCATCGATCGAAGACGTCGCCGCCGCGAACCCCAACGGCCGCAACTGGTTTCAGCTCTACATGTGGAAAGACCGCGAGCGCTCGATGGCACTCGTCGACCGGGCGGCAGCGTCGGGATTCGACACCCTCCTCGTCACCGTCGATGTGCCCGTCGCGGGTGCACGCCTGCGGGACAAGCGCAACGGCTTCTCGATTCCGCCACAGCTCACCCTCGGCACGGTCATCAACGCGATCCCGCGACCCGAATGGTGGATCAACTTCCTCACCACCGAGCCCCTCGCCTTCGCCTCGATCGACCGCTGGTCGGGCACCGTCGCCGAACTCATCGACACCATGTTCGACCCGACCGTCACCTACGAGGACCTCGCCTGGATCAAAGACCAGTGGCCCGGCAAGCTGGTGGTGAAGGGCATCCAGACAGTGGATGATGCCAAGCGAGTCACCGAGCTCGGCGTCGACGGTCTGGTGCTCTCGAACCACGGCGGCCGCCAGCTCGACCGCGCGCCGATCCCCTTCCACCTTCTGCCCGAGGTGGTGCGCGAAGTGGGAAACGACACCGAGGTGCACCTCGACACGGGCATTATGTCGGGCGCGGACATCGTCGCCTCGATCGCGCTGGGAGCCAAGTTCACCCTCATTGGGCGGGCCTACCTCTACGGCCTGATGGCCGGAGGGCGCGAGGGAGTGGACCGCACCATCGGCATCCTCTCGGAGCAGATTGCGCGCACCATGCGACTTCTTGGGGTCACGTCCCTCGAGGAGCTCACCCCCGCGCACGTTACCCAGCTCGAACGCCTGGTGCCACGGCCGCGCGGGTAGTTTCGGGTAGGCGCAGGTCGCAAGTCTCCGTAGCCGGGGCCACAAATCGCAGGTCTCCGTAGCCGGGGCCACAAAGTCACGACGCCCATTTAGCCGGGGCCACCGCAACTCATCAGGGGCCCATAAATCCCCTGCAACTGCTCGCGGCGGCCCCGGCTATTTCTGACGCTGCGCGAACTGGCCCCGGCTACGACGGAGTCGTGCGCGTTTCGGCCCCGCGTGAGTCCGGCTTTGCGTCAACTGGCCCCGGATAAATCCTCATCCGCGCGTATCGACCCCGGATAAATTCTTGTCAGCGCGTACTGGCCCCGGATGAATCCTCACTCGCGCGTACTGGCCCCGGATGAATCCTCACCCGCATGTACTGGCCCCTGATAGTGACGCCGCAGCGCTGGCGAGCCGAGCATCTCAGTCAATCGAGTACGGCAGTCAGTCGATCGAACCGAACACCTCAGTCGATCGGACCCAACAGGTTCGTCGCCACGGTCGCGTGCACCGATTCGGGGTCGGAGGGGTGGAACATCCCTGCCACCACGTCACGGTAGAGGCGCGCGAGCTCGCTGTCGGCTCGGTACGAGCTGCCGCCGGAGACGCGGATGGCCTGGTCCACCACGATCCGTGCCGCCTCGGTGGAGTGATTCTTCACACCCACCAGAAGCCGAAACCAGTCGCGACCGTGATCAACGAGTGAGTCGACGTCGGCTGCAACCTCACGGATGTGGGGGCCGACCGCATCGAGTGTCAGCGCGGCATCCGCGATCCGCCACCGAATATCGGGATCCTGAGCATACGAGCGACCGTCGTTTTTGAGGCTCTTTCGGCGGTGCACGGTCGCGACGGCCAGCTCAAGCGCCCGGTCGGCAATGCCCGCGTAGACGGCAGCGATGAGGGTCTCGAACGCGGCGAAAATCGCGAAGATAAACGGGTCGGCGGAGGGGCCAACGGGAACAGTGCGCACAATGCGATCGGCCGGGATGCTCGCGCCGTCGAGTACCGTTGTGCGACTCTGGGTGGCGCGCTGGCCGAGGGTGTTCCAGTCGTCGAGAATCCGGTAGCCGGGGTCGCTGCGCAGCAGAAATCCGTGCACCAGCACCGGGTTGTCCGGGTCGCTGTTGTCGCGCCCGAAAATACCGAGGCGCGTCCAGGCGGGCGACATCGAGGTGAAGATTTTGGTGCCCGTGAACGTGTAGCCGCCGTCGGGCTGCGGCACAGCGGTGGTGATCGAGTCCTGCAGCACCAGGTCGTTGCCGGGCTCACTATTGCCAAACGCGAAGACTTCACCGCGCGCAGCGTCGTCGAGAATCCAGGTGAGTGAGTCGTCGCCGCGTTCGCGCAGAATTCGGGCGACGCCGGTCCAGACGAGGTGCATGTTGATGCCGAGCGCGGTGGCCGGGGCGTAGGACGCGAGAATGCGCTGGTCGGATGCCGCGGCAGCCAGCCCCCGGTCGGCGAGGTATCCCGCCTCCACCAGCTCGGTGAGGTCTTCGGTGAAAAACACGTTGTCGCGGTCGTACCCCGCGGCACGGGACCGGATGCGGTCGAGCAGCTCCGGATTCAACACGGATGTGTGCGGAACAGATTCGGACACACCGGAGTCGGGCACACCGGAATCGGGCACACCGGAATCGGACGGGACGGAGGCGGACGACGTTGTGCTGACAGTCACGGTCATTTTTCGAGTCTAGGCTCGCGTCTCTTACCGTGTCTGCTCAGTTTCGACACATAAAGTGTCCACACAGCACGCGGGCATCTCAGTGGTTCCCGCACTCCGACCGAAGGCGAGCATCATGTTCCGATACCTCAAGTACCTGCCCGTCATCATCCCCGTGGTGAAGAAGTTCCTGCGCAGCCCGCAGGGCCAGAAGGCGCTCCGCAAGGCGCGCACCCTCCTGCAGTCGAAGTCGACGGGCCCTCGCCGCTAAGCGCACTTTCCCGCAACCTGCCCGTGCCCACCAACTCAGTGCACGGCCCACGTGCGGTTAGCGCTCGGCGAGCAGCTCCGCGATGGTGCGCACACCGATCTCGACCTCGGCGAACGAAGTACTGAGCGGGGAAAGCCCCAATCGGATGCCGTTGGGTTTGCGGAAGTCCGGGATTACCCCGCGCTTCCACAACTCGGGCATCAGGTCCGCGACGCGGTCGTCGTCGAGGGTGATGTGGCTGCCGCGCAGGTGCGGCTCACGCGGGGTGGCGACGGCGACGCCCGGCAGTAGTTCGTCACTGAGTTCCAGCGCAAACTCCGTCAGCGCGACGGACTTCGCACGCACCGCGTCGAGCCCCACCGAGTCGATCAGCGTGAGCATGTCCTGGAGCGCGAGCATCCCCACGATCGGCGGAGTTCCACTGAGAAACCCCCGGATGCCGGCGGCGGGCTCGTAGCCCTGCCCCATCTGGAACGGGGTCGCGCTGCCCAGCCATCCCCAGATGGGTTGGCGCAGGCTCTCCTGCAGCTCGGTCCGCACGTAAGCGAAGGCGGGAGAACCGGGGCCGCCGTTGAGGTATTTGTAGGTGCAGCCCACGGCGAGGTCGACGCCCCAGGCATCCAATTCCGTCGGCACAACCCCCGCCGAATGGCAGAGGTCCCACAGCATCAGCGCGCCCGAGTTGTGGACAACCGCGGTGATCGCCGGAACGTCGGCGAGGTAGCCGGAGCGGTAGGCGACATGGCTGAGCACCACCACTGCGGTGTTGTCGGAGATGGCGGCGGCGACATCCGCCTCGGTCACTCCGTCGGCCGACTCGATCCAGCGCACCGTGAGGTTGCGCTCGGAGGCGATGCCCTCGATCACGTAGCGGTCGGTCGGGAAGTTATCGCGATCGATGACGAGCTCGGTGCGGTCGGGCCGGGCATCCACGGCGGCGCGCACCAGTTTGTAGAGGAGCACAGTCGTCGAGTCGCCGATGGTGGTCTGGCCGGCGGCCGCACCCAGGGTGATCCGGCCGATGTCGTCACCAATGCGCAGTGGCAGGTCAAGCCAGCCCTCGTCCCATCCACGGATCAGTCGTGTGCCCCACTGGTCGGTGATAAAGGCGGCGATGCGGTCGGCGCTGGCAGAGAGAGGACGCCCCAGAGAGTTGCCATCGAGGTAGGCAATCACTCCGTCCGCGCGCACAAAAAGATCGCGATGCCCGGCGAGCGGGTCGGTGGCGTCGAGCGTGTGCGCGGTGTTCACGGAGTGAACGATACCGGGTGCACATCGGGCGAACTAGATCCTGAGGCATCCACAACGATCGCCCTAAACTGCGGCCATGGAATTCTCATTTGACGGAAGCTATTTCGGCGGCTGGTTCACACTCGCCCTGATCAACGCGGGTCTGGCCGAGAGCAAACGTCGTGGGCGGTGGAACTGGTTTCTGCTGTCGCTACTTCTCGGACCCTTCGCCACGCTTTTTATCGTGAGCTGGCCCGTTCCCCCGAGTCGCATCGCCGGCTGAGACCACGGTCTCGCCCGAAGCATCCACCCTGCGCCCCGCCTGCTGGATAACGGTCAGCACAATCACCGCGACGGCGACTAGTGCAATGGCCACCACCTCGGCGGACACCCCGATAACCGGCGCGGCCAGCGGCAGAAGCAGCACCACACCCGCTGCCGGGCGAATCACCAGCCGCTTCACAACGGGAACATGGATGCCCCAGAGCAGCACCAAAAACAGGCTGACCGGAACGGCAACACCAAACGAGACCACGGTCGGCGACACCTCGAGGTGGTGGCCGGTGTATTCGACCGCGACTTCGAGTCCCGCGCCGAGGGCAGCGAGCGCCGCAAAGACCCCGTAGTGGCCATAGCCCCAGTAGTACGACCAGCTGCGCTGCGTCGAGAGTCCCTCGCCGGCCGGCTCGAGAAAATACAACCACCAGAGGGCGAACAGCAGCACGAGCGCGCAGCTGGCGATCACCACGAGTTCGCCACTGACTCCCGTGTTCTGCAGTGCCGCCTGCACCCCGGTGTTGGCCGCGAGCACACTCTCGCCGAGCACAATGATGGTGAACAAGCCATAGCGTTCCGCGATGTGGTGGGGATGCCACGCAGGTTCGCCTTTTCTCGCTGCCCACAGCGGCACCGCGAGTTCGAGCACCACCAGAACCGCGAACGACACCACCAGAAGAGACTCGGGGATCGCCAGTCGCAGCAGCCAGCCGACCTGCACCACCGTGATGCCCACGGCATAACGCAGCGCGGTCGCGCGCCCCTCGGGATTCTCGATGGCCGCACGAACCCACTGGGCGACGAGTCCCACCCGCATAATCAGGTAGCCCACCGTCGCCGCGGTGAAGTTGTCGCTCGCGAAAGCCGTGGGCACCCCGGCGGCCAACACCAGAACACCGCCCATCTGCACCATGGTCAGCACCCGGTAGGGC
>Ga0247807_10000947_pt1 | contig 17721 bp, 15 predicted proteins | sample UWRJL074202C1_FD_179931 | JGI IMG/M metagenome (GOLD analysis project Ga0247807, IMG submission 179931) | Plant litter microbial communities from Arlington Agricultural Research Station in Wisconsin, United States - UWRJ-L074-202C-1 | ecosystem: Environmental > Terrestrial > Plant litter >...
CTGCACGCTCTGAGTTTCAATGCATGTCTAATCACTTCAGCTGCAAGCAGCATCCGCTTTTCCTCTGCTCCTAATCACAGGAGTTGACCTGTGAATCAAGGGATTCGACCCCCGTAAGGTTTGCATAGAACACGTCAAGTTTTTTTTTGATACTCTGATATTTCTACCATCGCACCAGACGTACCATGGTTTGACCCATGGTACAGGAGCAATTAGCGAAGTGCAAACTATATACATATTCTTGAGGTTATACCCAACTTGAGGTTGGGTGGGTCTTGTTAAAATTAAGCGAGCCACCAGAAAGGGGTATTCCAAGTCACAATATGATATCGATAGAGCCGGCAATTGTGGGGAACAGATTGACCTTTACGGTGTAAAACTGTCCAAGTCTACCCGCTACAGTTTCATTAAGTTCTAGTAAGTCATTTGATGTTCAATAAAAAAATAGCGTAGAGTATTCATTGTAGTAGATGTAACTAAAGCCGTCTCAGTGGTGGCCTACCAAGTGACCACATATCCCGCGAATCATTCAATAGATTTTCTCTCATTATCGCTATAAGTGAAATCTAACCCAAAGTCAGTTACAGGGTGTGGAGAGTAGGCTGGCTGACTGATAAGGTATACATTGTCGACCTCTCCAAGTACATCAGACGTAAGTAGTTCTTCGTGTCCCCTGCCACTCCATTTATCTAGGGAGAGCCTCTAAATTGAAAACCAGACTAACATTCCCAGTGATTCAGAAACACGAGCCCCCTTGGTAAAAGCATTCAACCTCGACGAATTGAAAGTCACGTGTTAACATTTTCCTATTTGATATCGGTTTCCTTGCTGCCTCCCCTTTATCTCTTATCCTTAGTATGTTATGGATAACCCCCGTTAGTAAGCGAACCAGTGTTTAACACCTAGATTTGAGGTATCCCTCCTTCTTAAAGTCTGAGGAGTTTCACGTGATTTATAGCTCCTTTTGATGACAGACCAGCGCAGGTCCGCAGTTGAACCAACGCATCACATGAAGGAATGACAAAAGAAGAATTACATACTCCATAGATATGATGTTACTGATACCAATGGATCACTGTTTGATCTTGGGAAGCTTTAGAGGATGATCTGCCAAGCAGCCACCAGGCTCGATTAGTCAGGTGTTAACACAATCATATAAATCGCCGCTTTCCGACAAACTACTCCTCGTCTAAGATTGGCTGATATTCAAATTTGATCGGGGATCATGATGAGGTTCCAGGAACACGGTGATTGTGTAGCTTCCTTGTTCGCGTAACCCTATCATAACCTCGTAAGACTAAGAAATACATATATGAAAGGTCTCGCTGCAACTTCACACGCTCTCTTCTTATCCCCTCAGTTCCTCTCTGGCCATAACTATGCAGCTTCTCAACCTTCTTACCAGCGCAGCTCTTGCTGCTACAGTATCTGGCTTCAATACGGATGTGCACAACCAGATTGGGTTTATGGCTGAGAAGTTCCTCACCCATGAGACAGCCAACATTCTCCAGAGAATCTTAGAGCCACAATATACGAAATCAATTGGGAGAGCGGCAGCATGGGCAGATGCATACCGGAAGGAGCCAGGTGGAGAATTTTCATACCAATGGCATTGGATTGATTCTCTCGATACACCCCCCTCTGTCTGTAATACATATTATAATCGTGATTGCACAAAAGGCGGCTGTATCGTGTCCGCAATTGCCAATCAATCAATGATCTTGAGAGACTGCATCAAGGACGCCAAAGCCCACAAGCTGACGCAAGGCACCAACCTCACCTGCTCATATGCTCTCAAATGGGTGGTTCACTTCACCTCTGACCTAGCCCAACCTCTCCACACATCAAATCTTGGAGAGGGAGGAAATGCTTTCACCGTTTCTTACGGTGGGAAGACAAACAACTCCGTGTTACACTCTATTTGGGACGGCGCCATCATCTATTCAAGAGCCAACAAGACTTCATTCTCGAACCAGACCATCGATCCTTATTTCGAGGGGCTCGTGAAGCGTATCAAGGAAGATAATTTCTTCGAGCCAACTGACAAATGGACCGCATGCACGGATCCTGCAACCCCGGTCGCTTGTGCGATGGAATGGGCCAGAGACAGTAATATCTGGAACTGTGATTATGTCTACTCGCAGGATTTCACCGCCCCTGATCTTAAGACTAGCGGCTACTTCGAAGGTGCCTATCCTATCGTTGAGATTCAGATGAGCAAGGCGGCCTTGAGGCTGGGAACCTACCTGAACAATCTGGTTGCTGGGAAGTATGACAAAGAACGTGAGGTTGTGCTGAGGACCAATCCCGCATGGAAGGAGGAGCTGTGATGAGGAGAGGAAGTTTGCATGCAGAGGATACACTAGAACAAGTGGGAGCTCCTGCTGATGTGACGGCCCGGATAGAAATCTTAATGTTTACCATGATTAATGCACCAATATAAAAGCACCAAAGGTTGCCAAATTTAGATAGCAAGATGCATATTTTACAAAGCTTTAATTTTTCCCTTCGTACCATGCGGTGAGATTAATGAGTGAAGGCTCAAACAATAATAAATAAGACACACCCCATTCGACTACTTGAGAATCAGAGATCCGAGTCAAGTGCTGGCTGCAAATGTTTCGCCACTACGACCATTGACGCCATTTCCTCCCAATATTTCGTTTGAATTTAACAATTTATTGGATGATTTGGAAGAGTCTTGCTGATTGATACTGGATCTAACGGTTCAGTAGTGGCTGATTACCCATGGAGCTTATATTGTATCACGGTCGAAACAGGGTCGAAACACCAGTCAAAAGTCAGTCGTAGTTCTTTATGATGTTTATTGATTAGGGATTAACTGTCTTTAAAGCACAGGTCCTTGTAACCTCGCCTTCACCAAACGAATCACAAACTTAAACACAGTAATTCACTGCTGTATCACGCATCAGAGCTCTTCAATGTGGCCCAGAACCCACTGAAGATGGCGATAACTACTCCTCGGTTGAAACTGAGGCACCATGTGCCCGCTGAGAAAGGTTTCCGCCCACATCAGTCCGCGTTCAAAATGTTGAACTCCCATTGTTCCTTGAGGATCTTGGTACCCAGCGAGTCCGTTATCAGCAAAGACCTGGGCATATTGCAAGTCTGGCAACGTAATCACAATATCCTTTTCGGGCTGTTGCTGGAAGCCCAAGGTACCGCCCCAAGTCATGTTCTGGATGGCAAGAAGTGTTCCGGCGGTAATGATGACCATGTCAAAATCGCCGTTGCCCACTAGCACTCGTTGAGTTTTTTCGATCACTTTGGGGAGTACGGATTGAATCGGGTCTAAGGACTGATCCCCATCTCCAACAAATACTGGGCCGCTACACTCTTCCCAGCTGACGCCTGTTGGAGCATGCATGGCTTTCTTAACATCATCACGGTCGAAGTAGAGCGGAGTAAGAAGAGGGTATGATGATGCTAGGTCTGTCGGGAACCCTAAAGGATCAGAGGGCATGGGGCCTGTTACTATTAGTCGAAGATTGTTATAAACTGATACCGACTTACATTGAGTATTGATCTCATAAGAGTTAAAGCAAGGGTTGACACGGAGAGAAGCAAGTTCAACCAAGCTATTAATACCACACTCATCAGAAATCTCAGGAGTTACTGGCTGGACACCTGAAGCTGGGAAGGTTAGGTATGTTTTGATGTAATCTTCATAGCCGCAGCTCTGATGAAGACCCTTGAGCTTGGCAATGTAGCTTTTGTTCAGACCAATCATGTTGTTGTTTTCTTCAACGAACGGATACGCGACAACCTGCTCTTGGATGTACTCGTAACTTCCAATTACGGGATCATACATCAGCGCACCTAGTCCTGTTAGTTGCGTTCATAAGATAAAGAAAGAGAAGAGACATGCCGGAGACATCAAAATGTTCTGTATCGTTCTTGTCAATCATGTTAGCACTAATATATGGCACATAGCGGCCTGCATATGACTCTCCGGTAACGTAGATCTTGAACTTGGAGATTCCAAAAGTTTTCTGGAAGTTGAGGAAGAACTTCGAAAAGTCTTCGGCAATGTCTTCTTCACTTGTCGCCCGTACTTCTCCAATTGAGAAACCGGTACCAACTGGTTGTTCGACCCACAGAACATTGGTGAGATTAACCCAAGAGTAGGGATTAATCTGTGGCTGATACATTCCCCAACTCCAGATGAATCTTCCGTTCTCTTGGAAGAATCCCTCTAGAGAGCTGCACCCAGGACCTCCATTCAGCCAGATGGTAATCTCATCAACCGGAGCCCCAACAGTTGGTTGGAAGACAAAGAAGAGACCCCTAGAGGTATCATTTGCGTCAATTGGCATCAATCCTGAATACATCTCGCCAACATCGAAATCAACTTCTGGTAGTGATTCGACTCGGAAAGCTGTCATGTGTTAGAAAGAGCCTTTTCGACATACGAGCAATACTCACGTTCAGTTTTAGGAGTCAGGAATCGGAAGCCGTCAGTGTCACCTCCTGGTGTCCCTGTTGGCTCTGGAATAAAGCAGCTACAAGCAGAAGATACTTTAGAAGCGATGGCCGCGCCGTCTGTCGATTTTCCTACACAGTTTGCGGCCCAAGACGCCGTTCCTGTAGCTGCGAATGAGTTTGTTCCGGCAGTGTAAGAGCTACAGAAAGCACTCAAGTCGTCCAGGCTTGCCGTGAATTGCTTATTGAAAGCATTGGCGCAGTTATTGCCTCCGCAGCTGGGACTATGGATGAAAGGTCAGCATTTGGAATTCCTCAAAGCTAACAAATCTGGCTCGCATGCGTCTCTCTTTTGATTTGGGGCCAATGCCTGACCCCTTTCAGTAATATCTAGGCAACAAATAGAGTGTGACTTTTTGTTATCCTCAACTGAAAGCCCTGTTGTTGTCAGACTGTTAGGGGTATAAAAACGGAACGACACAACCCGATCTGGGTTTGAAGTTCCACAGACAAGACCTATCCATGTAAATAATCCAAGACTTTCAAAGATGATACTTTGAAAAAAGTTTAGATTGTCTCATATCCTTCCAAACATCGGGAAAGTTCCGTAATGATACTTTCCAGCCGCACTTGGCATATGACAAAAAAACGATAAAAGAGTAAACACGTACGGAGTTGTTGCTGTTGGTGCCGGTGCAGTGGCAACGGATGCAGCTGTAGTCGCTGCTGCTCTTTTGATGTATTTCGGGCTTGCTTCTGGAGATCTCTTCTTCAACCTGGGATTGAAACCCTTGTGTTGGGATCGTTCAGCAAACTTCTCGCGCCGGCCCTGACTTTCCGTAGCAACGGTGGAAACGAGAAGGCAGGCGACCAGGACGGCCAATACAAATCGTAGAAATCTGGAGCTCATTTTGCACAATGTAATTGTCGGACTTAGGAATGAAGAAAGATGGGCAAAGTGCTTAGGACTCAGCCCTAAAGATGAAGGGGAATGAGATTGTTTATAGACAGCAGGGCCGTACCTGCGTCATAGATAGCGACCTGCCCCTCAGCTACGATACATACTTTACAGTCAGAATTTCCGGGCCGCTGTTACTGTAACCAGTGCAGTCCATCGACCCTTGAGGGTTTTGGTGGTTGATGCGGAGTCTCCACCGACAACGGTTCTCCCCTGCACAGGCTCGCCAGAATGGCCAGAGAGAAGCTTTTTTGGTGTACGCCATCCCCGACACGCAGATACACAACCCTCCAGGATTGATTCGACTTCATCCGAACGGGAAGGAGAACACACAGCCAGTCTCCCGCCAGTGGCATCTTGGGGATCATCATCTCCGCTCGTACGACTGTGTCCTGTCGTAGCATGAAAGCTAATCCACGATGGTGCCCACCGTCGTAAAGTCCGCCGTCTTTCCTCGTCGACTTAGATGATTATTTGTGCAGGGGAAGCTGACCCGAGCCCGCAATAGGCAGGTCAGATGCAGCACCGGAATTCGAGTCACGATTGTGATGCACGAAGGCGAATGTGCTGCTTAATTATGTCGGTGCCTTCTTTCACTATATCTTGCTTTCTCGTGGCTGTTTAGTAACTCCTCGTATGCTTTCCATTCCTGCGACGGAGAAGAGCTAGGACTGGTGCGGTGCCCGCTTGCTTGAATTCGAGACATTGAGCATAATGTTATTAGTGAAAGACATGTACAGTTGCAACTTTGAGAATCGCAACGACGTTGTAAGTGATTTTATACGTGCAAGACGACTGATATGTTTCATTCTCTTGGATAAATCTTGGTAAAAGCTTCTTTCCCCACGAAACTTGGCAATACCACGATATCTCCGGCACATATATATACACACATACACAGATGTATTTATTTATATACTCCGGAAAAGTAAGATAGTCCACCATGTTACTCTCCGTAACTCGGTGACGAATCCCGCAATATTGACCTGCAAGTATCCTATCAGTGCTTCCAGTTACACATTTCAACAATTCAATCAAGACTAGGGGTTTGTTCCGCCGATGTCCTCAAGTCGCTGGATTGTCAATTTGATTCCCAGCATATGATTCTTTCTCTCTCTTTATGATTATGGATTTGATATGCATATATATATAAATGCTTGCTTACTAACAGTAGCTTGTTACCCATTCACTCGGGTTTTACTGGATCCAATCTTGGCGTCATCACCAGCCTCGGTTCCGCTTTTCGAACTCTAAACACGTGAACATTTACCGTCTCAACCTCAACATTCACGTCTCCCAGGAAATGACCTGTACTATATATTTTATATAATCACCTTCACCAGAATCCCTCGATATCATAAATATGGCACTTCCTGCACGCATGAGCAGAAAGCCACCCTTTACGGTAGAGGTTAAAGATTATGTTCCTGTTCAAGGCGAAACTATCCCCAGACGGAATGCGCGGACTGCTGACAAGCTCTGGACCACGCCTCTTGAGGGAATCTCAACGATTTTTGACGTTGTAAAATTCAGCGCCAGAACATATGGCGATGCCCAGGCGCTCGGGTCAAGAAAACTGCTAAAAACACATAATGAGGTGAAGAAAGTCAAAAAGGTCATTGACGGTCAACTGCAAGAGGTAGACAAAAATTGGACCTATTTTGAGCTTGGTGGTTATTCATATGTGAGCTTCAAAGAATATGAGACCATCGTCCTTCAGATTGGAGCGGGTCTCCGCAAACTTGGCCTCTCTACACAGGATAAAGTTCATATGTTTGCCTCTACTAGGTAAGTGCTCAGTACCAAGTACTTTTCAAGCAACTCAACTTACATCGACAGTGGAAACTGGCTGTCGCTTGCTCATGGAGCTATGTCTCAAAGCATGGCTGTCGTCACTGCGTACGATACACTGGGGGAAGAAGGATTACGCCATTCTCTGGTCTCTACCAATGCCAAGGCAATATACCTTGAGCCTCATCTGTTGAAGACCTTCATAAAAACGCTATCCGCTGCAAAGAGCGTTGAATATATCATTCTTAACACAGAAAATGACGAAGATATTCGAGCTGAGGACCTCGAGGTTCTCAAGTCTTCGCATGAGCACATCACAATTCTAAAGTACGAGGATCTACGGAGACTGGGAGAGAATAATCCAGTAGACCCAACACCACCCTCCCGAGAAGACCTGTGCTGCATAATGTATACATCAGGCTCCAGTGGAACCCCAAAAGGTGTGCCTATCAAGCACAAGGCTGTAATCGCTGCAAGTATGCATACCACAAAAATCACAAGGTCTTTACTAACCTCCGGCAGTTGCTGGTGTCAATACAGTCGTCGGAGAATCAATTGTTCCAGGTGACAGACTCCTCGCATATCTTCCTTTGGCCCATATCTTTGAGTTTGTTTTTGAGAACGCTTGTTTGTATTGGGGTGGAACTATGGGCTATGGTTCCATACGAACATTGTCTCAAGCCAACTGTCGAAATTGCTTAGGTGATATTCAAGAGTATAAACCTACACTACTTGTCGGTGTACCCGCCGTTTGGGAATCTGTTAAAAAGGGGGTGATCGCCAATGTAGAGAAAGCTAGTCCTGTTGTGCAAGCACTCTTCTGGGGCGCAATGCACACAAAACAGTAAGTACAGTCTAATTTTAATGGTTTCGCGATTGAAACAAATATACTGGGAGACTCCAAAATCGATTGATTTGAGCAAGAAATCCATGTTTCTCGATCTATCACTTTGATTCCATCAAAATATCATGGGAGGATTGACTTGAGCTAGCTTTTGACTGAGCTCTGTTGTTTGATCATGGCTTACAAGCATTGAACTTCAATTTTAGTTGACAAATTAGAGAAATGCCAGGAAGATAAAGTAATTAACCAATCTCCAGATTTTTGACCGCACACAACCTTCCCGGACCTGCGTTCCTTGATGCCACAGTACTTTCAAAAGTAAAGGGTGCAACTGGTGGGCGGCTACGATTCTGTGTGAACGGCGCAGCCCCGATTGCGAAAGACACCCAACAGTTTATTTCTACGGCAATCGCACCACTCGTTAATGGTTATGGAATGACGGAGACTTCTGCGTAAGATCTGATCCTTTCAGCTTAGCAACGGAGCTGACATCGTGGTAGCATGGGGGCAGTTTGTGATCCCAGAACATGGACTACCGAGTCTCACGGCGAAGTTGAATCTTCAATTGAGATAAAATTGGTTGATTTCGCGGAAGCCGGCTACTTTGCTACTAACAAACCGAACCCACAAGGAGAAATTTGGGTTCGAGGCGAGAGTGTTATGACAGAGTACTGGCAAGACGAGGAAGCTACTAAGGAAGCTATTGCTCCTGGAGGGTAAGTTGTTTTACTTTTAAAAGCGATTGCTGTAATGCAAACAGTTTGATGGGAAACTGACAATTTTGAATAATAGATGGTTCAAGACTGGAGACATTGGTGAGTGGGACGGCAATGGCCACCTGAAAGTCATCGACCGTAAGAAGAATCTCATCAAGACTCTGAACGGTGAATACATCGCACTCGAAAAGCTAGAATCAGTATATCGCTCTGCAACCGTAGTAGCAAACATCTGCGTGTATGCGTCAATCACGGAAACCAATCCTGTCGTAATCATAGTTCCTGCTGAGCCAGCTTTAATTTCTCTTGCTTCAAGTATTGGTGTAGAAGGTCACGGTATTGGAGATCTGGGTACGTTCATATTCAACTCAAGGTGTAGTAACCTGAAGTCTTAAATCCTAGTGCTGATTTGATCGAACAGCGCATAATCCCAAAGTACAGCAAGAGATCTTGAAGCAGCTACAAGTGGTAGGGAAGAAAGCTGGACTATCAAGCATGGAGATCGTGGTAGGCGTCATTGTGGGTGATGAGGAGTGGACACCACAAAACAATATGACAACGGCAACATCCAAAATCAACCGAAAAGCTATATTCGATCGATTCAAGAACGACGTAGAGAAGGCTTATAAGCAAAGCAAATAGACTAGAGTAGCATAGGTCTAAATTGAGATGGAAGAGGTCGGTTTGATCTAATAGGACAGTAGAGCGGGGAAGGATTTGGTTATGTTCGCAGATCCCTTGGTGTTGCATGCACTTATATCTCTCACGTGTATGCCCAAGTATGTCTCCCCAATTAGCAGTGTAATATGATAGCAACCTCACAAACATGTGCTTCTACATGACTATATTCTTGTCTAAAGGTATTTCATTTTATAAAATAGATGCTATGTTGAGTTTGAATCCCGTCAAGAGGCAAAAAGAAGGTAACAAGCAGCTTCAGAACATGGGTGGAATAGAGTCTTGAACGAGTTTCGTTGTTGAAAGTGAGATCACTATTTCACTACGTGTAAACAAGAGTTGTGTGATTATATTTCTACCAAGGTGCTACCTCTCCAGCCTTTGGCTTTTCCACCCTGACGACCTTATCACAATTCAAAATACATAGCGGGTCAAATGCCAGCTTGAGCTGACGCATAGCATCCACCGTCGTCTCACCAAGTTCGTGATTCAGATAATCCCTCTTGCCGAGCCCGACGCCATGCTCGCCCGTCACAGTTCCTTCCAGCTCTACCGCTCGTTTCACCATACGGTGGACCAGCTCTTCAGCTTGTTTCCGCTGGGAATTTTTATACAACAAAATCGCTAGAAGTTGACTTAGTATGCTGTTCAATAGGGGGTGACGGAGGTACACATACTGTGGAAGTTGCCATCTCCTACATGGCCAACTATCGATGCGAAGAGACCGCTCCGTTTAAGGTCTTCTTTTGTTTCATTGATGATATCGGGAAGACGACTAATGGGTACCGCAACATCGCCCGTCCACACATTATCGTCTTCGCTTTCCTTCATTGCTATCACGGACCATAGAGCTTCCTTTCTCGCGCTCCATAATTCCGTCTGTTCTTCAGCGTTCTTCGCAAACTCGAATGATTTACTGCCAGTGGCCTTCGCCATGCTTTTCACCAGTCCGATCTGCTCCTTTATAGCAACTGGGGTACCAGCGAACTTGAAGAAAAGTGTAGGTGCCTCATTCCAGACTTTGTCACTATAGCCAGCCTTATTAATGCATAGCATTTGCACATCATCCAGAATTTCGATGGCTGCGATGGGAACACCAGCACCTACAACACGAGCTACGCAATCTGCTGCTTGTCGAACAGTCGCAAAATTGGCTACTGCAACGGAGGTACTTATGGGCTTGGTTGTGAGTTTCAGAGTTGCCTCCGTTACCAATCCAAGTGTACCTTCAGATCCAATGAACATCTTCGTAAGATCATACCCAGCACTGCTCTTTCTGGGACGCTGCCTCGTTTTGATCACTGTGCCGTCGGCTAGTACCACGGTCAAGCTCAATACCCATTCTCGCATTGTTCCGTATCGATATGCATTGGTTCCGCTACAGCCCGTCCCCACCATACCCCCAATCATGGCACCTGGTCCTGGATCGGGAGGGAAAAACAGATTGTCTTTAGCCAATTCCTCATTAAGCACCTCCCAACCTACAGCAGGCTGTACGACAACATCCATATCTTCCTTATTCAGCTTCAGGATCTTCCCCATACGCCCAAAATCTATACATATCCCTCCTCTAGTGGCAGCAAAATGCCCCTCCAGGCTCGTACCTCCAGAATATGCCGTAACAGGTATTTTACGTCGGTGACATATCTTCATAATATTGCTCACCTCCTCTGTGCTCGTAGGGAATACAACCATGAAAGGTTTCTCGCTCTCCTTCGTTCGGTGACTGCTCCAATCATTGCCAGCACGGAGCTGCCGATCTGTGTCCAGCGTCGATACATTCTCCTTGCCGACGATTTCTACAAAATCTGCCCATGCCGCCTCCAAATTTGAACCTGATATATTGTGTTTAGGAGGTGTTGTCTTCGCTAGAGGTAAAGTAGAGCTATTCGATGGTTGGTCCACTCCATGGCGTCCCAGCCAGTACCCCCCAACACCGACAAAGACGAGGGCTATATAACAGGTTAGACCGAAGCTGCAAAGAAGTAAATTTGATAGGTACCAAATGTTAAAGACCAATTCTTTGCGGCAGCACTCTCTGGTCTCTGTGCTGCAAACCTTGCTCGTTCTGCGCGCTCCTTTACCAGTCGCGCGCCCGTACTTTCATATAGTTGCCCCTGAAATGATGGTCTCCCTTTAGGATTCGGAACAGGACCCTTATCTGTAGATAGGCATCTTCTCTGGGGTAGAGATACACAGCTCTTCTGTTGCGCTGCCGTTGACCTAAGTGTGGTGAAGGCTCTTGCCGAAGCTCTGCTTTGGAGCGACATTGTGGTCAATTGGCACGAGTAAAGATCACATTCGTGCGAATCGAAATTCGTCGTATAGAAGTATAAGCAGTATCTTTCGTCCTAGGATGGAATGGCCGTTTGATGGTATGGTTCAATTGGCCGACAATAAGATGTCATTTTTAACGAATGAAGCTTTCCCCACGTTTCGCGAGATTCGGCTTACTAATTATGTGGTGCTTTGCATCTGAGCAGCTTGATTTATAAGTTCTCCGACACCAGTCATATATATATAGTCTAGTAAATGAGATATGTTGCAATGTGCAATATAAGCTGGTTTTGATGATACATAATTACCAAGGCAAAAATAATATGTAAAGCTGTCTTGAAGCTGCTGAAATACTAACCTAGTCTCGATAGAATGGGGTTTCGGTATAGATGATAATAAGCCACGATGCGTTCTTTCACCTAGAAAGTGATATGTCGTTACCACATTTTACAAGGACAATTCGTAGCCTGGGGCTCAGAAATATCACGCTTCAATTATTAGATATATAAACGCCACCAAGATGACGTTGCCTAATTTACACTGTCCCCTTCCACTCGTCACTTTCTAGTAACCATTCACTGTAACCAGATGGACTTGGAAGGTAGGCTTCACGTGCTCAATGGCGGTTAAGTAAGCTTCCAATTCATCATCCTGGTCGACCGGAATGGTCATCTCGTGACCACTGGGTTCCTTCAGTACACCCTCGATTCTCAACGTGATCGTTCCCGGGAACTTAATCTGGGGGAGCTCACGCAACTCGCCTACCGAGACAAGGTTGAGTGTGCTAACCCAAACTCTGGAATTGGGCTGAAAGTCGGAATCAGGATGGAGACGGAAATAAACAGCTATCGAGCCTGGATGGGATTGGTAAGCTTGATGGTGACCATACTCTTGGTTTTGAGGTGGTTGTTGGCTGTATTGCTGATATTGCATTCCTCTTCCCAAACCCATGCCTCCATTTGCCGGACTAATGAGGAGATTTGGGTCTATCTGTAGATTATCATGGGCCATCATGACTTGCGCATGAGCCTGAACTTGATGCTGTGGCTGGCGTTGAACGCGGCTTTGATTTTGTGAAGCCTGTGACTGAGCTTGGGCACGTTCAGCTGTCTGCACAAGGTTCTGGTGCGGGTTTTGGTGATATATATTTTCCGAGGGGAGTGGCTCATACTGCTGTATAGTTTGCGGGAGTGCTAGTGACTGTTGCATTTGTGGTTCTGGCGCTGTGAAGGTAGAATCAAACTTCTTCTTCCGAGTAGGGTCACGTTTCGTTTGATCATCCCGGAGACGCTTCATCACATCTCTACAAAGTACCTCCATAGCCTTGACCTTTTGATCATGACCAGGATCAGACTCACCTGGTCCCAGTAACTTTTGCAACAGTGGAGAACTGTTAATCCACTGTGTCTTCAACTCTTTCCAATGCTCCTCACCTGCCTCGAGCTTACTAGTAAAGTGATCCGCTTTCAAAGTTTGATAAAATGAATTACGCAACTGGCGAGACTCCTCAGGATTGACTCCGAGAGCGTTTTTGGCTTCGGCAATGGTCATTCGACGCTCCATTGTCCGCATGCGCTTGGTAACATCGCTACAAATGACATCGAGGGAAAGCTTCTTCAGATCCAGGTTCTCGTCGTTTGCCCACAATACTGATTGAAGGTGTGGGCTCTCCTGGATGAGCCTGTCCTTAACACTCTCCCATCTCTCTGGGCCTGCAATAGTTTTCTTGATGATGTTCTCTTCCTCACACAATCGCTGGAAACTAGCCCGTAGTTCGCGGTAGAGACGGCTATCAAGTTTCAAGTAAGATTTACTTTCATCAATGGTAGTCTCAGAAGGAAATCGAGGTGGCCCAGGAGGATCAGCTGGGAGGCCAGCCCATCCACGAGTCCGCCGACGACGTTTCCGGCTAGCCCATCGGTCTGCTGATTCCGATTGAAGCTTAGCAAGGCGCTCTTGTCTTTTCTTCATGACCTCTGGGCTCAAAGGAGGCGAGTCTGCTCTTGGTAGGCGACCAGGCATTTGAATCGGAAGCTCCTCTTCCATTGGTTCATCCTCTCCTTCTGCATCAGCCGATTGAGCATCAGGATAAAGTGAGTATTGAAGTTGCTTGACAAGATCCTGCTCAGAGGTCACCTTCTTGCTGCTCTTTACACTACCATTCGGATTTGGCACTCGTAAAAGCCATCGATTCTTTGCGCGCACCCGCATCAGCTCACGCTCCTTGATATCATGTCCCTCCTCGTTCAGTATGCGGAGCATGTCCTTTTGTGAAGTGTTGACCTCCCATAACTCCTTGATGCGTTTAACCAACGCTTGGTTCTTATGTGCAGGGTGTTGCTTAGAAGGGAAGTCCCATCTCTTAAATTGGGTTTGAAAGGCGCGTTTGCTAGAAGGAACCAAGGTATTAGTATCAAATAGCGATAACTAGATGTGAATGGAGGTTATGTGTGTACGGGGAGGTGTACGGTCGAGTACGTTGGGCGGTTTGGGTGACCTGGGATTAGTTCAACTTACCTAGGAGCAAACTGGTGATTGACTTTCATGAATTCCATTATTTCTTCCAAGGATTTTTTCTCCTCAATGTACATCTGGTAGCATAGCTGCTCCTTATCCTCCCAATCATAAACCATTGTGAAGGGATTGCGCAAACAAGCCTCTTGCTTTGGGGGAATATCAAGTGATGCTATAGCTCCTCAGGGTACGGTGAAGTATCGCGCGTCAGTGTGGTTTGGGTCGCCGTCAAAATTGTACGGTTGTCGACAAAGCACGAACTCGGATTTAAAACGGGCTTGGCGATCATGTGACTTAGCGCTGTCTCACGCTGTAATGGGCTTATGTAATGGATACTAGTCAAACCTAAAACTCATCATTTCCAACTTGTAGTGTGACAAGGCTTTCGGCCAAAAGCAAAGAAATATCCCGAGCTGCCATCATGTGTATATCTCACTTGTGTTTCTGAAGAAGTTGTTACACCATTTCCTTGTACCTTCAGATTTCGTTCACAGTTATTGAGATGGTATTTTCAATAGTGCCAAGATAAAAGCAGGATTCTTGGAGGCTAGTTCCTCCTCGACGTAATGGCTGGCAACTGACGTCCGACTAATTTGATCACTCCTTTCTTTGACTCTTCACATTGTCCTCTAAACTCTTTGTATAATATTTTTTAGAAGCTGATTAACGCCGAGTTGATCACTGGGACAGGTCTGCGTTTTTCAAGAGGCGTTTTACCACTTGACGTGAGTAACTAGCACTTGACCGTTCCACAATCCTACTGTAGTTCAATATATATATCTCTCGTAAATCCTCTTCGTTATCTACCTAAAGCATTACAGACCTTCGTTCTCTATCTACAAACCCTAGCATTACTACACGTCGCAAAACAGGTATATCTTGAGTCCACTTCCTTTCGGCCTTACTAACGACTTAGAATTCAAAGATCTACTAGTAAAGATGGCTACCATGAATATCAAAGTCGTTAACCGCCATAGTTCTGGCCAAGTCTACGCCTATGTCACAGGTCTAGCACTTGATAATGGTAACCAACGCTGCCTAATCAAAGCCGATGGGAAGACCCCTTACTATCCTTCCAATGTATCTCAGACTGGGAGTCCTCTCCCAGTAGACTGCGCAATTCGACTCGGTGCCCAAGGCTCAACAACCACGATCACTATTCCACATCTTGCTGGAGCACGTCTCTGGTTTTCTATCGATAAAAAGCTTGTTTTTCTCCTGAATCCAGGCCCCGCCTTAGTAGAGCCCTCAGTTACCAATCCTTCCGATTTGAATTTCAACACGAACTGGAGCTTCGCCGAGTTTACCTTCTCCAATAATGCCATTTATGCAAACATCTCTTACGTGGATTTCGTAGGGCTGCCTATTGCATTGCAGCTTACCACCACTGACGGAGGTGTTCAAAAAGTTCTCGGCCTGAAATCCACCGGCTTAGCAGATGTAGCCGCCGGTTTGAAATCCTCTTCGCTTCCATCCGCAGCAGATTGGGCAAAGTGTGTCTACACTTCCGGAGGGAAGGTCTTGCGTGCTTTGAGTCCCAATGCTGCAAATCACCTCTACGGACTGAGCCTTTTCCAAAATTACTATGACCCTTATGTGAATCAGGTCTGGAATTATTTCGCAAACAATGCACTTGTCGTCGATACTCAAGCCCAATGGGGACGACTCAGCGGTCGTGTTGTTAATGGGCAACTTACATTTGCCGGCCAAGGCTCCTTTTCTAAGCCAAATACTCAAGATATCTTCAGCTGCTCCACTGGACCATTTGCCAACAACGCTGGAGCAATGGGACCACTGACGGCACGTATTAGCGCTGCATTCAATCGTTCAACGATGTTGACAGGGGGTGTACATCCGAACGATGAGAAGGTTGTTGACTATTACAAAGTTCCTATCACGAACCACTATTCTAGGCTAGTCCATGGGGCCAACCTAGATGGTAGAGGATATGCGTTTCCATACGATGATGTGCCAGGTGTTGGTGTTGACCAGAGCGGGTTTGTGAATGGGAACCCGCGGGAGTTTCTGGTTTCGATTGGATAATGCTGTCCTTCTTGACATTGCAGAAGTAGTGTACTTGTTTGCTCGTTTTGAGCCGGTTAACTTTAGACTGGTATGCTTGTTAGCTTGAAATACTTTTGAGTGCTGGACGGATCATGATTCTGCGAGTTAGTTATTTGACAGTTCAGTTTAGTTGAATAAATTAGTTACTAGAATGTGCATGAAATCCACGTCACTCATAACACTTTCAAAAGAAATACTGGTAGAAGCTATAAGCTACACCATTTCGTAAAGTATTTTGAGCCTGGCTCTGGTTGATATTTCAGAAGACGACATTTTGGTATTCTGTGAGTTCAATACATATTTTCGCTCCTTCAAACTATTGCCTGTTGCAGAGTCGAAGTTTATTCAATCATGGGAAGAAAGCTCAAAGTGACCATTCTTCACGTAATTACTCTTGTTATTTTGAAATGTACAGTCCGGCCTCTTAAATCGTTATACAAGAGCATCGCTTTCCGCTCGCCCAACAACTCAGTCAATAATGTTATGGGTGGTACATCCATTCACCTTGGTTAAACACAATCTCAAACTCGACGTCTTCGAAGGTGCCCACGGCTGCGAATAAATCGTTCAGTCCTTCAAGGCCAGTAACAGGCAAGTCCTGTTCCGCATCACCTTCCTCGTGTAAGTTCCATCCACCAGTCTTACGTCCGTCCCTTGTAAAGAAGATCTCCACATTGATCACCCTACTTTCCATAGATTGCGGTGCAGAATCATATGCTGGCGGTGCATCCACATTGCGTCTTGTTAAGGTCATACCAATTCCTAACGTCTCACCAGCGTGAAAAGGTGTGGTAAAATCCTTTCCGCCCCATTTATCATTTATGTATTTGCTTCCGTCGTCTCCGTGTATCGCAAGGCAGCCTCTATGCCAGCCTGGAAGGCGGAATGTGGGATATGGTGGCGCCGTGAACCCCATTGCAAGACTGACCTCTGGGCGATTGCTCTTGGCAATGCGTACCTCATAGTATATTGTCTTACCACTGCCAGTGTTCAATGGACTGTGAGCTGCTACGCTATACAGCGGAATGGAGCTGGTTATGCAGCTATCAGGGCTATTCGACTTCGTCTTGCCTTTCCATACACCTGGTCTTGGACGTTCCAGCACCCCTTTATATCCCCTTGGTGTTACCACCCCAATATCTCCATTATCGATAGCCGCTACTGCCTCCGTTGGATAGTAGAAAGGGGGAAGCATTGGGTTGGCATCACACCAGGCATCTCCTTGCAGCGCTTCTTGCTCGGTCGCATTATTGGCTTGCGAACGGTCGTGTCCTGTAAAAAGAGCTGGGGGAGGGGGTAGGAGAGATGTATCTGGGACAGCACTTTGCCAATCGTGATAGGGCTCCTGTTTCGGTGGTGGACCTGCTGGGGGTGCATAACTCTCATTGAATCCAGGAGGAGGCCCAGCCGGAGCAGTATATTCACTGTGGAATGGT
>Ga0247807_10000948_pt1 | contig 17714 bp, 16 predicted proteins | sample UWRJL074202C1_FD_179931 | JGI IMG/M metagenome (GOLD analysis project Ga0247807, IMG submission 179931) | Plant litter microbial communities from Arlington Agricultural Research Station in Wisconsin, United States - UWRJ-L074-202C-1 | ecosystem: Environmental > Terrestrial > Plant litter >...
ACAGATTCTGATCGGGATTAAGTACCAGTTTCGCTCCCCACTGAGCCGCCATCACTCGCTTCGCTTCGCGCTGGACTGCTCAGCGTGGGCCCACACGCCCTAGAGGGCCCTACTCAACCAACGGAGATGGGTTAGGAGCGTCATATCGGAGGCAGGCAGAAGCCCGTTTGAAAAGGTGACCGGGTGTTGGAGCGGGGCCGGGCGGTGACGGGTGACTTGTGAGCGCGGTGGCGCTCAGGGGAAGACGGAGTCTTCCGCGCCCCCAGCGCCGAGGGAGCCTGCGACCGAGGGTCGTTTGACCGACCGCGATGGCCACCAGAACCCGAAGCGCACAACAAGCTGGTGGCCGTCGCGGTCGGTCAATGTCTGAGCTGGAACACGGTACCGCCCGGCAACCGCGGAGCCAGCCATGTCGGTGAGCTGCACGGCGCGGCCCCTTCGACAAGCTCAGGGAACGGAGAACGGGGCGCGCCCTTCGACAAGCTCAGGGACCGGAGGATGAGCTCAGGGACCGGAAGACAAGGTCAGGGAACGGAGGATGAGTGCAGAAACCGCCTCGCTAGTCTCGCGGCGGCACCACCGGCAGGGTGAGCGGGCCTGTCGCGGCTACCATTCCGCTGAGCCGCTCTGGCGACAGCACGAGGGCGACCTTCTCTGCCGTCATGAGTCCCGCATCCACCACGAGGTCCGCGATCGACGCGTGCGTCGTCAGCGCCGTGTGGGCGAGTGTCGCCGCTGCCGCGTAACCGATGTAGGGCGTGAGGGCTGTGACGACTCCCACGCTCGTCTCGACCTGCATCGCGAGCCGCTCGGTGTTGGCGGTGACTCCCTCGATGCAGTTGACCCTAAGCGTGTAGCAGGCGTTGGTCATCCAGGCGAGCGACTGCAGAATCGAGTGCGCAATAACCGGCTCGAAGGCGTTGAGCTGAAGCTGACCGCCCTCGGCCGCAGCAGTCACAGTCGCATCCGCGCCGATGACACTGAACGCGACCTGGTTCACGACCTCGGGGATCACCGGGTTGACCTTGCCCGGCATGATCGATGACCCGGCCTGACGCGGCGGCAGGTTGATCTCGCCGATGCCTGCCTGGGGGCCGCTGGAAAGCAGACGCAGGTCGTTACAGATCTTGGAGAGCTTGACGGCCGCTCGCTTGAGCGTTCCGCTGAGGGTCATGAAGATGCCCGCGTCGCTCGTCGCCTCAATGAGGTCGGGGGCCGTCTCCATCTGGATGCCGGTGACGTCGACGAGGTGCCGACGCACCGCCTCGGCATACCGCGGATCTGCCGTGATGCCGGTGCCGATCGCGGTGGCGCCCATGTTGATCTCGTTGAGCCACGGGATGGTCTCGCTGAGTCGGTCGTGATCCTCCGCAAGAGTGTGCGCGAACCCCATGAACTCCTGACCGAGCGTCATGGGCACGGCGTCTTGAAGCTGGGTGCGACCGATCTTCAGGATGTGCGAGAACTCACGTCCCTTAGCTGCAAACGAGTCAGTGAGTAGCGAGTGCTCAGCCAACAGCCGGTGGATGCCGAAGACCATAGCGAGCTTGATCGCTGTCGGGTAGACATCGTTCGTCGACTGGCTGCGGTTGACATCGTCGATCGGGCTGAGAAACGAGTACTCGCCCTTGTTATGACCCATGAGCTCGAGGCCGCGGTTAGCGATGATCTCGTTGGCATTCATGTTGGTCGAGGTGCCTGCTCCACCCTGGATGACGCCGACACAAAACTCCTGGTGCAGCGCGCCGCCGACGATCTCCTCGCACACCTGCTCGATGATCGCGCCCTTCTCAGGCTCGAGCACACCAAGCTCAACGTTCGCTCTCGCGGCAGCCTGCTTCACGCGGGCCAAGGCGCGGATGAGATCCGGGTAGTTGTAGATTGCTCGTCGAGTGATGGGAAAGTTCTCGAGAGCGCGCGCGGTGTGAACACCCCAGTACGCGGTGCTCGGCACGGGAACCGACCCGAGCGAGTCGGTCTCGATCCTCGTCTCGATCGTTCCATCGAGAGCTGCGACATAGTCGGCTCTCGGTGAATTCTCGTCTCCCATGATCTGGGATTCTGCTGATCCCACTGCGGGTGTGGGCTGTGATGACGCTTGTGGCGTTGTGGCCATCGTCGATCTCCTTTGATTGGCGATGCGATTCACTCTACGGCGTCAGCCGTGGAGTGCGGGAACGATGAGATAGATGCCGTAGAGCACGAGCGCGGCGCACAGGGCGAAGCATCCGATCCCCACAATGCGCTTCGTGCGCGGCAGAAAGTCGCCTTGGTTGGCGATTAGTCGAGCCCCCAGCGCGTACAGGGTCACGAGCAGGCTCGCGGACACGATGGATGCGAGGGCGACGGTCCCGAAGGATCCCCAGTCGATCACAGTGCCTTCTCCGTCTTCTCGACAGTTCCGGAGAGCGCAGAGGGATCATCAGGAACTACAGGGATGAGGTCCGTCACGTTGCTCGCATCGACTTTGTTGTGCCGCGAGCGCAGGAAGATGAAGACGATAACGCCCAGGCCGATAGCGGCGTCGATGGCGATTCCGATTGGGCCGATCCTCGCGATGAGCTCCGCTGCCGCCGCCATGAGTGCTGCCGCCGGCAGGGTGATGAGCCACGCAATGGCGATGCGGCCGGCAACCTTCCACCGCACGGCCTGACGGTCCTTGCCGAGGCCCGCGCCGATGACGGACCCGGAGGCGACCTGAGTCGTGGAGAGCGCGAAGCCAAGGTGTGAGCTCGCGAGGATCGTCGCGGTCGTGCTTGCTTCGGCCGCGAACCCCTGCGGAGGCGAGACATCCGTGATCCCGGCGCCGAGAGTGCGGATGATGCGCCAGCCTCCCATGTAGGTTCCCAGCGCAATGGCGAGGGCACAGACAGCGATGACCCAGAACTCGGGCCCGGTTCCGCCGGCTTGGAAACCAGCGGCGACGAGAGTGAGGGTGATGACACCCATGGTCTTCTGAGCGTCGTTGGTTCCGTGGGCGAGCGAGACGAGCGACGACGTGAAGATCTGTCCGTAACGGAAGCTCCCGGTGGTCGACTCGGATCCGCGGGCAATGGCCAGGGCGATCTTCGTCGCCGTGAACGCGACAACTGCCGCGATGGCCGGAGCGAGCAACGCGGGGAGCACAATCTTCGACAGCAGGACTCCGCCGTCGATGGCTCCGAATCCTGCGCCGACGATGGTTGCTCCGATGAGCCCGCCAAACAGGGCGTGCGAAGAGGAACTGGGAAGCCCGAGCAACCACGTGACCATGTTCCACACGATGGCCCCGATGAGACCGGCAAAGATCATGACGGGCGTGATCTGGATGCCCGACTCACCCTCTCGAATCAGGCCGCCACTGATCGTCTTAGCAACTTCCGTGCTGAGAAACGCTCCGACAAGGTTGAGCACCGCGGCGATCGCCACGGCCACTTTGGGCTTGAGCGCACCGGTCGCGATCGGAGTCGCCATCGCGTTGGCTGTGTCATGAAAGCCATTCGTGAAGTCGAAGAAGAGAGCCAGCACGATGACTAGCGCGACGATGAGCGTGATGTCCACTGGCCAAAGTCTGACACCAGCGCGAGGGTCGGTCAACTTGATACCACGAACCAACCAATCTGCCGCTTCCTGGCAAGGGGGTTGACCCTGATCCCACCCACGTGCCTACTCTGGTGAATGACTTTCCCGCCGGCAGAGCCGGGGCTTATCGCACAGTGGATGACCGGCCAGCGCTGGTACACCAATAAGGGCGTAACGCCCCGCATCGAGGAGATCGGTCGCGTCGCCTGGCCGACGCACGATGACTCAATTCAGATCGTCACTCACCTCTACCTCGATCACGTCGAGGGAAAGCCTGCGCTCTACCAAGTGCCGCTCACCTATCGGCGCGATCCACTCCCGGAGCTCAGCCCGATCGCCGAGGTCGACGGTGTCTGGATCTACGACGCTCCCCACGATGTCGCGTACTCGCGGGCGCTGCTCGAGGCGATAAACGCCGAGCGCCACGACGACGGCCATTCGATGTCAACGGATGCCGACCACAGCGGGTCGCTGAATCCCTCGCACGTCACCGAAGCGAACGTGCTCACGGGCGAGCAGTCCAACACCTCGATCGTCATTCGCACCGAGGATGGCGTTCCCGTGATCTGCAAGGTCTTCAGGGCGCTTCACCACGGCGACAACCCAGACGTGGAGCTGCAGTCCGCTCTCGCAGCTGCGGGCTTCAAGTCGGTTCCGAGGTCATTCGGCTCCATCTCGGCGCAATGGCCAGACAGCGGACGGCCCGAGGGGCGGGCTCAGGGACATCTCGTCTTCGCACAAGAGTTTCTGGAAACTGCTCGTGATGGGTGGAAGGTCGCCGTCTCGGCGGCAAGCAACGGGTATGACTTCTCCCCCGCTGCCTATGACCTCGGAATCGCGACGGCAGAAATGCACGCTACGCTCGGATCGACGTTCGACCTCCACCCCATGTCGAGCGCCGATGTCGCGCACGTCATCGCCCAGATGCGAGGTCGGCTCGCTGCCGCCATCGCCGAGGTTCCCAGCCTGGCCACCCTCGAGGAGCCCCTCGCCCACCTGCTGGGCCGTGCCGCTGCTGCGCCTTGGCCCGCCCTGCAGCGCATCCACGGCGATCTGCACCTGGGCCAAGTGCTCGACGTTCCCGGCCGTGCCTGGGTCATCGTGGACTTCGAGGGTGAGCCACTGAGGCCAATGAAGGAGCGGCGACGACTCGACAGTGCTCTCCGGGATGTCGCGGGCATGCTGCGCTCGTTCGACTACGTGGGAGGATCCCTCGTCGTGACGGGAGAAACTCACGACCAGGCGGCGATCGACGAGTGGGTCGAGAATTGCAGATCCGCCTTTGTGAGGGGCTACGCCGATGCGCGCGGCCACGACCTCAGCGCCGAGCAAGCCATCATCGACGCCTTCGAGGTCGACAAAGCGCTCTACGAAACGGTCTACGAGGTGCGCAATCGCCCGCACTGGCTACCGATTCCGATTGCGGCAATAACGAGGCTGTCGACGCGCGCTGTTCAGAGTTAGCGTGGTCGACGACGCCCGACCGGCGTGACACTCGGCGAGCCCGTCACGGGGTCGGGATGCACGACGCACTCGAGTCCGAAGACCTCGCGCACGAGTTCTGCCGTCACGATGTCGGACGGTGGCCCCTCCGCAACAATCTCGCCGTCACGCATCGCGACGAGATGAGTCGCATACCTCGCCGCCTGGTTCAGATCGTGAAGCACGGCGACGAGAGTCGAGCCCGATTCCTGCAGGTCCGTGAAGAGCTCCATGAGTTCGATCTGATGGGCGATATCGAGGAATGTTGTCGGCTCATCCAAGAGGAGGATCGATGCCTGTTGAGCGAGCGCCATCGCGACCCACACCCGTTGCCGCTGTCCGCCGGAGAGCTCATCGACGAGCCGCGACGAGAGTTCTGTGATTCCGGTAGCCGCCATCGCCTCGACGACGGCAGACTCATCGTCTGCCGACCAACGGCGAAGCATGCCCTGATGAGGATGACGGCCGCGCGCCACGAGGTCAGCCACCGTGATGCCGTCGGGTGCGATGGAGCTCTGCGGCAGAAGCCCGAGCGTCTGGGCCACGTCGCGCGACTTGAGCGCATGGATGTCACGCCCGTCCAACACAACCTGCCCCGCGTCCGGACGCAGCAGACGTGATAGCGCGCGCAGCAGGGTCGATTTTCCGCACGCGTTAGGCCCGACGATGACGGTGAACCCGCCGTCGGGAACACGCAGTGAGAGATCCTGCGACACCGCGCGCCCGTGATAGCCAACCGTAATGGCATCGGCCGCGAGCCTTGTCTGGGCAAGTTCAGAAGATCCAGTCATCGGCGTCGTCCTTCGTTGATGAGAAGCCACAGGAAATATCCACCACCCAGCACGACCGTTACGAGGCCGATGCTGATCTCGATACGTTGCCCTACGAGATCGGCGGTCAGGAGAAGCACTCCGCCGGTCAGGGCCGATGACGGAATGTCGAGCCCGCGCGCGCGGGTAAGCCGTCGTGCCAGTTGAGGCGCGACGAGCGCAAGAAACGCTATGGGACCTGCCGCGGCAGTAACCGCGGCAGTGAGACCGACGCCCAGCAAAACCATGACGAACCGGATGCGCTCGGTGCGAACGCCCAGGGCCGCTGCCGCGTCGTCACCCAGCTCAAGTTGGCCGAAGGCGGTTGCCTGGGTTGCCACGAGCGCGAGGAGCACTGCTACACCTCCCACGAATGGCGAGAACTGCTCGAACCCGAGAGACGCAAATGATCCGAACCCCCAGGAGACCGCAGCTCTCGCTTCCTCGGCTCCGGTTCGGATGAGCAGATAGTTGTTGATCCCCGTGAGAAAGGCCGCAAGCCCGATACCCACGATGATGAATCGGAATCCCTGTACGCCATTGCGCCAGGCGAGCAGGTACACGACAAGCGCGGCTACCGCCCCGCCCGCAACCGCTCCGACCGCGAGTGGGGCATACGCGGTGTTCCCGAGCACAAGCATGACGATGAGAGCGCCCGTGTATGCGCCCGCATCGAATCCGATGACGTCAGGACTGCCGAGAGGATTTCGGGTAAGCGACTGGAAGATGCTGCCACTCACCGCGAGTGCGATGCCCCCGATGAGAGCGAAGAGCACTCGAGGTAGGCGCCACTCCCACACCATCCGCACAATGATCTCGCGACCGTCACCAACGAGCGCCTGACCGAACTCCCCGAGCGACAACACGTAGGTGCCGGTCGTGACTCCCACGATGGCCAGCACGAGAGCGAGCGTGAGCAGGATGCTGCGAACCAGAATCGTGCGCGCGGAAACGCGCAAGGACTTCCCGCCCCGCCGCCACACGATTGTTCGCCCGCCGAAATCGAGTCCCGCGTGAGAGTCGTTCATAGCCCGCTCACTTGCCTTCTCCGCGCGAGAAGGATGAGCACCGGTGCTCCCAGTACGACCGTCACGATACCGACAGGCAACTCGCCCTCTGGCAGCACAACTCGTCCGATCACGTCGGAAACGAGGAGCAACACGGGTGCAACCACGACGGCGAACGCGAGTATCCATCTCTGGTCTGGACCCGTGAACCAGCGCACCGCGTGCGGCACCATGAGACCCACGAAGGCAATTGGACCGGCGAGCGCTACGGCTCCTCCCGCTAAGAGCGTGACTCCCGCGATTGCGAGTCCCCGCGTGAGGGGGATATTCACTCCGAGGCTCGCGCCCAGGTCATCCCCCAACGCAATCGCGTTGAGGGAACCTGAGGCAAACGCCGCGATGATGAGGCCAAGGATAACTACCGGAGCGACCGTGGAAATGACTTCCGCGTTACGCCCGCCCAGGCTTCCCATGCCCCAGAACCGTAGCGAAGAAAATATCTCGAGGTTCTTGAGAACGACGATGGAGCTGAGCCCCGTGAGAATCGCCCCGAGGGCCACGCCGGTAAGAGTCATTCTTATCGGCGTCGCCCCTTCCCTGCTGGCCCGACCGATCACATAAACCAACAGGGTGACGACGAGCGCTCCTCCCAACGACAACCACATGTACTGAAGCGGGGCGCGCAATCCGAGGAATCCCGCACCCATGGTGATGGCAAACGTGGCTCCGGCGTTGACTCCGAGAATGCCGGGGTCGGCGAGTGGATTGCGCGTATATGCCTGGATGAGCGCCCCGCATCCGCCCAAAGCGATTCCCGCAATCACCCCGATTACCGTGCGCGGGAGGCGCGCGTCTCGCACGATCGCATGGAGGTCGGAGCCGTCGTAGGCGAACAGCGCATCCAGAACCGCGGTGGGCGCAACGACGCGCGCGCCGACGCCGAGGCTAACAATCACCGCGGCGCCGAGCGCGATCAACGCAACGACGAGTCCGATTGACCTGGTCACGCTCAGTTGGTCTTCAGGCCACTCGCCAGCTCGTCAGCAATCTCGTCGATAGTCGCGGGAATCGAGAGCACCGATGGCGCCGTCGTTGCCCACGACAGGGTGGAGTTGTCGAGGAAGAAGTAATAGGAGCCGTTAGCGATGGGTGCCCACCGGGACACGAGTGGATTCTCCACGGTCCTCGTCACGTCCTCGGGCGAGTTACCCCAGCCGATGTGGAACTGAGACTCCACGTCTGCCAACTCCTCCAGGCTCACAGCGAAGGTGAAGTCCTCGGTGCTGTCAGCAGCGCCGACCACCTGGGGCGAGCTCACAAATCCGAGTTCCTCGGTCAGCCGCACGCGAGGATCGCGCTGCAGGTATAGGTCTGCGGATGTCTGTGCTTCTGGCAAGAACCAGCCGTAGGTGAAGACGACGCCCGCGAATTCCGGGTGGTCCGCTGCGGCAGCGGCGATGGCCGCGTCGGACTCGTCGAGTAAGGCTTGGGTCTCTTCCTCTTGACCGAGGATGCGACCGACCTTCAGCGTGAGATCCTCGCGCTCTGACGACCACACCTTGTCTGCATACGCGACAGTCGGAGCGATTTCAGCGAGCCGATCGTAGGTCTTCTCGTCGATTCCGGAGTGCACTGCGAGAATGACATCGGGGTCAAGCGCCAGGATCTGCTCGTAGTCGTAGTCACCGGAGTCCGTCAGGCTCAGCACTTCGGGAAGCTCGCCGCCGAGTTCGTCCACCTTGTCCGCGAACCAGGGAAGGTAAGTATCGACCGTTCCCCAGCTGAAATCTTCCACACCGACGGGAACCACTCCGAGGGCCGCCGCGACATCCTGGGCGTACCAGCCGATCGTAACGATGCGTTCTGGCTTCTCTGTGATCTCGGTTTCGCCGAACACGTGCTCAATGGTCACGGGGTAGGCGTCCGAGCTTTCGGTGGCGCCTTCGTCTGCAGCGGGGGTGCCGGAGACCGCGCACGCGGTCAGGGCAAGAGCCGCTGTGGCCACGAGCGCGAGGCTCGTCAGGAGCCTGCGGGAATGTGAAGACATCGTCTTCCTTTCGATGAGGGAACTCCCCAACATTAGGTAAACCTAACCTCATTTGCTATCGTCCCAGCAGGACACAAATCGTCCACAACATTCCACTGACTGTCTCGTGAGGAAGATCTGTTGGGCCAGATGCACGATCCTGTGGCGGCCGCTCTTCCGGCTGTGACATCGGACAATTTTTTCGCGACCACCGATCCAGTGGGTCCCGACCAGCACTTCGCCGCACATCACCACGATTTCGACCAACTTGCCCAGGCCCAGCAGGGAGGCATGCGTGTGCGCGTGGACAACACGCGTTGGAACGTCACGTCGGAGCAGTTCGTCTGGATCCCCGCTCACTCAGAACACGAGCTATGGATGGAGGGCGGAAGCGCCATCCACAGTTTCTACTTACATCCGTCTCTGCGCCCGGCGGGAAAACGATGGCAGCGCCCCATGGTGCTGCCAGTGGACACACTTGCAGGCGGCATCGTGCGACACCTGTGCGCGAAAGAGCGGCCACTCCCCCGCCGCAGCACGGCCTTCGCACTCCTGCGCGACATCCTTGAGCACACCGTCGAGAGTGCAGACGTACTAGCCATGCCCGTGCATCCGGCGGCTCGCGTCGTCGCCGAGGCACTCATTCAGAATCCGGCACTGGAACGCAGTCTTGAAGAGTGGGCTCGCCAACTCGGAGTGAGTTCAAAAACTCTCTTGAGGGGCTTCGCCTCCGAGACAGGAACGACCTTCGGACAGTGGCGCACCCGTGCCCGCACCTATCGGGCCGCGCAACTCTTGTCGACCGGGTGGAGCGTGCAGGATGCGGCCGCTGAAGTGGGCTACGCGACCGCGACCGGGTTCATCAAGGCTTATCGGAGCGTATACAACGCCACGCCCGCGGCGCACTCGGCACGGCACCGACGCTCCCGAACGGAGTGAGCAACAACACCGAGTTCGACGCGCGCCGTTCAGGTGTGATTCATCCTGGCGATATACAGTGGGCCGCGTGAGCCTGAGAACGGCCGAGTACCCACGGCCAGACCACTACCTGATCCACCTCAGCGATACGCATCTGCTGGGGGGTGACAGACGCCTGTACAACGCGGTCGATTCGACCTCCCACTTGAGGGAGGTTCTCGAATCCCTTGTGCAGTCCGAAGGCCGACCCGAGGCCATCATCTTCACGGGTGACCTTGCCGACAAGGGCGAGATGGACGCATACGCCACACTTCGCCGCATGGTCGAGCCGGTCGCGGCTCAACTGGGTGCCGAACTGATCTGGGTCATGGGCAACCATGACGACAGAGGCGCCTTCCGTCAGGAACTTCTCGGCGAGCTCCCGACCGACCGCGCGATCGACCGCGTCTACGACGTCAACGGGCTGCGCATCATCTCGCTCGATTCAACGGTCCCAGGTCATCACTGGGGCGAGGTCACCCCGGACCAGCTCGACTGGCTCGCGGAAGAACTCTCAAGCCCGGCACCCCACGGTACGATTCTCGCGATGCACCATCCCCCGATCCCGAGCGTGCTCGACCTCGCGGTGTCAGTCGAGCTGCGCGATCAGGGCGGCCTCGCCGAGGTGCTGCATGGCAGCGACGTTCGCAGCATCATCGCGGGCCACTTGCACTACAACTCAACCGCGACGTTCGCGGGCATCCCCGTATCCGTCGCGTCCGCCACCTGCTACACCCAAGATCTCACGGTTCCCGTCGGTGGAACCCGGGGTCGCGACGGGGCTCGCGCTTTCAACCTCGTGCACGTCTACGAGAACACCGTGCTGCACTCGGTTGTGCCGCTCGGTCAGTTCGAGGCGCTCGACTTCGTGGATGCGGCCGAAAGCGCTCGCAGACTCGAGGCTTCCGGCATCCGCATCGCGAACAGGGTCAATGCGCCTGTTGCTCCTGAGCCGCCACTGACGATGCCCCTGCGTATTCCGGTGTAACTGCTTCCCACTCTGCGGGGATAGGGAAGTAGCTCTCCAGGAACTCGCGCACAACCTTCGTGCGCAACTCCACCGAAATCTCCGGTTTCGACCCGTCGTTGAGGCAGAAGAAGTCGACGTTGCGGCGCTTGAGCAGATCCCGCATCGCCCCCGGGGCCGACGCGAGCGTCGTCTCGATGTACGACACCTTCGCGGCATCCTGCACAACCGCGCGACCCGTCATGAGCGCGTAGTAGTGGTACAGCGAGTTCGTGACCGAGATGTCGGTTGCCGAGCGGAACGCACTCGCGGCAGTCCGCGCGAAGTCCTCGGGGAACTCTCGCTCCAGGTCGGACATCACGCTGCGGCGCAATGGAGTCGCGGCATGCTCAAGGTGACGCGTGGTGACGCGTCCGAACCGCTCCCGCAGCAACGCCCGGTTGACTCGCGCGGCGTTCTCGAATCCGCTGCGACCGACCTCGGGTCCGCCGAGCCCGATTCGCGTCGTCGCCTCGATGAATCGAGTGACTCCCCCGGGCGAGAAAAACATGTCGGGGCGAACCGGTCGTCCGAAGAACATGTCGTCGTTCGAGTAGATGAAGTGCTCGGCGAGGCCCTCGATGTGGTGCAGCTGGCTCTCGACAGCATGGGAGTTGTGCGTCGGAAGCACACTCGGGTCCGCGAAGAACTCTTCGCTGCGCACAATCGTGACGGAGGGGTGATCCGCGAGCCACGAAGGGCGAGGCGAATCGGTGACGATGAAGATGCGACGCACCCAGGGTGCATACAACCGCACGCTGCGCAGCGCGTACTTCAGCTCGTCGATCTGCCGGAAGCGGGCTTCGGAGTCGTCTCCGTCCCCCACGACGTAGGTAGCCATCCGCTCAGCACGGAGCCTCTGGAATTCAGACGAGGTGCCGTCGACCCAGGAGAAGACCATGTCGATCTCGAAGGTCACGTCGCTCGCGAGCGTGTCGAACATCCCCGCGAGGGTCGACCAGGTACGGCCGTGGGCGTCGACGGTGTCGGCAACGGCTTCGGCGCGCGGCAGTCGGTGCCTCATGAGCGCGTTTTCCGCGGGCGCGATGAGCTCTTCGGTATCGAACGTCCAGAACTCGAGGCGCACCCCGGCCCTAGCGCCGTACTCGAGCAGCCCGCTGGTCGAGACGCGAGGACGGTAGAGGCGCAGGATGCGAGCATCCCGCGATTCGGACAAGACGCCATCCGCGATGAGCAGTGACGTCTCCGAGCCCGCACGAGAGTAGAACGGCTCGCTCGCGAACGCTGCGGCCAGCGCGGCCTCGACGTGTTCTCGCTGCTCGTGGTCAACGGCGATGACCGCTCGGTCATCGTCGCGTCGTACGAGCAGGTGGTCGATCTCCGCAGCGTCCAAAACATCGTGAATCGCCACGAGGTCTTCGATCATTGCCGCTCTCGGGGAGAGCGTGCTGTTGAGCAGGGAGTACCGTCCCTTGCGCTTCACAACGTCGTGACGTGCCTCGAGCGCCGGGCGGCGGGCTGCCTTTTTGCGTGCGGCCCTCACTCGGCCAGCGCGTCTCGTAGAAGGCTCGAGAGCGCTTCCAGCTGGATGTTGGACTCAGCGGCAACTTCTTCGTCGGAGCCATCGAGCGCGCGGGCGGCGAGGCCGGCCTTGCTATCGATGAGTTCCGCGATTCGAGCATCGATCGTGTGGGCGGCGATTATTCGCCAGGCGGTAACGGGGAGCTCCTGGCCGATGCGGTGAACCCGGTCGATTGCCTGGGTCTGCTCCGCGCTCGTCCAGCTCAATTCCGCGAGAACGACGTTGGACGCGGCCTGCAGGTTGAGGCCGACGCCCGCTGCGGTGAGCGAAGCCACGACAACGGAAACATCGGGATCCGTCGTGAACGAGTCGATCGCGGACTGGCGAGCCTTGGGGCTCTGGTCCCCACGAATCGACACGGACTTCAAGCCCACCTTGGCGAAGTGCTCCTCGGCGGCATCCATCACATCGATGTGCTTCGCGAAGAACACAACCTTTCCGACGGAACGCGCGAGCTGCGCGGTGTAGTCGGCGGCAAGGGTCGCCTTGGCCTGGCCGATGCGGCGCACCATGGTGAAGACGTTCTCGCCCGTCTTCGCGCCCTTCGATTCCTCGAGTTCGGCGTGAGCAACAACCCTGATGAGGTCATCGTCGCTCGCGTCGGGCTTGAGGGAACGCACTCGTCGGAACCGTTCGAGAAGTCGAGCGGTGAGGGCGGCTTCGGCTGCACGGATGGAGCGACCCATCTCGTCGTCGAGTTCGATCGGGATGTCGGCGACTCGGCGGGCGGGGATGTCGGCCGCGACATCCACCTTCTTGCGACGAACAATTCCCATATCGATGACGGCGCGACGAGCCTCGGCAAAGAAGCCCATGTCTGCCGGCGTGAGGCCGGTGTCCTCGAGCTTGGCCATGAGCAGGCTCAGCGGCTTCTTGTCGTCGATCCAGCCGAGGAACTGCCAGATCGCACGGAAGTCCTCGATCGAGTTAATGAGCGGAGTACCCGTGAGAGCCATGAGGAGCGCTTTGGGGTAGGTCGCTCGGATGTTGCGGGAGAGCGCGAGCACGTGCTTCGAGCGCTCGGACTTGAGGTTCTTGATGAAGTGGGCTTCGTCGACAACCATGCCCTTGAAGCCGAACCGGCCAAGCCAGCCGACGTGCCGGTCGAGAATCTCGTAGTTGACGATAACGACGTCGCTGAAGGCGTCGACGTCTTTGCCATCGCCGTGCACGACCGTAGCGCTGCGACCGGGAGTCCAACGCTCAACTTCACGCGCCCAGTTGGTCTTGACGACGTTGGGAACAACGACGAGCAGCGGGTACGAGTTGGAGGCGGATGCGGCGAGAAGCGACTGCGCGGTCTTTCCGAGGCCGGGCTCGTCGGCGAGCAGGAAGGTGCGGTGGCCCTTCTTGACCTCTTCGACAAATCGTGCCTGGTGGCGCATCATGTCGAGTTCGCCGCTCGTGCGCAGCGTCGTTGCTTCGGGCAGATCCATGCTCGCGGCCGAGCCGCCCGCACCGTACTCGAACGAACGGAACAAAGGCTCGATGAGCTCCCAGTTGCCGAGTCGGTTCGTGGTCACGGGCTTAGCGGCGACAGCGCTGAAGTCGGGGGCGAGGAAGGGGTTCGACATCTGCATCTGGCGAACGGATGCGGGGACCACCTGCTTCTCAACCTGCTTGTCGACGACCTTGGGCTCGGTCGTGATGATCAGTTCGTCTGGACTGAGTTCGACACCAGCATCCATGAGCAAGTCGCGGCGGAGCGCCTTAGCTGCAGCAGTCACAGGGGCATCGTCGGCGAGCATCGCGATGAGGCTCGTGTCGCGGGCGGCGGTCTTGGCGAGGATGCCCGCGAGACCGTCGAGGCGCTTCTGTTCGTTCGCGCGCTCGGCATCCGTCAGCGTCTTGTCTGCCTTGACGCGAGCGCGCTCTTCGCGCAGCAGGAGGGTTGCAACCTGGAACCGGGCGCGATTAGCGGGCTTGAGTGGCCCCTTCTGCACAGCGGTCTCCACCTCGCGCGCGGCGCGAGCGAGCACGGGAATCACGCCAACATCGTCACCTGGACGCTTGTTGCGCCTGGCCGAGTTGTTACCGCGGTGACCCGAATTGCGGTCTGAGCCGGAGCGCTGGCGTTGACGCTGGCCCGGTTCGGTCTGCCCGGAAGAAACCAATTCTTCTCCTAGTAAGCGGCGGTACTGCCGTCTCACGGTGGTGTACGAGTAGCCATCGATGGAGTTCCATCAGATAACGGCGCCGGAGGAAGAGTTCCAGACCCAGTCGCGATGCGATTGGTGGTCTCTGGGGCGTTGTTGTCATTCTACCCGCAAACGGGCGACACCTGTGCGCAACGCGAGCAAATGCTGTCAGCGACGAGAGGAGCGGGCGCCGGAGTCTCGATCGTCGTCACGAACCTTGATCAACACTCCCGTGGCGATGAAGATCAAGGCGGCCACGTACTGCAAGCCGAGCCAGACATCCGCGTTGCCGATGTCGATAGGGATTACGGGATTCCACAGCAGCGAAATGGCAGCGAGGCCGATGATCCACCACCACTGGCGAGCCTGCCAGGCGAAGACCGCGATGATGAGCGCGAAGATCGAAACGACGTAGCGGATGACGGTGAAACCGTCGGTCGTGATGAGTGCGACTCCGGCGAGCAGCGCGATAGTCGCGAGGATCGAAGGAACCAGGGCTGTGCGGCGGACTCTACTGGGATATGAAGCACTCATCACCCCTAGGCTAGCCCCATGACACTCAACTCGAGCTTCCCGGGATATTCAGGAAAGACTCGTGCGAAGAACATCGTTGAGGGTCCCGAGCGAGGGCTAGATGCGCTCGTGGGACTCGTCATCTTGCTCGCGGGGCTCTTTATCGGTTTTGTGTCGTTCGAGGCGATGTTCGCCTTCGCTCAGGGCCTCGCTGAGCGCTCATACTCCCCCGAGTGGGCCGAGCTCGGACTCAACGTCGCTCTCTTCGGCGGCGGCGGAATCCTGCTCATCGCGATTCTCGTGTACCTCGTTCGCATCCTTCGCGGACGCCGCAGCTGGACCGCGACGCTCTGGGGAACCCTCCTCATGTCTGCGTGCCTCGTGCTCGGCTACTTGTTGATCCTCGGCGCCGCGTAAGGATCAGGACCCGCATGCTGAGCATCGTCACCGGCACGTTCCGGCTTTTCGCCGCACGATGGCCGGAGCTCATCGCGATCTATCTCGCGGGATGGACGGTGCGGTTTATGCTGATCCAGTTCGCGGGGTCTCTGGCGAACATCAACCCGCTGCTCGGAATGCTCGTGCTGCCGATCGCCGTGCTCGCGCGACTCGCGTCATATGTGGCGATGTTCCTCGTTCTCAGGTCAGCTATGCCGAACTTCATGACAATGAGCGAGGCCAGGCTGGCGAAAGCGGGGAAGCCGCCGCAGCGCTTTGCGCACGTGCTGAGCTCCAGCATCCTGGCATTCTTCATCGTCTTCGCGACCTGGAACATGATGCACGACGACATCGTGGCGTATGCGGACTCGTCTCTCGACCAGTTCAATCCCTTCGAGCCCGGCGCGGACGAGACAGCAACAGCCCTGACGGCCGCCCCCACGGTGACGACGATCATCATCGTCGTTGTCGCCTTCTTCTCGCGCTACCTCATCAAGAAGTTCTCAGGGCGCCTTCCCCTCTGGACCTCCTATCTTGCGGTCTATCTCGAGGCCGTCTGGGTGTTCATCGCCGTTATCGCGATCCAGAGAATGATCGGAACCGTCGTGCAGTGGCTCAGCACTCGGGAAATCGCGGTCTGGGCGCTCGATCTGATCGAGGCGGCTAAGGAGGCGTTCGCGCCGCTTCGGTGGACTCTGGATATCGGCGCCTGGCTCATCAACCAAGGCGGGCTCATAGTTGTGCTTCCGCTCGCGTGGCTCGCCCTCGCGGGAATCGTGTATTCAAACGCTCTTGCTCTGGGACGAGCTTCGACAGACGAGGACTCCGGTCTCACGGCGAAGGCGCGGGCAAGGTTTGAGCGTGTTCCGACCTCTCTACGCAAGCGGATTGTGTCGCTCGCAAGTGACCTCATCGACCGCTGGCGACCGATTGCAGATTCGGCGCGACTCATCTGGAGCGCCGGCATAGTCGCGGTAGCACTATTTCTGTTCTCCTACGCCGTGCTCGATACGAGCTCGCTCTGGCTAATCCAGGGGTTCTACATCCTGATAGGTCCCCACGAGCTGGCGTGGTGGCACGCGATAGACAGCCAGATAGGCCTCGTCACCGAGGCGCTCATTGAACCGCTGCGACTGTGCCTCATCGCCGCGACCTACGACTTTTGCCTCGGGATCACGCGCAAACGCGAGCAGCACGGCAGGCGTCGGCCCTCCGCAACCTCAGAGAGTAAATGACAGAATGCGCGGGAGTTCCGTGCCGGACTCTACGATTAGATGAGCCCCCTCCCCCGCGCCCTCCGGCACTAGGAACATGATCTGCATCAGGTAAGTCTCGATGTCATCGGGGCTGCAATGATCGGTGCTGCCGGGTTCCGTTTCCGCAGACACATCGCTAGCCGTGGCACGATCCCACGTGCGTCTCCCATCACGATCTTCTAGCCTCACCTCGCACGTTGGACCGACTCCGCCGACTCCCGAGGGGTTGACTCGCACATTCACAACCACGAGTTCAAGGCCCTCAACGAGGCCCGCATCCCGTCCCGCCGAGCTCTCGGCATGGATCACCATTGAATCCTCGAGCGTCCAGATCGCTGCCGCATAGTCGACGCTCTCGCCCTGGGTAACGGCGACAGGGCGTCCGTTCACCCGCTCCTCATACCTAAACCAGCCGGTTGACATAGCAGCGAGTAGGGCGATGGGCGCCAGGACCGCGATCGCGACGACGGACCAACGATGAGCTTTCCACCAGGACATCACGGCCAGCCCGTCTTTCTCTCCCACATCACGGCAACGCGTTCACGTTCCAGGTCATCGATGTGAACCGGAACCACGATGACAGTGTCGAGTCTCGCGTCAGATCCGGCACCGAATGTGATCCGCACGGGAGTTGACGACTGTGCTACCTCAAGCGGCACCTCGAACACGACGGATCCGGTGAGGGGAACCCCGGGCGAGACGATCTTTGAGTCGATGCTCTCTGACTTCGGACGCGTACTCGCCTGGTAGGTGACGCCATCTACGGTGAGCCAGATCCGCGATAACGTGGGCTTCACACCGCTAGAGACAGTGGCATCCACGATTAACCACACCCCGTTCGTTTCCCCGGTCCACGGATCGAACGAGTCGGTTTTGGCGACATCGGCGACACGGACGGAGTGCACTGTCGCCTCGATGTTTCGCCCCGTTCCGGTTTCTCCCATTTCTACCGTGATCTCGATGGGCGCCTGCAGTCGT
>Ga0247807_10000950_pt1 | contig 17698 bp, 18 predicted proteins | sample UWRJL074202C1_FD_179931 | JGI IMG/M metagenome (GOLD analysis project Ga0247807, IMG submission 179931) | Plant litter microbial communities from Arlington Agricultural Research Station in Wisconsin, United States - UWRJ-L074-202C-1 | ecosystem: Environmental > Terrestrial > Plant litter >...
GGCGACACATAGAGCGTATGCATGATTTCACCTGGGTTAAAGATGAGGGAATGTTGATGAATGGGACAAATGGTGTTCAGAGTTGGGATACTGCGTTCAGTATCCAAGCTGTCATGGATGCTGGTCTTGCCGAAGACCCCAAATACAAAAAAATGCTCAATAAGGCATTAGAATTTTTAGACAATCAGCAAATACGCGAGAATGTTGATGACCAGGCAGTCTGTTATAGACAACAACGGAAAGGCGCGTGGGCTTTCAGTAATAAAGATCAAGGCTACGCTGTTAGCGACTGTATTTCTGAAGCTCTGAAGGCTGTCCTCCTTCTTCAGCGGACTCCTGGATATCCCACTCTGCTAGATGACCAACGCATATTTGATGCAATCGACACTATTCTCACGTATCAGAGCAAGACGGGAGGCTGCTGTTCTTATGAACCCCCCCGTGGCTCTGAGAAGCTAGAGATGCTCAATGCAGCGGAGGTCTTCGGTCGTATTATGATCGAGTACGACTATCCTGAATGCACAACTGCCGTGGTCACCGCACTCTCTTTATTTTCAAAGTATTATCCCGACTATCGTGCCCGGGATATTAAGTCATTCAAGCTTCGTGCTATTGATTACATCCGTCGCGCCCAATATCCTGACGGAAGCTGGTACGGTAGTTGGGGAATCTGTTTTACATATGCTGGCATGTTCGCCTTGGAAAGTCTCGCAAGCATCGGCGAGACCTATGCTAACAGCAATTATTCTCGAAAAGGCTGCGATTTCATAATCTCTCATCAGCGGGCTGACGGCGGCTGGTCAGAGTGCTATAAAGTAGGTCTCCCACATTTTAATATCCTCCTCAGACATCCCTAGCAACATGATGAACAATCAAAGCTTTTTAACCCTTAACGGTGTCACACCACCTTGAAGACTAAAATAACAACTCTAATTTTTTCCTGACTACTAAATCTCCGCGAGCTTCATGTATACCAACTTGTGGATTACACTAACAATCATCAGGCGTGCGAACAAGGCAAATGGGTTGATCATCCTACAGGCTCGCAAGTCGTAATGACTGCATGGGCATGTATTGCTCTTCTCGAAGCTCATTATCCAGATCCTAAACCTATCGAACGAGGTCTCAAACTCATAATGAGTCGCCAGCAACCCAACGGAGAATGGTTACAGGAAGCCATTGAGGGTGTCTTTAACAAGAGTTGTATGATCAGCTATCCGAATTACAAGTTTATTTTTCCAATCAAAGCGCTGGGAATGTTTGCGAAGAAATATGGAGATGTGGAGATTCAATAAAAAGTACGAAGGGCGAAGGGTGATGCACGAAATAATTGAGAAATCAATAATGACTGTAATATTGAATGAAGCAGCAGGATGTTATATCCACAGCTAATGATCATGAATAATATTTTTGTACAATCTTTCCTCATATATACTTCTGAATTGAACTTAAAATATGTGGATTATTGAGATATATGTTGATGCTGGAGATTCTCGTTCGAGGCTTACTTGTGTCTAACTTAGAATAATACGAGGAAGAGACTGGTAAAGAAAACTGGGCAATCCACTCAGGTTTTAATGAATCAAAAGCAAGTATGAAGTCAATGCCAATGCTGTTAGAGAGTCACAAAAACCAAGCTAAGTCAGTAGCTTAATACGTATTAATTTTCTAAAATCATGTACTAGGTTCGGAATGTGATCTCAGGCAAATTTCTCACTCATGCCGTTAGTAGATCTTCTGCAGCTCTAGGCTTCATAGTAATACGCAGCTTAGCTAGTATTGTTTTCAAATACCTGAAAAATAAGTCAATTTCGCATTGTGAATTCAGAGGTAACTTTGAATATACTAGAGGAAGAGTACGAATTTAGAACAACAATTGCGTGTACGGTATCTATCCAATTCAACATAAGCACCCAAAAAGGTTTATGCAAGTACCATATAAAAATTCAAATTGTATAACATAGGAAATCTATCGCTATATCAAACATGTCGGTTGATTCCTCATCATTTTCACGGAGTTTGACTGCATATAGACTTATACTTGATGAAGACAGGACCGATCACACAACCCCTTCAGCAAATTGGCCATCAACAAACACTGGACCTGTGGTTTTCTCAGTCAGGTGAAATCATGCGCAGCGAGATATCTTCTGCATAATTTAAGACTGATCGAAGGATTCAATAAAGGTAAGGAGTATACGTACCAAATTTTGGATGTACCAACACCCCATTCGCGAAAACATCCACCGAATTCGGTTCCACCCACTCCATGAGACGATCCCAATTGACGCATTCGTGAGGACTTGTAAGATTGCCTATCGGGCGGGCGCCGGTGTCGGCCCATTTCATTGTTAGGAGTGTTGTATCGCCTTGACACATTACGGCCTCTTTCAACATGTGCAGACAGTGTTCTGTGATTTTTGGATGAAACGTCAATGGCATGGCAAATAAGCAATGGTTGAAGCTACTTGCTTGTTTCTAATCTTGAACTTACCAGTATGCTCTTTCCACATGCTTTCCTCATAAGTAGTCATTTTATCGAGGTTGTAGTATTCAGGGTGTAAGGCGTGATAGAGGTTTTTCTGTTCCCACCAACTTGTTCAGTTTAGATACATACGACATTAACTAGCAAGCAAGACTTACAAGGCAATGTAAATGGTGGAATACCATCAGAGACCCAAAATAGGTACCGTCAGGCAATTCAATGCCCTCTTCCACCCGACCTAATTTTCTCATAAGGTCGGGAGCTACACCGATATTCTGGTCTGAGAGATGAATTAGACCATGGTAGAGAGAGAGACTAGAAGACAGCATTGGAATCGTGTACTTACATTCGAACAAGCCATGCCAATTGCGATCTACTTGTTCATTCGGCTCAGTGAAGTAGGTGACATTCGAAGGATACTCCCACTGGCGCATAACTCGAGGCTCATAACTGATATAATTATCAGCAGGAGCTGATACGATAATTAGTTCAATCAAAGGTGTATCTCTTTACAGTTGTACGTACACTTTAGCAACCTTGCTCCATAGATTCGGTTTCTCTCGGCTCTCTTCAAGGTTCCCAGTACAAGTAAATATGAGTATATGACGAAGACAAAAAAGCTACTGAGAAAGAGTGTAGCTCTTGGAGACGAGCGACGGCGACGAAACGCTGACTCATCATGGAGCAATGTGGAGTTCTCCATTTCCAGGCTTGTCTTTTCCTCGTCACTTTGCTCGAGTCGATAATGCTCCGGTTGATTCACCATAGCTGACAGATTCAAGGTCTGAAATGGACTAGATATGGTTGATGAGTGGAGAGAAAGGTATGGTTCTGATAGGAAAAATCAGCTGGTAGTTTGAGAATATGTAGGTATCTAAACTTTGCATAACGAAGTATCCAACTGCTGAGCCGCCGAACTGATCAAAAGATATTCAAGAAAGTGTCGGATTTTCATAAATGACGTTAAAGCACTCCTCGGTGATTCTACAGAAACCCTGCTGGAACACGAATACAATGTAGCAAAGACATGAGGAAACTTTTTGAAGATATGTGGATATTACAAGGGTTTGTAGAGGGGAAAGTCTTGGAGCCCTACAAACATTTGTGCAGTGACTTACCTGCTTTGGCCACACGAAGTACATGATTTTCTGCAGTTTAGAGAAGGGGTTAAATGTGATATTTGGCACGAAAGATGGTTGGTTGGGTCGGCTTAGCTTGTTGGTTGGATTTTAAGAGAGATATCTATGAGAGATAAATGATTGGCTAGAACGTTTCAGCATGAAAGAATCATCTCTTTGCAAGGAATCTATCAAGCCTGCAAAACGAATTTAATGCATAACACTTTGCGTGGTTGTACGACAGATTGTATTGTTTCTTGAAGCTGAGGGGTTGGCCCACGATAACTGCTTGCAGTCAGCATGTCACAAATGAGGAAGGTATACATTACTCTTATATCACACTCTACTATGTTATTTCTTAGGTCGACATCTGCGTACGTATGATTTCACAAAGAACTTCGTCAACTTTGTGAGTAGCTTGCACTTAGACACTAGGTAAGTACGGTTTCTGGAGTTCTCAGTTTTACCCTAGTGTAGGACTTTAGGATTCGCGAATCACTCATATATAACAAGCCTTACATAATAGAACTGTCTTATTCACCATGTATTGCAGCTTCTAGATTCTTCACCGCTCTATGGTATCCAATTGCGAGTAATCCAGTGGAAACTCCCAGTCTTTAAACGATAATAGTTCTCACTCGTGATTGGAAACTCGAATCCAACATTACATACATCTATAATTGCATGATTGTGATCAGTTGACCGTAAGCTTGCTTATGCCGGTCAAGTTCAAAAAGTGGGAAGTGCACAGTTGATCTCAATAGTTTAGAAACTCAGGTACGTAAGAGGCACATTGTTGCTGATACCTGATACTTTTAACTTCCAGATCATTGGCTCTACTATAGTTTGGAGAACAGTGATCTTGTGTGCCCCTCGAACCTTTGACCACATAATAGTTTGGTAGCCCATAGACCACGGAGCTCAAGTATCATGTAGGTTCCGTGCTATGTCGACAAGAAGAGCTGCTGTGGGATAAATTACGATGCAGTTTGAAGTCAGTGTGACAAGCTGCTGGCTGTGTGATCGAACACAGGCTTGAATGTAGCAATGAGCATTTTAAGGATCTGCGATGTTGGAGTTTGAGACAGATGGTGCCAAGGTACTCCGCACCCAACAATAGCATTATGTGCCACAGCACACCATGCAAGTATATCCTTGTCAATATAGGTCACTTAATCATTGAAATAGAGGGAGGTTTGACTAGGAGTTAGCTACATGGGAGTTAGAGAGAGTTTCCACTGAGAGAATGGAGCGCAGGTGCAATCTTTCATTGGCAGCCATACTCGGTATTGATAAGCGTGTTTCGAGAGTATAATAGGGCATCGATATTCCTTTCGAAGGTGATTTAAACGACCAAACTTCTTCTCTTTCTCTATTGCTTTAGAACAATTTAGAGCCAAAATCAATATACAAATCAGCAAATTTATTCAAGATGAAAACCTTCAACTTGATTTTAGTGATTATCCCTCTACTGATTGCGGACACACTTGCCATTCCGCTTCAGCCGAATGGTATGAAATATAATAATATTCTTGAGATTGATATGTTTTAGCTAATTGATCATCCGGACTAGGTGCTCCGCATAGAAATATAGCGCTAGCCAAACGAGTTGCACTTGACGGCGACCTAGCTTATGACAAGCCTGCCGGTGTTGCCAAACGAGTTGCACTTGACGGCGACCTTGCTTATGACAAGCCTGCCGGTGTTGCCAAAAGGGCCATACCAAACAGTAGTGTGTTGTAGAACTTAAATACCAAGCTGTTATAAAGCTTAATTGAAAAAGGGTCTTACCCGGTATATGCAATTGAAGGCATTGAAGGCATTGAAGGCAAATGGGAAATGTTACTAGCTTTGTTTTAGGAGAAGTTCATGTTGTTGGTGAACGGAGGCTTTTCCACGTCAATTCAGGATTCGTTTACTGGAATTTCTATCTGAATCTATGGTTACAAAGTCATAGTAGTGTGCCATTTTCAACGCATTTTTTGTAAACCCATTCCAAATGACGCTAAAAGGTAAAGTGAGTATTTCCCCGCCGACTCACTGACCCTTTTTGGTACACTCAGAAGCGCGTCGAATAATGAGGAAACAGATTACTGGTTACAGCATACCTGATTAATCGAGCATTTCCCCTCAATGAAATCCAACAATAAATTGCCGCTACATTATTTTATAACCCAGGTTATAGTTGTTGTCCTTGTTTCTCGCCTATGATGTTACTTTGCATGCCAAGGTTTTATACTTACAGGATACCTATATGTTGCCAGTGCTTACCCTCTCCATTTTCTCTATCTTCCATCAACAAAATTGATAAGCAGCCAGGTCTGGTATATTCGAAAATCCAGACAGCATTCTTCACCGGCTTCCTAACCCTACCATATCAAGCTCGAACCTATTCCTATTTTAAATTACTCAACTAAATACTTCATCTCAGCTATGCGTACTCTTCTAACTCGAGACGCAGAGACATCCCCTGGCGACGGACAATTTATCGTGGACGCTTTCGACTCCACACTCCCGTATTTGACTAGTATCGGTAGTGGTGAGCAATGGGGCCCAGTTCCCTTCTCTGAACGACCCGGTTTTATCCAGGAAACACTGGACTCCGTCTCACAATCGGAAGAATTTTGTCGTACAGGAACCGGTGAGGCGATCCGAGTTTTACTTTGTGAGTTCGAAATTACACAAGAGTTGTTACCGACTGGGAGTCGTATCCGAACAGATGATTCTGGAAATCTGGTTTGTTCCGTTGGGACAGCCGTTCTCCGAGAGAATTGGATTCCGTCTTATATTTCTGAGCATATCACTTTGAACGATAGATTAGCCGAGCAACGATTGAAAGATGGATTTATTTATCTCGAAGTCATGGTTACGGATTATCGATTAGGTCTCTATCGTCGTGGTGCTGGGGCCGCTCTGATTCAGGCTGCCAAGGAGTATGGGAAGTTGAAAGGAAAGAAAATCCTTTATGTTGATGCTTGGGCTGGGAATGGACGGAGGCTTGTTCAGTAAGTTCAAAAGAAAAGATTCTTAAAAAGCCTATAATTAATATAGATTACTCATAAGATAACAGTTATTATACACAGCAAGGATTTGATTTCGTGAGTGATTTTGCGATAAAGCGCACTAATGGAACGACTTGGTTGGGAGCGCTTTTGAAGATGGATCTTACTCGTGAGGGATTGGAGGGCCACGGATAAGTGACAATGGCTAATATCTTAAAAAAAAAGAGGTCTTTTTGTTTTATAATATTAATACTTGCCAAATTACCAGAATATGATATGTAGAAGGCTTGCCTTCATGTGTAAAGACCTGAGCCAGTTGAAAATATCTTACAAGAGAATCAAAGTGATAGGGATGTATTGTTGACATAGTTTTGATACGCAAGGAGACTGACCAATATTACATAACTTTGATTGAAACTATCTCCCTATTCGTTTAGACTAGCACATCTTTTGGAGCAGAAAATGAAACCTTCTCAGTCATGTTTGTGCAGTGAGATAAATAAGAGCATGGGAATGGAGAATAAAGGAGAAGATGCTGGAGATATTGGCTCACAGCTTACCTAGTGTCTCAAAACGGCGCGAAACACTGGATCTCTTTCATAAAAGAAACCTCCCCCCCAAGCGTCTGGGAACAACGATTTTCGCCGGAAAAGAGATAACGCTACTTCGGTTCATCTTAGCGCAGATACTCTAGAAAGACTGACACATGCTAGAAAGAGAAGACGGTAATCCCACAGACCACCTTAAAAGGCTAGTACCCCCGCTTAGCGTATTAATCGAAAAAATTTCAAGAGCTCTACGTGATTCTATACTGTACTCCTACCCAGTAACCATCAAATATCGCTGGACGACCGCGAGTTATGGATTTACTGAAATTATGTAATGAGTCGATGTGAACTTGTGTACCTGCAGCTGCCGTCGCTCGTCAATTTTATGATTGGGCACATTTGTTGTACGTTCCGTCAGAAGGGAAACGTTTTGAAGATTAAAAATCATAAGCACAGAGAAGTTCAAGTAGTGATATTGCTTCTTGAGATTCAAGTTTGACACGTGAAGGCAAACCTTCTCACATGTGTCGTAGCCAACTTTTCATCTTGAAATTTGTGGCGTGCCAGTCTCCACAAACTTTAGTCGTCATAAAAGTTAGAATTTCCCATATCAAGGGCAACACTACTATCAAACCAGACAGGCCACACCCAACCATCATCACCCTTCAGTGTCCCAACCCTTTCGGCCATAGCCGTACTTGTAATGACCACCCTCGTATTTCGCCATCTCTGACTGATCTCCTGCAGTCTCGGTATCAGGTCTTTTCGAACACCGAAATCTTCGCTAGATGAGCCACAAATATCCAGCCGGTCAATAATTATGTACAGTTCCTGTTGCTGTTCCATCATGACCTCTTGAAGTATCTCTAGAATTTCCGACAAAAGTCTCCAAGCTAAGAAGGGAGATGATCCCACATACTGGAAGCGTCCTAAGGAAAGAACTGCTATATGAGAGATGGTAATATTTGGAAAAGAAGAAAGAAGAGATGCGATTAGACGCTTCAAAATCACCAATGGCGTTAATTCCAAGTCCTCGTTGTCATTTGAGCAGAAAACATAAGCAGCCACCAATTTATCATTGACAGACAAAGAATCGATAAGATCAACACTGAATGCTGAAACCCAAGAAACTCCAGGGCTACTTTCAGGACCCGAGAGCCAAAGCAACGGCCGTGGAGAAATAGCTTCCCAAGATGGGAAATTTATAACAGAGGGATGGTTCTCCCAGCAATCTCTTGGTGGCAGATGGATGCGTTGTGCTTCATTGTAATATTTTTCTCGCAATGGATCGTAGGGGGGTAGTCTTAGGGAAGAAACCAGTTTTTGCGCACGGGAATGGGCCTTGTAATTTGCAAGAGCTGGAGCTACGGTCAGCCAGTTGAAGTTTAACTATGTCTTCCAATGTTGTATTGAAGTCGAGAATAGCTTGAATGCAATTGATAGGAAAAATAGGTGACGTACATAAAATTGCGTTAGCTTCAGGGGTCACTGTCACCGCTATCGACCTCTCATACATTTTGACAAGGACTGAAAGATATTGTTAGCCGCTGCTAGCACGAGGAAGACGATATACCTTTAGTAATTTCTTCCGTCTTTGACCTTTGATCCAGCAGGAGAGCTAAAGATGCAGCCATCCTTAAATTTTCTATCGCCTCTGCATGCCTGTCCACATCTTCGTAGAATTCCTGTAGTGGATCGTGTGTCGTGGATGAAATGATTAACTTAACTGTGAAGACCCGATATCAGTATAAGCTCACGTCTATGGATAGGATCTGGAAATAAATCCCAGCTGGTTACCTATGGACACTTTTCTACAGTATTTCTCGGCAGCTATCACAAATTTGACTATACTAGCGCAGAATGCCGAAAAGGCTTCCGTCATTTTTCGAGTGTTTATGGCTTCACTATAGAATTTCTTGATGTCGATCTTAGGAGCAATTTGGCTCAGATAGAATGAGAGCTTTTCTTCTCTGGCGCTTTTTTCTTTGATCCCCTAGAGCTACTTCAGCACTCGGCTACAGGCACACTATTTGTTGTCATGGAACACACTTTGTAAATAAAATTGACTATAGTAAAGGCAGCACCGTATTCGGGAGAAGAAGCTTCAGAGATTTTGGTTAAAACTGCACCAAATACATTTGCAAAGCTGACGAAGCCATCCACGACCATCTTCGCCCTGTCTGATGAATACCATCTATCATTCTTATCCAGATATCTTGCTTGTATTGTCGCGACACAATGCTTGAGTTGTTCTGGACCGGAGTCTTGCAAAGCAGCTTCTTTCTCCTTCTGGCTCAGCTTTGAAAAGTATATATCTCGCACCTGGATACAGCTTGCTCCAGCAACACGAGTTTTGGAGCTTGAAAAATCAGTTTGGTTTACACGTGATCCTTGATATAGGAATATACTCTTGAGGCTGAAACCACTCGGTATTTCTTTCCTTGGGTTCCTCCAGATTCTCCAATGTCGCTCGGCGGACAATTAGAGCCGGCCTGGTAAAAGGGTCGTCCATGAGACGCTGGGGTCCGAGCCTCAAATAATCGGCGATCAGAAAATAGAGATGCGTTGTTGGGTAACACTATTTCCCAAGATTGAGCAGTGTTGCACACGGATGAGGCTGAGCTTCTATCAATTTATCGATGCATTGCCTGGTGATCGGAAAAGGCTAGTACAGAATACCAGTTTCAGCTTTTGAAGAATGAGCAGCCAGTCAATTGTGTTCGCCCCCAATGATGGTCACTAGTGAGTGGAGAAAATAACACGCTTTGCCAGCAGTCAGCCTAGGACAGTATGGGGGTCACAATTTCCTGCGCCGCCTTCCTGCAGGTGCAGGGATGAAATCATATCCGCTGACATCGCAGTGGCATTTGCTGTCTAAGCACCATTTATCTATGCGCTGTGATATGAGGAGCTGTTATTTCGGTCCAGAGCAGACGACATTTCTGTGAAGTTGAGCGCTTCTGTGACGGTTGAATAAAGTGTAGGGTGCAGGAAAAGTTATCGAAATGGCAATCGACCATGAAGAGCCTTCATTTAACAAGGTCTGATGACACTCGGCATTCGAAAACAAGCAAATCTTAACAAACATACAGCATAAGGAACCTTACCAGTCGATAGCTGATGAACGAGTAATCAAACTCGAATCCAGAATAGAGCAATTGGAAAAGGCGTTGCAGGCTCTCGTTATCAAAAATGGCAAGACAGAGGATGAAAAGGACGAAAAGACTGACAAACCCGATAATGCTCCTAAAGCAGCCACAATTCACATGAGCGAAGAGGAAAAGTATTTGCCTAGTAATTGGGCAGTCCGATTTCAGTGGCGACGACGCAATCTCTCTCGGGAAGGCGAAGAGTACATCGTGATTCCATCACCAGGTCAGGAGGCAGACGATGCCAACAAGAGCTTCGTTCCTCTTGTGCAAGATGAAGACGTTAAAGGAGCTCCTGAAAGAATTCTTATCAGAAATCAAAGAATCCAAAACAAGTTTCGCGACTTGCCAGGCATAGAGACGTACGAGGAACTCAGGTTGAACCTCAATAGCATTGAAATAAGCAGCCCATTCTCGCCATTGTTTCATTATATAGAGATTATTGCCGAGCAGATCAAAGAAGACAAAGCTGCGAGTGTTGATGACACGGCAGATAGTATGTGGCACCCTTTCTTCTAATCCAATTTATTCCATCCTAGAACTAGTTATGTTTTTAAATGGCGAAACGGACTATGATTTAGTGCCTAGCCATTCGAAATCAAAGCAGGTTTTTATATAGATAAAGGAACGACCGACCTTTTCCTCCGTGAAAAGTCTACCCTAATTATATAAAAGATGCTTGGCATACCATTGCTAACTTTCGTCTCCTCTAGTGTATGCTTTGATGATGTTTTGCACGCAGGGTCCCGTGGGGTCTATGTTTTTAGACATCAGGAGACTCATTGAACAAGGTTTGATTACAGCGGATCAGCAATGGGCTCTCTTCCGACCAGGGATGCTAGTAGCAACCAAAGTTCTAGGAGAATATGAGATTTTACGTGCAAAATCCATTCGTGTGGAAAGACCAAGAGCTTACTCCTTCTACTCCGACAAGGAAAGAATTCCTGATGAAAGATACATTGTGTGCAATCAAATTGCATGGAATGGCAAGTTCTTTGGCCAGCGTGCGCGAGAAATCCGGTTACAAAAGTTCCCAGGCTCAAGAAAGATAATTGAGTTGGACATATGCCCACTTGAAAGGTTTCCAAAGGAAGAACGCCAAAAGATAACCAAAGAAGTGGTAGAACGTGGCATGTTATGGAAGGAATATTGCGAGAACCGAACTTCCGTTCCAAGGGATTGTGACACTCGTTGCCTACCCCTTGTTTCTGAAGATAGGGGCTACTGGGATTTCTTCTCTCAGGAGGAGAAAAGAAGTGAGCCCGTTGAGAGAAGGGTGAGATCAATGACCCCACGAAACTTGAAAACTGTATGTAGTGCTGACAGATTGTAGATCTCTGGTCGCGTCATTGTTGATCCTGATAGTTCCGCCAAAGCTAGCAAACTTGGAACATTGACTGAGGGATTCACGTTGAACACTTCCGAGATTGAACCCTTTACTCCAGATTCGTATGAAACAGAAGACATGGATGACCAGTACCTAAGATGTCCTGCACTAATTGAGGTTTTCAGTCTTGTAGATCATGTTTGGTATCGTGTACCTGTTATTAATCTCAATGAGCCGCAGTGGATGGCAGATCCATGGAATCAATTAGAACTCAGTACAGATAGAAAAGAACTGTTGCGTAATCTTGTGAAGGCGCATACAGACCAGGATAAGAGATCTGGTGACTTGATTGACAAGAAAGGAAAGGGACTTGTGTTTTTGTTTCATGGTCAGCCGGGACTAGGTAAAACGCTGACAGCTGGTAAGTAAAAAGAAATTTGGAAGTAGGTCTTTTACTAAGAAAAAATGACAGAAGCATTATCAGAATCGATTCAGCGTCCGTTATATAGAGTCAATGTTGGTCTATTGACTGCGAAGGATGACTGGGAGCCAGATCTGGAGAAGATTTTCAGAGATGCACATTCCTGGCACGCGGTTCTGTTACTTGACGAAGCTGAGGTAGTCATGGAGGCAAGGTCGAAGGATAGAATGCAACAGAACTCGTGGTGTTCAGGTATGTAATCTACACTAATTTTGCTGGGTGAGACTGACAAATTGTGGATTAGTGTTTCTCCGCAAGCTTGAATACTACGAAGGCATTTTGATTTTAACCACAAACATGATCCACAGTATCGACAAGGCGTTTCGCTCCAGGATCAATATTGCAGTCCACTATGACAATCTGACTTTGAAGCAAAGGACTAATCTGTGGAAACTTTTCATTGGCAATTTGAGTCCGGCACGAGTAAAATCTAGTGAACTCATGATGAACGTGAATGATTGGGCAAAACTAGAATTGAATGGACGCCAAATTAGAAATGTGGTATTGACTGCTGAGGCGCTTGCTCTTGGGCAGTCTCAATATCTGAAGATGGATTCTACTCATATCGAAAGTAAGTACCTAGCGCCTCATAATCTGCCATCCTTTGGACTTTACACTAAGTAATTACTTTTAGCAATTCTAACCGATACTATGCAATTCACCGAAGCTATCGATACAGAGAAGAAGAGAAGGGCACTTCAAGTTGGCTCAGCTCCTAGAACTTGGCTTTAATAAGCGGGATTATCTCGAGATATTTATGGCAAACACGTTCTCTTAGTTATGTTACGTACGTACTTTGAAGAGGTAGAGAAGAGGTAGAGAAGAGGTAGAATTCAAGAGCGACCTTTCACTTTCAAGTCATGTGTATTGGGGTGGGGTGAGACCATCTAGTATCAGTTGTACAAGGCCATTATAACAACGATAAATGCCCAAGTGCGTTCAGATTGTAGAACTCTTGCATATATATCTTGAGAGGATATACTATACTCTTGGAAATATATATTAAAAAATATACAGTGGCAGGACGATGAAATAAACGACCAAAACGGGGGAAGTGCTTTTTCAGTGGGATCAATATTGGCGGATGATATCATGTACACAGATGCGCTACTATACAATAATTGAGATAGAAAGTCACTGGGCACGGTCTGTCATAATACTAATCAAAAATCAACGTACTCACGGCCCTCCGCGCACATTGATCACTCCAAGAACACAGCGAAAACGATGACTTGGAGCTTGGTTGTGAGAATGCTCAAAGGTTGTCCCGGATAAACGTTTCTCCGTTCATTTCACCCCGCCTCCAAGCGGAAAAGTGCGGCCGCTTCACACCCGCAATATATTGAGAAGATTATTTCGAGAATAGATTCGGGATATCAGCTAACTTTACAACACAATGGCTAAATCAAAGGCCAAAAGGAAGCAGCAAGAGCTTGAATATGGCTCTTCTTCCAAAAAGATCAAGACCTCCATCGCTACTCCACCTCCAGATGCAGCGGAGTACAAAACAATCCGCTCTCTTGGATTAGAAGAAGCAGACATCGAAATCACAATTGATACTCTGAACACGCTCGCCACCCACTCCAGCGTGATCAAATCGAAGGCATGCAAGGATCTAAGAACGTCTGTCTACGATTTTCGTCAAGCTTGTACGACGGGGCTCAATGCCGGAGGTAAGTAGAGCTCAGCTAGGTTTGCCACACGAGTAACTGACCAATTTCAGGCGATTCAAACCTCACTGCACGGATCAGTGGCGCGCTAGCCGATGAGCTATACACGGAGGCCCGAGTTATGCTTGCTGAAATGCGGATTCGAGGGAAGGCTCCTAAATTGGGAGCTTTATGTCGGTGGGTGCGAGATCTCGATGTGGTAAGTGGACTGGCTGAGCAATTGGATGCCAATGGACGGAAGAGAACCACAAGAGAGGAAGAGTTACTCGTCGTTTTGGATGCCATATTGCGACTTACTGGTCCCATTGATTACTCCGTGGACCAACCACTTAGCGATGGACCAATAAATCCAAGGAAGGCATGGGACTTAAGAGAGCTTGCGGATCGAAAGGCGACTTACGATTCTGTCTTAAATGGCAGCATCTTTTCCTGTCTACCAAAAGACACCAAATCGAACTTTCGAATCATCGATACGATACCAGGTCTAGATCGAAAGCCAGCGAATCTCCACCCTGCAATCCTACATGCATCTAGGGATGATACGATTTCCCTCTCATCGGATGCGCCAAAGTCAACTCACCACAAGCACCCACTTGTGCCCAATTTACACTTGTTGAAAGACGTATTATCATCTCAAGAATGTACTCAGATCATTGCTGCAGCCGAAACTATAGGCTTCACTCCAGATGCTCCTATTCGTGGTGAGGGAGAAGAAAGTAGCATCTTAGCCCATAACTTTTATTGGGTAGTTGACGATGCATTCAATGAGAAGCTTTGGAGTCGAGTAAAGGCCTTTGTGCCACAAAGTATAAATCAGAAAATGGTTCGAGGGTTGAACAGAAGGTTCAGGGTATATCGTTATGTTCCTGGAGCGGAATATCGTGCTCACATCGGTGAGTAACACTTTCTCATTCTTAAAAAAGCAAGCTCTAATCATTCTGGTAGATGGTGCATGGCCTCCGTCTTCAATCGAACCTATTACTGATAAGTACATTTATGACGCATCTCCGCCAACCGCAAAACAATCATCCTTGTTCACATTTCTGATATACCTGAATGATGAATTCGAAGCTGGTGAAACTACCTATTTCTTGCCAAGCGCAAAGGAGGGAAGTATGAACGCATATTCTATTAAGCCGATCCAAGGTAGTGTGGCTATGTTTCCTCATGGCGAGACTGAAGGGAGCCTTCTTCATGAGGGTACCGGCGTACGACAAGGAAGCAAGCCGTCCGCAAAATATGTTATTCGTACAGATGTTCTATATGACGTGGACCCGAGTCCTTGAATATAATTAGCATATGTGCAACATCCATTTCAATAATAATCCGTGTGAGTCCATCCACTAGCTAAGTATGCATGACATATCCTCATCTTTATTTCACTCAATTGTCACGAGCTTTTCGGCGGAACTTTCGGTCCGCAGATCTAAGATCGTTCTGTATGCATAGAGGCTAAAGCAAAATTGCGGTTGAAGCCACAACAATATACCTTAAACAAATGCGGGGCCCCACACGCCGACCAAAATCACAGTGAGTATGGAAGTGATCCACCATAGTATACCCACCATATTGATCAGCCGCCGTGCAGAAGAAGGCATGTAATACCCGGATTGGTCAATGTCTTCTCGTCTACAAAGGGACAAGAAACTTGGTTAGTTGGTTGAGGTCACCGCAATTTTTCCGGCACTTGAAGATGCCTGCCTATGAGTTCTTTGGGCCGATAAAAGGCTCAAAAATCCCTTCCTATATCTCTTTTTCCTTTCTGTTCGCCTTCTGCAAATTCTTTTTCGTCGTTCTATCATCCCATTGCTTCTTCATTTGTGGTTCGTCAAAATGATGCATAAGTTTGCCGTGCCTCTACTGGTATTTGCTAGTTCTGTTTCGGCGGCAGCTGGCGATGGAGATTGGAAAGCAGCGTATGCCAAAGCCACGACAGCATTGGCCAAATTAACACAAGCAAATAAAATCTCACTGGTGACAGGCACTGGATGGGAGAAGGGCCCCTGTGTTGGGAATACCGCTGCCATTTCTTCGATTGGATACCCTGCTTTGTGCTTACAAGATGGTCCATTGGGGTGCGTCTTGCCAGATTGCGGAGCTGGCATTGAGCTGATACGATGCTAGAGTTCGATATGCGCAGCAAGTTACAGCCTTTCCTGCGGGAATCACCACAGGTAGTACATGGGATACAAACTTAATGTATGGTAGAGGATATGCATTAGGTATGTTTTTAACTATAACAATCGAGCCGCTAAGAACTGATGGTTTCCTTTTTACAAAGGTGCGGAAGCAAAGGCTCTCGGTATCCATGTCCAGCTTGGCCCAGTTGCAGGACCTCTTGGGAAAATTCCTGTAGTAAGTTGAGTTGACTGGATGTGGGAAATTGGATGGATACTTAAACTTCATTAGGGAGGCCGCAATTGGGAAGGGTTCGCAAGTGATCCATACTTATCTGGGGTAGCTATGGCTACGGTATGGCAGCCATTCATGTATACTCGCTTTTGCTCACATGTTATAGACAGTGAACGGCATGCAAGCCGCCGGTGTACAAGCCTGTGCGAAGCACTACAGTACATTCTGTCTACTCTCTTTCATTTGAGGTTTTGATGCTAAATTTGAGATAGTTGGTAACGAGCAAGAGAAGCAACGAGACACAATCAATAGTGTGATCGATGATCGTGTCAACCACGAGTTATATCTGTGGCCATTTGCAGAGGCAGTGAAAGCCAATGTTACATCTGTCATGTGCTCCTACAACAAATTTGGAGGATCTTGGGCTTGCGAAAGCAATCAATTGCTTACTGCATTACTCAAGAACGAGCTGGATTTCCAAGGTTATGTATTGAGCGACTGGGCAGCTCAGCACACCACGGTTGGAAGTGCTAACGCGGGCCTGGTGAGTTGACCGAATACTTAGTCTCTTTTGGTCCTCAACTAATGGGATAATAGGATATGACCATGCCTGGTGACAATTTTGGCGACAATCAATTCCTCTGGGGGACTAACTTGCAGAATGCCGTTTCCAGCGGCCAAGTTCCGCAATCTCGACTTGATGATATGGCAAAGCGCATTCTTGCCGCTTGGTACTTTGTCGGTCAAGATTCGAACTATCCAAAGGTCACTGGATGGACTTCTTGGAATGGTGGCAAAGGAGGACCAAATGTCCAAAGTGACCATAAAAACGTAGCACGCGCAGTAGCGAGAGATGGAATCGTACTTTTGAAGAACGAGAAGAATGCATTACCGCTGAAGAAGCCAGCTAGTCTAGCAATCATTGGAAGTGATGCTATTGTAAATCCAGCAGGGCCAAACGCTTGCGTGGATCGGAACTGCAATACTGGAACTTTGGCTATGGTAGGTTGTTCAGAATATCCTTACACGTAAGTAGTAAATGGAGAGAGCTAACTCATATCAGGGCTGGGGATCGGGAACTGCAGATTTTCCATATCTGATTGCACCACTCGATGCTATCAGAACACAGGCTTCGAAAGACGGAACCACCATCACAACCTCAACGACAGATACTGCATCTTCGGGAGCATCAGCAGCCTCGGCAGCTGCCACTGCCATTGTCTTCATCAACGCTGATGCTGGGGAAGGATATATCACTGTTGAAGGCGCAGCAGGAGATCGTCTCAATCTTGATCCTTGGCACAACGGTAATGCTCTCGTCACCGCCGTCGCAAATGTTGGCAAGCCTACTATTGTAGTAGTACACAGCGTTGGCCCTCTAATACTAGAGACGATTCTAGCCCTTCCTAGTGTTGTTGCTGTGGTCTGGGCCGGTCTTCCTGGACAGGAGTCTGGCAATGCTCTCGTTGACGTGTTATATGGAAGCACCAGCCCGAGCGGGAAGCTACCATATACAATTGCCAAAAATGCCAATGATTATGGCGTCTCTCTTCAAAGTTGTAAGTA
>Ga0247807_10000951_pt1 | contig 17698 bp, 15 predicted proteins | sample UWRJL074202C1_FD_179931 | JGI IMG/M metagenome (GOLD analysis project Ga0247807, IMG submission 179931) | Plant litter microbial communities from Arlington Agricultural Research Station in Wisconsin, United States - UWRJ-L074-202C-1 | ecosystem: Environmental > Terrestrial > Plant litter >...
AAAATGTAACAGACACTGCAACCATGGCTTCTCAGCCATGGCAGACACTGTTTACAGATGAGAAGCTAAAAGTGCTGATCCAGAAAGGTCTTGATCAGAATGTGAACCTGAAAAATGCAATTCAAAACATTTTACAGGCTCAGGCCTCTTTACAACAGGCAAAACTAGCTTTTTTACCTACGCTGAGTGCTGATGCCAATGCCACAAGAAGTAAACAGTCTGGTGCGGGTTTGAATTTTCCTCCGGGAATTAATATCAATACGCTGACTAATACTTATAAGTTATCAATGAGCACTTCGTGGGAAGCTGATATCTGGGGTAAACTGAGCAGCAGTAAACGCGCAGCTTTAGCAAAGTATCTGGAAACAGATGCAGCTAAAAAAGCTATTCAGACGCAGCTGATTGCTGACATTGCCAATAACTATTATAGTTTGCTGGCTTTGGATCAGCAACTTGCTATTACGCAGGAAACGCTTAAAAGCAGGGTTGCCAATGTAGAAACAATGAAAGCGCTAAAAGAAGGAGCGGTAGTGAATGGTGCAGCTGTGGTACAAAGTGAAGCGAGCCGTTATGCGACTGAAGTTTCGATACCTGACTTGAAAAAGACGATCAGGGAAACAGAAAATGCCATCAGTATCCTGCTTGCTGAGCAGCCTGGTTCTATAGACAGAAGCACTATGGCTTCTCAATCAATTCCTGCTGATTTAGCAACTGGTGTTCCGGCTCAGTTATTACAAAACCGCCCTGATGTGCAGCAGGCAGAACTTGCTTTCAGAGGTGCTTTTGAAAATACTAACCTGGCCAGAACTTATTTCTATCCAAGTTTAACTTTAACAGCGACTGGTGGATTTTCAAATCTTGAATTGAAAAATTTCTTTGATCACTCGGTGTTTTATAATTTAGCAGGAGGGTTGACGCAGCCTATTTTCAACCAGGGCTTAAATAAAGCCCGTTTAAAAACTGCTCAGTCTTTACAAGTACAGGCGCTGAATAATTTCCAGCAAAGTTTACTGGTTGCAGGACAGGAAGTTTCTAATGCACTTTATGCTTATCAGACTGCTGTTGAAAAACAGGATTCCAGAGCTAAACAAGTTGCAGCACTAGTTAAAGCAGTAGATTATACGCAGGATTTGTTACGCTATAGTTCTGCTACCAACTATACTGATGTATTAACCTCAGAACAAAGTTTACTGGCAGCACAGTTAAGTGGTGTAAGTGATAATTTACAGAAATTGCAAGCGGTGGTTAATTTGTACCGCGCATTGGGTGGTGGCTGGAAATAGCCCTTACCAATCGTGTCCCTGCAGGGAATCATGATATTTAAAAGGATCGAAGCTGTAAAGGCAGGGTGCTTTGTGCGCCCCGCCTTTATGCAGGTCTTCATGTTTGATCAGGATATCAAACCGCAATGATTCGCTGATCCAGTTCCATGAACTGGCCATATAAGCAAGAAATGCCGGATGTGATAAATTTCAGGATTTTCATCCCACAAAGAATTTATAAAAAGCTATATTCGCAAAAAAGAATTAATGCTTGAAATTGTATATCAGGATGATCATTTAATTGCGATCAATAAACCACACGGCCTACTCGTACACCGCTCAAATATTGCCACCGATGCCAAAGAATTTGCTTTACAGCTCTTAAGAGATCAGATTAACAGACGTGTGAGCCCTGTACATCGTTTAGACCGTAAAACAGGTGGTTTATTGTTATTTGCTTTTGAAAAAGATGTGGAGATCGCCATGCATCAGCAGTTCCAGAACAGTGAAGTAAAGAAGAAGTATCTGGCAATTGTCAGAGGGTATGCACCTGACAGCGAAGACATAGACTATCCTTTAGCTAAAGAAAACGGAACTATGCAAGAAGCCTTTACCGCTTTTGTTACACTCAAAAGAGCTGAACTGGATATAGCATTTGGTAAACATCCTACATCAAGATATTCATTGGTAGAAGCTACACCTGCAACCGGACGCATGCATCAGCTCCGCAAGCATTTTGCGCATATCTTTTATCCAATTATAGGAGACCGTAAACATGGTTGTAACAAACAGAATAAGTTCTTTAAAGAACAATGGGAGATGACCACCATGTTATTACATGCTTCAGAACTCTTATTCAAACACCCTGTTACCAAACAAGATATCCATCTGAAAGCACCAATACATGATGAATTCAAAAGAGTTATGGACTTAATGAGCTGGTCATCCCTATGAAAAGGTTAATATTTTTGCTCTTGCTGCTGGCAGGGGCTGCCAGTTTATCTGCCCGGGTATCTGCTGGGATCGAAAAATCAAACCTGCCTGATACGCTAAACTGGGTTGATCAGTCCAGGAACCGTGTTGTTCCTGTAGCAATTTATGAACCCGCCGGATCAGCACGAAAAAGTAAGGTGGTTATCTTAAATCATGGTTACTGGGCTAATCGTTGGGGGTCTTTTAAGGCCTACAGTTATCTGGCAGATTACCTGACTGCTAAAGGATATACAGTGGTAAGTATTCAGCATGAACTGGCAAGTGATGAACTGCTGCCTTTAGCTGGTAATGCCTATCAAACAAGAAAACCAAACTGGGAGCGGGGTGTTCAGAATATTTTATTTGTAATCAGCCAGCTCAGGAAAACAAGACCAGAGCTGGATTATAAGCACCTCAGTTTAATCGGACATTCAAATGGAGGGGATATGGCCATGCTTTTTGCCACTGAACATCCACAGTTAGTAAGTAAAGTTATTACACTGGACAACCGCAGAATGCCTTTTCCAAGGGTTAAGCGTCCGGCAATATACAGTCTTCGTTCTATGGATCAGCCTGCAGATGAAGGTGTTCTGCCAACTGCTGACGAACAGCGAAAAACAGGTATAAAGGTGATCACTTTAAAAAACACAAAGCATAATGAAATGGATGACAGTGGAAAAGATGCTCAAAAAGCAGAAATCATCAGCCTGATCGCTGGATTTTTAGCGAACTAATCAGAATCCATTGATGTACTAAACAGTTTCAGGGCAAAAATTTATTCCTGACTTCTTGTGTCGGAACCATACAGCTATCCATTTGCCCGAACCAGTTATACCGCCTGTTTGCAATCAGCGTATATACATAATTGCGAATAGATTGCGGAATAAATCTGACGATAAACAATACCCACGACCATCTGCCTTTCAGGTGTTTTGCGATATGGATAATCCCGTCAGACCGGGTCAGGATCTTTTTATGATGGATAACTATAATACTGTTTAAACTTTGCAGGTCGATCTGATGATCTTCGGATAATTTTTTTGCAACATCGCTTTGCAGCGATGCGAATACAAACCTGTTATGGTGATCGTGGGTAATCACATAATTGATATAACTGTTGCAGAAATTACAAATCCCATCAAATAGTATAATATCTTTTTTCCTGTTTCGGGGTGGTCTCATGTTTTTCTGAACTAAAACAGGTGAAGCTGTATTTGATGATTGATATAAAATAATGCAGGATAGGCCGCCATAAAAGACCAGAAAAATGAATTTAATCCCATAATTATAGCAGTTAAAAGGTGAAATATGAATCCCCAGATGATGAATATAAGTGCATAGTTAAAAGGCAATATCAGGCATAAAGGAAACAGGGTCTCCATAATCATTACATTCCAGCACAGAAAAACATTAATTCCCGGATGTTTCTTTAACAAGACTGCAGCCCATCTGGAGCCATAGGTTTTAGTAGAAAAGACGTCTTTAACTGCTGTTGAAGCACGCCATTCTGCAGAAGCGAGTTTCGCAATTCCGGCAACCGTATAGGACAGACAGGTTTGTAAACCAATAAACCAAAGTCCCATAGTAGCCAGGCGTGAACCTGCAATCCCTGGAAAATGGCAAAGAAAAAGAGTAATAATGATGAGCATATTCATTTGATCTGAACCATCACTTCCATAAAAGGTAATCATGGAACTTGCTAACAGGCTGCATCCTAATAAACCGACCAGAATCCATCCATATGTGGTTTCAAGCGGAAAAAATAACAGACCCAAAATAATCAGACATCTTAATCCGAAGATAACAGCCAGCCCTTTTTCATTAAATAATTTAAATAACGGACTGAAAAATGAATCCTGATCTTTTTTCTCCCAGCGCAGCTGCATCACATTCCAGGAAAGTAACCCTGTTGAAGAAAAAATCTGGATCTTTTTAATATACTCCATAGTGGAGATAAATAACCCAACACTTAAAATCATCAGGATCAGCTGATTGGTTTCTATAATAGATATCATAAGTCGAATTTATATTTGATGGAATACGGACAGTAAAATAACAGAAGGGGCGGTCTCTCTGAGATATCCAGAGGTTTCGGCCAGCATAAACTGACGCTGGGCTTTGCCCGTTTTACATTGACAGTGACTTACCGCATGCAGTACAATCAGATAGGGCATGGAAAACATCAGCAGATCATATCCTTTATCGGTTTTGTACTGGGGGATACTGGCAATCAGACTCTGGATCACATCTGCCAGTATCTTTTTATCCCTTTTGTCGGGATTCCAGCACCATGACCAGAAAGAACGTTCTTCGGTAATGTCCATTTCTTCCCATTCTCCATTTGTTTCTTCATCGATTTTATCTCTGTATAATAAATGATAGTCACTTTTTCCAGGGTTAGGGGCAAAAAAAGTCCATAAAGGAATTAATCCGAAAACATCAATAGTATGTCTTATATAAGCAGAAAACTTAGTATATCTGAACTGACAAAAGATAGTTAGTAAAAACCATAATGCGAACACACTCGCTATTATTGATTCGTAAATAACACTGATATCTGTAGGAAAAGCCATTTTATAAAGATTAGGTTCTAAAGGCGGGTGCAATCAGTCCCGCCTTTAAAAGAGTTATTAATTAAACTTTTTACGAAGTTCTATAAGCTGCTGAACAGTAATTCCTGCCTTAGCTTGTTTCTCTAATGAGTGAGATACTTCATCATGTGTTTCTTTTCCTAAAATAGCAGTTGCTACTTCAACAATGTCTGTAACATATGGAGTAGCTTTAACTGTAACTTTTGCAGCTTGTACTACAACTCTTCCGATTGCTGTAATAAATGCCTTAAGATCACCGACCTCAGCTTCTACTCCATTGTTGTCTCCCTTCATTTCTGCAATAAGCGCATCAAGTGCTGCTAATTCCGCCTGGGATAATTTTAACTTTGCCATAATTTAATTTTTTAATTTAAGTGGTTTTTAGGTGCATTCTTTGAAGCTTCATTGCACAGAATAAAGGACGGAATATCCCCTGATTATAGCCATAGTAGATATACGCATAAAAAAAAATAAGTAATTCTACTTATCCGAAGGGTTAAATCAGCCCATTCTTCACTGCAAACAACACCAGACCGGCTGTATTGCGAACACCAATCTTATCAATAAGACGCTGCTTGATGCCCTCTACAGAACGAGGGCTTAAAAAGATTTCTGAACCGATTTCGATTGCTGTTTTCTCATCACAGATTAATTGTAATACTTCAAGTTCACGTTCCGAAAGTTCAATTTTCTGTTTAAAGGCTGGTTTGAAATTCCCTTTAGTGATTAATTTCTTCAAAAGGGCTTTATTCACCAGGTCATTGAAATAATAGCCATTTAAATGTACCGCATAAATTGCTTCTCTGATTTCACCAGGGTTAGCATCTTTTAATAAGTATGCACTCGCACCGATTTCCATTAAATGGACAATAAAATTATCTTCATCATGTAAGGTGACGGCAATAATTTTAGTTTGCTCAAATTTCTTCCTGACTTGCCTGGTAGCTTCCATGCCATCCATTCCCGGCATTCTTAAATCCATCAGAATAACATCTACTGCATTTCCTTCCAGTCTTTCGAGCAGTTCGTCTCCATTGCCTGCCTCAACAACTACTTCCATATTCTGATCCTGATGCAACCCTACTTTTAAACCGTCCCGGAATATGGCGTAATCATCGGCTATCGCGATTTTTATTTTGTTCATAGCTTTATTTAATTTATAGGGATGTAAATGTCAACTTGATAGCCGGCGGCCTGTTTTGAAAAGTGAAGTTCTCCTTTGAGAAATATCACCCTGTTTTGTATGTTTTTAAGACCCAGCCCATTCTTTTCAAACCGGAGTTCTTCGAAACGCTGCTGCGTAAGCCCTTTACCATTATGTGAAATTTTCACAATTAATTTCTGACTGGTATATTCAGAAATGATATGGATTTTAGTCGCATTTGCATGTGTCAGCATATTATTCAGCAGCTCCTGGACAATACGATAAATACTGATATCGTTTTTCATGGAGTAGTGATGCTCACGGTCCAGTGTCGTGGTTACTTCAATCAAAGATTCATGGGCAATTTTACTGGCAAAGTGATTGATAGCTTCATTGAGGCCAAACTCCTGCAAAATTGCAGAGTGAAGACTATGTGATATATTTCTAACTTTTTTAATGCCATCATCAAGCAGTTCTTTGGCTTTATTATAGATAGACTCGTTGTATTCACCACTGCCTGGTTTGATACTATGAAAATGTAATTTTGAAGAGGCAAGAATAGCACCGACTTCATCGTGAAGCGCCTCTGCAATGCGGTGTCTTTCAGTTTCTTCACTTTTGATGGCAGCTTCTATGAGCTGAAGCTGCTGCTTTTCATTTAAATTCTGGAGAGAGGTTTGATACTGAAGTTTTTTACGTTGTGTAAATATAAAAACCAGCAGAAAACTAATAAACAACAAAAGCATCGCTGCAATACCGACTACCACAAAAAGTCTGATATCAATGTTTACCAGATTCATAAAATCCTTTAGCTATAAAAAGGTTAAAAACGATGTAAGAAATATTATGGACGTTCCAGAGGTTGATCGCAAAATTTATCATATGTATCGTTAATTCATTATACAGCAGAAAAATAAAAAAATTAACAGCTACGTACAAACCCAGACCTGTGGCGATCCAGAAGTCTGTCGTAAAGATGTTCACATTTACACTTTCGTGAACCTTAAACAGAAAATAACTCAGTGAGTAAAATAATAGTAAAATTGCCTCAACCGATAATAATCTGCTGCTTAATCGCCAGTAGTCAAAAAAGTTTTCAAAAAATCCGAAATTGACAAATATAAAAACGATAAATATAAAAGGCAGTACCTTTTTGATTTTCACTAAAAATGGTTGATTAAGTCCGATAAAGAATGAACTGAACAAAAAGAATGTTAATACAGAATGCAAATTATATAAAGAATTATTAGAACTCAGGTTAACAGGAAAAAGCATTCTGAATTTCCAGATGATATCTGTCAGTATATTGATGAACAACGCAGACCATGTATATAAAACAACCGGCTTATGAATAGCCGGTTGTTTTATATACAGCAGGATAGAAACCGGAATAAATAAAGCCCAGACTTCAGACCAGTCCAGAATTTCCTGTAAGATAGACAGCATATTATGTAGCTTTTACTGGATTAAGTTGCAGGAGGTGACGGATTAGTTTCTTCTTGTGGCGGACCATCAAACAGCGCTTTGTTGTAAGGGGATGCATTGGCTTCTTCGCTGTCTTTATATGCTTTTATCGTATAATAAACGTGTTGATTTACATTGATATGAGGTGTGAAAACTAAGTAATCAGGATTTTCCGGATCATTGATCAGGATTTCCATCTGCTCAAGCGAGATGATGTTATTACTTAGAATAGCTGGTCCGCTGATGGCTTCAGGACTATTATTATATATGGTTAAAACATCATAATTTGTGCTATATATGCCATCAGGATGTGTTTGATTCACCATATGTGCGTAGGCGACCAGCTGAAAGGGAGCACTTTCATCATATGATTCTGGAAAGTAATAAGAAAATACAAAGCTGTCTATTCCATCAGAGTTTTGAATTAACTGTTGAATAGCACTGACTTCGTACTTTAACCAATAAAATTCGAGCGTTTTTTTCATATTAACTTATTTAGATTTTTAATTATACATACTTAAAAACGCCTTCTGATTAAGAACAAGGTGTCTTTTAGAGCGTGTATGTTTATTGAAGATCCAAATATATCATACAAAAATATAGATTCTATTGCGTATAAACACGCATATTTCAGGTTGCGTATTTATACGTTCAATTGAATAAACAGGCCTTTATCACTATTTAAACTTCTTTATCGAATTAGCAATGACTTTTTAACTTTACAATTCGTTTAGTTTTATTTCCAGCTCAATTTTCCCTGTCTTTGCATTTTTTTTAGTGCACTTTAATTCAAGCTTACTAAAGTATTTGATATAATTATTAATCAGAGGAAACTGGTTCTGTTTCCTGATTTTATCAAAATCAATGGCTGCGAACAGAAAATACGGACTAGGAGCCTGGCCATGAGGCAGCGGTTTTTTTTCACTGGTACTTAACTGCAGAAGCCCGCTATGATGCTGACTATAGACTTCATATAATGGAAACAATTCTTTGTTTAACTGTTCATCAGGGTTAATCACGGCTTGTTTTTGTAAATAACTAAGCAGGGCAGGTGCGTTTCCTTTAAGTGATAAGGTGATTTCAGGTACTTTTACTTCTTTCTGCCGGATACGTTCTACTTTTTCAAATTCATCATTGTACTCATAAGTGATTACCGGCTGATACTGATTCACCGGGTTACCAAGTTCAATAGCTGCATATCCGTCATAATACTTCAATAAGGTATCCTTTTGCAGTAAATAGTCTTTAAAATGAAGATCTTTTTTGAATAGTCCTTTCAAATCTGCGTTTAACCAGGCATTGATGCTAATTTCTTTAGGTAAACTATCAGGTCGGTAAGCCTGGTCAGGGATGTACAGGTTTTCTAATGGAAATGACCCTTTTAAACTAAGGGTCCGGGTGGTCAGACTTGCCTGTCCGGAATAATTTTTGAAATCATAAATGATAGGGGCATCTTCTTGTTTCATACGCCTGATTCTTGAATCAGAAGCTGGCATAAAGCTCTTTCCTGCAAGTATCTGGTCTAATATATCATTTACATTTTCCTTTACTAAAGAATAGGAGATAGCCAGTTTATGTGAGTTATAGGCTATTCTGAGTCTTTGATCGGAACTGTTTCCCCAAACTGTTCCCTGTTCAGTTTCTTTAAATTGATCAACCTTCAATGCTTTTTTAAGGTATTGTCTCAGTACTGCGGTGTCAGTTACCGGCAAAGAACAAAAAAAAGTATTCGCTGACTTCTGGTTAACTGTATAAATGAAAATATTAGCTGGAACAGCAAATCCACGGGAATCACTTTTTATAGCGCTTAACCCTCTTTTTTTGACAATTTCATCTATATTGATCTTAAAAATCAAGGCAGCCTGCTGATGAATACTGTTTTGATAAGAACTATATTGTCTGTATTGGAGTAAGCTATAAACAGCTAGCAGCAACACTAAAATTAAAGATGTTGCTGCTATTAATATCTTCTTCATAATTATTTTTCTACATCTTCAATGATAGAGAACAGATATTTTAATGCATTTTGTTCTTTAGCAGGAATATCCATACGCATTTCACCAGAAAATACATTTCCTTTTACCGGACCTGATTTGATATAGATATCTCCTAATGAATTTAATATTTTATTGGTCTTTTCTAATTTTTCTACACTGGCTAATTCACCTGCAGGTATCTTTCCGACCATTTTTTTAGAACTGAAATAAACGGTAAGGTTGTTTTTCAGTATTTCATTTTTATGTCTTGAAGAAAGCTTTGCCTGGTATTTATTCTGAACGATCTGTTCAATTTCGTTAGCATTTGACCCTATAAAAATAATATCGTTATGGATAGCAAAATAAACAGGTAAAGGGTTTTTTGGCGTGATCAGCTCATAATAACTGTGCATAGCTGTAACGACCTTTTTCTTTACTCCATAAGCAATTAATTTGTGGAGTAACCGAGTGTCTTCGGTTGATGCCATGAATAAGAAATCGGGCATGGTCTCTTTTTTTGTTTTGGTAACCGTGTCTTTTTCAAAGTTATCTTCATTATATTCATAAGTTTTATAAGTAACTTCTTTTGGGGTTAAACCGTTGAAAATGAATAATCCGTCACCTTTGATAACTTTACTTACCGCTTCTTCGTCCAATAACAAAGCAAATAAATCGGTAGCCATATTTAATTCATCACTATAGACCGAACCATACATTTTATTCATCAGTTTTGGATATTCTTGCAGATAGGCCTTACTATCCATAGCATAAGCCATATAACCTGTCAATTTATCTTCGTTCATGTAGTTCAGGAACTTTTTGTTTACTTTTCTCTTATTTATCCTGGTGAAAGCGCTGCCCATTTCATCACTTAAGGTAAGTGATGAGCCGATGCGGATCGCATCTTTCCCGAGGTAAAACTTAACATTTGCACTTCCATATCCTTTAAAGATATTCACTCCTTTAAAAATAGTCTGAGGTATTAAGGCAAGCATTGATTGCTCAGTACTTGGAATCCATGCCGTGAGTTCTGCTTTATCATCTATACTTTTGACGAAATCTTTATTGTTTAATATAGAGGTATGGCTGGTTTTAGTAAAAGAACCGGCTATCATTTCCCTGGTCCAGCTCAATACTGCTGCATTTTTTATTTTCCTGATCCTTTCATTCGCATGAACTAAGGCTGTATCGATTTCTTCTGTATAACCTGTACTGTCACTTGTTGCATAGGTTTCTTCTGGCTGGACCTCTTCATCTACGACTATTCTCTTTACAGTCTTTCTTTTCGCGTGTTTTTTCCTTTTGTATTTTTTACCGCTGATTTTTGAATGACCTTTCTGCTGCTTACGGACAGTATGTTTTTTCTTTTTTACCTGTCTGGGTTCTTCTGCATGAGGTTGTTCAGTACCGGTCACAACAGCATCTGCTGCAACTGAATAATCAGCATCAGGATCTTCGTCAGTCATTGGATTGACAGTAGTTATAGAATCCTTCAGTCCAAAGTCTGTTGGCGCAGGTAAACCCAGTCGTTTGCTAACCTCTGGTCTTGAAAAGTAACTTTCTTTTCCATCACTTTTCACAAAAAGAAACATCTTGTTATTCCATAAAATGACTTCTGTTGAATCGTGGTTATAAAAAGATCTTATTTTATCAGTTGTGGTGAATTTCTTCTGCGCCTGTTTGAACAATTCATCTATCTGAGCTGCATCTTTAACAGGAGCAAGTACACAGTTGTAGCTTACACTATCATTACTCTGGTTATAATAATAAAAATCTGAGGAAAGATCAAAACCGAAATCTTCTATAGTTTTGAAATTACCTTTTGCAGATTTAGCCAGCTGCTCAACAATTTTTTTACCTGCAAATGTGTTATTAAACTCTTTTACAGACATGAGCTGAGTAAGATTACCACCTTTTAAGGTGATTACAGCTTTCGCATCAGCCGGAATTTTATGCAGCAGGTTCTGAGCATTGACCGATAAGGCCGTTATAGAAAAGATAGCGGTAACTGTAAATTTAGAAAGATGGTTCATGGAAATATTATTTTATTAGAATAGCTGTTATTTAGACAGGGTGATTTTGTTTGATATATTAGTTTTACCATTGATTAAACCAGGTATACCTGTATTGAGCAAAACAGCTTTCCTGGTTTTAGAGATTTTAGCCAATGGATTTGCAGAGGTGATTACTGGTTTATCAAATCTGTAAATGCTGGTATAAGTTGCTTCTTTGAAGATGTTTTTCACTTCTGGCTTTAGCTTGTTATACTGTGTGACTGCTTCTTTGGTATGGGTATAATTGCGTTGAAAAGTGCCGCCAGCTACATTATACAGATAAGAAGAATTGCTTGTGGTATTGATTTTCAATTTTTTAAGGACGCTTTGATTGATATTGTTGATATTTGAAATGTTTTCAAAAGCGAAACTTACACTGACGATATAGTTTTGAAAATCTACTTTCTTTTTAACATTACTGATGCCTCTGGAGTTTTTTAAATGGGCAACAACTTCATCCATTTCTTTTTGGATAGTCTGTTTATCAGGTACTTTATAACCGTTTATACTGTCCAGAAGCATGATAGAGGCAACCTTAGTCTTACTCGCGCTTAAATTTACAGTCAGGTCTACTGTTCCGGAACCGTTACCAGTCATATTAATCTCTTCAATAATTTGAAAACAGGAAGAAAAAAAACACGTTGTCAGGAGTAATAATAAGTAGCTGAGCGTTTTGTTTTGCATTTAAGTATTTATAGTAATCGTCATTAAATATTTTTTAAAGGTAAAGTTTTTCCTGTAATTTATTCCAGTACAGGATTAGGAACAATAGGCAATTTTGCAAACTTAATTACTTCTATAGCCGGAAAGCCAAAATCTTCTGCCACTTTACCTAAAATCAGGTAGCAGCCGCTTCCTCTGAAGGGATAGGATGGGGAAGAGCTGGAAAAGTGTGTGGTATCAAAGAAATTGCCAGCTGCATCCAGGAAAGTCCCGAACCACATCTTTTTATTATTTTTAGTATGTACCGTTTTTTCACAAACATAAAGACCAACGATCTTAACGATCCGGCCTGTATAATTGATCAGCTCATTTGTACTGAGGTCTCCGCGGTAATTGGTTTGCAGCAGGTCAAAAAAGGAAAGGCTTAATGGAAAACCTAATAGTTCCAGTTCATGGTAAGCATCTTCCAGTTTGGTATTGACTAATTCTGGAAGCTGGTAGTGTTTAGCTTCTGTCTGGAACAGTTGCGCATGGTCAGCAGATTTCACTCTGGCTCCCAGCAAAGCGTGAATGTTCCAGAGCAGTTCTTTTTTACTGCGCCCGGTAAAGCGCAGGGCCCCTGTACGGATTAATATAATAGCCTGATCCAGACTAACCGGTGTACGTTTTACAAAATCATCCAGATCCAGATAGTCACCATTCCTGATCCGTTCCAGAGGGATCTCTTCTATGAGTTTTAAATTTAGTCCCTGTATGCCGATAAAACCCAGATAAGCATCTTTCCCGCGGACAGAAACCACGGGAGTGCTGTTATTTATACAGGGCAGATGTACATTTGCACCGGCTTTACGGAGTTCATGGACATATAACCAGCGGGAATAAAAACCGCCATAATTATTGAGTACAGCGACCATGAATTCTATTGGATAATAGGTTTTAAGGAATAAACTCTGATAACTCTCTACTGCAAAACTGGCAGAATGTGCTTTAGAAAAACTATAACCTGCAAAAGAGGAAACCTGGCGCCATACTTCTGCAGTTACCGCTTCTTCACGCCCCAGTTTTTTTGATCCTTCAAAAAATTTATCTACGAGTTTATCAAATTCCATACGGGACCGGTATTTTCCACTCATCCCTCTGCGCAGGATATCGGCATCGCTGCCATTCATCCCTGCATAATGGATACAAACTTTAATGACGTCTTCCTGGTAAACCATCACACCATAGGTCTCTTTAATCTGCTGTTCCATTACCGGATGAAGGTACTTTACGTTTTCAGGATGATGATAATTCTGAATATAAGTTTTCATCATACCAGACTGGGCCACACCGGGCCGGATAATGGAGCTGGCTGCAACCAGGGTAAGATAATTATTACAGCGGAGCTTTTTTAAGAGCTGCCGCATTGCAGGAGATTCGATATAAAAACAGCCTGTAGTATGACCGGACTGCAACCGCGCATTCAGTAAAGGGTCTTTCATAAAACTTCTGACCTGGTGGACATCTATTTTGATTTGCTGGTTTTCTTCGATCAGTTTCGCCGCTTCTTTGATATGGCCGATACCCCGCTGACTTAAAATATCATATTTATCATAGCCAATCAGTTCTGCTTCGTACATATCCCATTGTACAGTAGCCATACCTTTAGGTGGTAAATCCAGTGCGGTATAGTAAGTGATCGGCTCTTCTGAAATTAAGACACCGCCTGCATGAATACTACGCTGGTTGGGCATGCTGCTCATCAGTTCAGAAACCGCTGATATCTTTTGAAAGGTAGAGTTGTTCCGGTTAGCTGCATCCTGCGTACGGTCCGTAAAACTGTCAATTTCAGCTTTAGGCAAACCCATTACCTTACCGATTTCCCGGATCACAGAACGGTCTTTAAATGTAGACATGGTACCTAATAAAGCAGTATGTTCAGGCCCGTATTTTTTAAAGATGTATTGCTGCACATCTTCCCGTTCATCCCACGAGTAATCAATATCAAAATCGGGTGGTGAAGAGCGCTGGGTATTGAGAAACCTGTCAAAGTAAAGATCTAACTCAAGTGGGTCAACATCTGTGATCCTCATGCAGTAAGCGACTGTGCTATTGGCTCCGGAACCACGCCCGACATGATAATATCCCTGGCTCAGAGAGTATTGAATAATATCCCAGGTGATGAGGAAATAAGCACAGAAATCCATATCATGAATGATTTCAAGCTCGTATTTGACTTTTTCCAGTGCCTTTTCATGGTCATCGCCATAACGTTCTTTCATTCCTTTCATGGCCAGTTCTCTGAGCAGTTCTTTATCCCTGTCTTTATTTCCGGTAAAGGTTTTACGATTCAGTTTAATCTTGCCCTGCTCATAATCCATGACACAGTTATCCAGCAGCTTAAGTGTGTTTTCCAGTATAAATGGGTAGGAATTAAACCGGGTTTCCAATTCTCCGGGGGGAAGAAAAGTATCGGTAGGGGTGCATTTATCGGCTGTGCCTGTTTTAGTAAGTACGGTATTTAAATCCACGCTCCGCAAGTATTCATGTAAACGGTATCCGATTTTTCCGATAAATACCACGGGCTGCAAAATCACCAGCTTATGTTTAAGCGCTGTTAAATCTTTTCCATATAACAAGTGTAACTGATCAGAGCGGATTCCCAGGTATTCATTTTCCAGCAGCTTTTTCCCCTCACTGTAAGGGTAAATTACATAGCAATTTTTAAATGCGGCAGGCTGATCGGGCAATTCTTTCTGTTGCAGGTTATGAAAGGTGAGGAAATCATTGAGCTCTTTCATTCCTTCTTTATTTTGGGCAATACCCAGGTACAGGAGCCTTTTATTTCTGCGGAATTCTAATCCGCCGACAGGCTTGATTCCATGAGCATTACATGCTCTCATAAATTCCATAACCCCTGTAGAGTTATTCAAATCGGTCAGCACCATTTGCGTAACTCCGTTAGCCAGAGCTTCTCCAATCAGTTTAGGGATTGCTATGGTTCCATAACGAAGACTATAATGGGAGTGAACGTTCAGGTACATGTTTAAAGGTTTAAATCCAGTGCTGAGGCCATTGTGATAGCTTTTCCTCCAAATCGCTGACGTATTTTATCCATCGCCTGGCATAAATTATACTGTTCCTGAGAGTTTTCATACAGGTCAATCTGCTCAAAGCCGTTTACCAGGTTAGATAAACGTACGCCTACCAGGCGAATCAGCATGCGTTTCTGATAAAGCTGTCTGAATAGTTCTTTCGCTTTACGGTTGAGTACGGCATCCATCGAAGTATAAGGAATTGCAGCCTGCCTGGTCACGTCCTCAAAATTGGAATATCTGATCGTTACTGTAATACAGGCTGCAATTTTCTTTTTCTGCCGCAATTCAAAACCCAGCTCCATGACCATTGATGTAATCAGGTTACCGATGGTTTCCACATCAATTGTATCAGATTTGAAGGTACATTGCGTACCTATACTTTTCTGTTCCTGATAGGGGATAACTAATGACTGGTCAATGCCTTTTGCTTTTTGTAATAAAGCAAGTCCGTTTTTACCCAGCAAACTGACCATCTGATCGGGATGAATCTGTGTTAAAGTGAATATCTTTTTGATGCCCATATCACTGAGTTTCATAAAGGTTTTCTCTCCGAGTCCGGGGATCTTTTTTATGGATAAAGGGTCCAGAAATTCTTTGACTTCATGTGGTTTGATATTGAGCTCTCCATTGGGCTTACACTCATTGGTTGCCATTTTGGAAACTGTTTTATTGACTGATAAACCAAAAGAGATAGGCAAGCCTGTTTCCCGGATCACAGTCTGACGGAGTTCATGTGCATATTGATGAGTACCATGAAAACGGTCCATTCCGGTCATATCTATATAATGTTCATCGATACTGGCCTTCTCAATCAGCGGCACGCGTGACCTTAATATTTCGGTAATTTCATGTGAAGCCTCTGAATAGGCATCCATATTCCCTTTAATAAAAATAGCGTGGGGACAAAGCATTCTTGCCATACGCGAAGACATGGCTGAGTGCACACCAAACTTACGGGCCTCATAACTGCAGGAAGCTACCACACCACGATCTGAAGTACCGCCTATAATTACGGGTTTACCAACCAGTTTGGAATCTTTGCGTACTTCAACAGAGACGAAAAAAGAATCCTGATCCATGTGAATAATGTGTTTTTCGGCCATAAATTGTTTTATCAGTACACAAATGTATGCTAAAAATAGTCGTTATAACAAATAATTTACTAAATATATTAGTAATTAACAATGGCTTTAAACAAAAAAGGAGGATAGCAGCTATATGGCTGTATCCTCCTTTGTATTATAGATCAATCCGTACTAAGAACCCGAATCGGTTCGGGCCTCAATTACATCCTGGATGCTTTGGCTTACGTTAGACATGATATTAACTCCTGCTGCTGCTTCAATAGATCTGACTGTAGTCAGGTATTGTTTCCAGTCTGCATTAACTGTACTCTGATCATTAGGGGTATTCACAGCGATAACACGTGTTGAGGCAGAGATACGCGAAAGATCATTACTGCCATTAGGAATGACAACGATAACTTTCCAGACACGTGAAGGCACATTTACTTTTCCGCCATCTATTGTGGTCTGATAACCGTTTGTACCAGTTCCGCCTGTTCCGTAAGAACCCATCACGATATATACTTCATTACCGGCTGTTACCAGTGAACGGGTATAGTTTTCAAGGGTTGCCCAGGTTTGCTGATTGTTTTTAGGCGCTTGCGGGATCATATTCGTCATTAAAAATGTAGCAGAATTTGCTGTGCTACTGGATGTTCTGTCACCCGACGGGCAGTTATGACCACGGTCAAAACCAGAACCTGAATAGCTTGAATTACCTACTGCATACCAGCCGGAAGGTAAATTAATATCTGCCCTGAAATTATCAGAACGTGAAGTACTGCCCAGGTCAGTGCTGCTGATATGCCATGATACCCAGTTAGGCGTGCCTTTATCTCTGTTGTAAGATTCAGTAAAATAGGTTTGATCCATCAGATAATTAGCTGTTGAATTAATACTGGGCTGTGCATTAGTTGGATTTCCCAGTAGTAAGTTATTGTTGTCAGCTGTATTACCTGGTGTACCTGTTCCAGGATCTGTACCCGGATCAGTAGGCGGGGTACTGCCTGTAATAAAGCTGATATCGTCAATGTTAATACGGGCAGTACCGCCTGAGATTTTACGGATTTGAAAGGTCAGGTTCCCTGTTTTATTTACCTGGAATGTCGCGGTAGCTAATTGTCCTGAAGAAGTAGTTACTGTAGAACCTGCTTGTGTAAAGGTACTGCCATTATCATTTGATACCCATAATTGCCACGCTGATGAGTTATCAGTTCCGTATACAGCATGCTTAATGGACACTGATGATGGACTGCTGACATTAAAATTCATGCTCAGGATACCCGTATTACGGATGCGTACTGATTTTGTTCCTGATTTTACATCTGCTGCTGCAGAGCCGATCAGTGCATCGTTCAGGTTCCATGAACCTGTACTCAGGGTGACATCGCCGGCAGCATACGAACTTTTATTTCCTGTTTCAAAGTCTTC
>Ga0247807_10000953_pt1 | contig 17689 bp, 15 predicted proteins | sample UWRJL074202C1_FD_179931 | JGI IMG/M metagenome (GOLD analysis project Ga0247807, IMG submission 179931) | Plant litter microbial communities from Arlington Agricultural Research Station in Wisconsin, United States - UWRJ-L074-202C-1 | ecosystem: Environmental > Terrestrial > Plant litter >...
CAAAACGAGGATGCACTTTGGGACTCACAAAGCCTCTGGTACGCTATGCTTCTTATGACCCGCGCTACACCTTCTTTGGTCTTTCACGCGCTATGGATTGCACTAGGCACCACATTCTTACCTCCTGATGAGGTTATATCTAAATCCGATGTTAAAAAAGAATCATTTGAGAACTCGAAAGAGCCGACATGTTCCAGTAGTCGTACAAGAGGCGCTATATCAGACATCAACGCGGCACGGGTTGTCAGCATCTGCTTGCATACTCTGGTGGCAGCAGCCCCGGTCGTATCAAAAGAGCGACAGTTGGGTAACATGTCCAGGATTCGCTCCAAGGGCTTAGTAATGGATGATCTAGAATCACCTTCTCTCTGTCTCCAATATGAGGATGCATTTACGGACGATCTTGCCTTAAGGCTAGCGCGGCGGGTTTTTGGAGTGATTCCCACAAGACAGAGCTTTGCAGAGTCGAAAAGGCACCAACAAGCAGCATATGGGAGCAAAAGTTGTGATTTGGATATAATAAAGATTATACTAGAGACTATGAAAACTCCAGAGCTGGGCACACCCCCACTTTTTCACTTCTCTGACAGTGAAAGTAGACTGCATGAGAAAAGGGTGCCGTTTCTTGTTCTTGATTGGGCTAGGACCGTGTTAATACACGAATGGGATGGCGCGGCAGAAATCTTGACGGATGGACCTTCTGGCGGCGCGTTGGCTATGATTGCTGCATTGTGTATGATCTTCAGATTGTCCTTTAAAACCTTGCTAACTTGACATAGATGCTGAACGGAAGACTTTGCACCTGGGGGATATTCATTTCCAGACCGATTTCTTCTCAGATCGACTCGATTCGGTTGAGATGCCACTTGAATGGTTCAAATTTGAGTCAAACAGAAAGACAGCTCATCTCCTTGATCATCCATATCTATTCCACCCCATGTCTCTGGTTACCTACTTTCGAGCCATTAATTATTCTCGTATGAATGATGCTTACGAAACGGCGAAAGCTAAACGAGGCTTTATGGAGTGGACGACTAACACGAAATACCTCGTGACTGATAGAGAAATCATGGAGAATCTCGAGAAGAACTTAGCATTGGCTGTATCCGAGTTCTTAGTATTAAAAATTCGAAGAACACATATTCTTGTTGACGCTTTCGACTCGATATGGCGCCGAGAGAGACGGGAGCTAATGCGGCCACTTAAGATTCGCCTGTTCGAGGAAGGTACTTCTGATCAAGCTCAGGACGACGGTGGTGTGCAGCAAGAGTTTTTCCGTCTAGCAATCGCTGAAGCCTTGAACCCAGACAGTGGTAAGTAGAGATATTCTGCTTTTCAAACATTCTAACTGTCCCAGGTTTGTTTACGCAAGACAAAAGAACGAAAATGACATGGTTTCAACCAGGATCACCTGAACCACTTTGGAGATTTGAGCTCATTGGAATGCTTGTGTCACTGGCTCTATATAATGGGTTGACGCTCCCAGTAACCTTTCCAAAAGCCTTGTATAGAAAACTACTACATGAAGAAGTCTCAGAGCTTCATCACATTGTCGACGGTTGGCCTGATTTTGAAAGAGGTCTGAAGGCTATATTAGAGTGGGACGAATCCGATGGCTCGGTAGAGGATACTTTTGGCCTGACCTACGAATTTACTGCAGACCAGCTCGGAGAACGTCTTAGTCGTGATATGAATGCCTCTTCTCGATGGCCTCAATTCTGCGATGTGGACGCAAATGCTGCATCAAATCCAAGTGATGCTCTGCCTGTTACCAATGAAAATAGAAACAATTATGTAAGCGACTTCATTCGCTATCTGACAGATAATTCTATCAGACCCCAGTTTGAGGCCTTCAGAAAAGGTTTCTTCGCCTGCATAGACCATCGATCAGTCAATCTCTTCAATGCGGACATCCTCCAGTCCGTGGTGGAAGGCATTCAAATCATCGACATCAGAGAAATGCGTCGCATCACAGACTATAACGGCTGGGACTCCACGCACCAGAGTATCAAAGACTTCTGGAGCATCGTCGAATCTTATGACAACTCTAGGAAAAGAAAACTCTTGGAGTTTGTGACGGCTAGTGATCGTGTGCCGGTAGGGGGCATGAAGAATATGGTCTTTATTATCAATAAGAATGGGGTCGGGGATGAGAGGTTACCAAGTAGTTCGACTTGTTATGGGGTGCTCATGTTACCGCAGTATACGAGTAAAGACGCTATGAAGAAGAAGCTGGATATGGCTCTGGATAATACGGAGGGCTTTGGATTACCCTGAAGGAATTGGACAATAGTACTAGCAGTGACTTGTAAATTAGCCAAATTAACGATTAAATGAGAGAACATGCCGAAATATCCGCGTATCACTTCTATTCTACACTTGACCCTCATTAATATTTTCGATTTCTAGGAGGGGACACCTACGGGTCACGTGCCGCTAGTGAATTTGTCTGGCCCGCGATATCGGAACTTTTTCAGATTCAAGAAATCTACTCAGCATTCTTAAGTAAAAGTCACGCTTCTCTCCGAACAGTTGGTGCTTTGAGAGCCTAATTGTTAATAGAAATTAACCGAAGAATTTCAAAAGGAGCAATCATAGGTGTTTCAACCTGGGCTAGAGGCGAAACAAGTGAATTTTAACTCAAGTCACAACACGCCATATCTCACCTCAACTCGATCACGTATCAACTCTGATAGTTATACCAAGATCGGTCAAAATGGGGATAGTAAAACGACCCATCCCTCAACTGAGGTTACACTCAGCGCGCCCTTTCTTTCTCGCCATCTCCTCCCTTAATACCGTTCAACACTGTTCTCAAAAGTCTACCCAGAGATATTCTAGCACTAAACACCAAGCAAGATACGAAGCCGTTGTCGTTGGAGCGGGACCTGCCGGCGTGGCTGCAGTAGGCTTTCTCTTAGAGAACAAGAAAAGCCCTGTGCTTTGGGTAGATGACCGATTTCATGGAGGACGCTTGGACAAAGCGTACCGAGAAGTACCGGCAAATACGAAGGTCAAGCGATTTATGAGCTTTGCGGACTCGACCAAGGCTTTTAGAGAAGTCACTGAAGTACCACCTCAAGTTGAAACGCAGAAAGATGCATATCAAACCTTGAAGACTATGAATCAGGAAGAAACTTCTCATATTGCTGAGGCCGCCGATTTGTGTATACAGCTTACCGAAGGCTTAAATGAAGAGAAAGGGGTAATTAAACAAACCGGAAAAGTCTCAGATGCCAACTGGACAGAGACTGGGCAATGGAGTATTAACATCAACCCCTCGTCAGACACTTCATCACAAACAGCCATGTCCAATCTACTCGTCCTCTGTACTGGAGCATCTCCTACGTCAGCTCCCCTCCCCATCTCAAACATCAAGGAAGTCAATCTTGACACCGCCCTTTCTCCAACCAAGCTATCGGCACTGTTGCCTCAAGACCAAAACCTTTCGATAGGAGTAATAGGTGCTTCCCACAGCGCCATTCTTGTCCTTCTAAACCTCTACACCCTTGCGTCTTCCTCCCACCCCAACGTTCAAATAAAGTGGTTTACTCGACACCCCCTTCGCTACGCCGAGGAGCGTGGAACCTGGATTTATCGTGACAACACCGGTCTTAAAGGCTCAGTGGCTACTTGGGCAAAGGCTAATCTGGAAGAGAACGTCTTACCAAATGCGGATATCAGCAAATATCTGACCAAAATTACCACACCGAAAGATGATGTAGGAGAGAAGGCCGCTTATGAACAGCATCTAAAAGGGTGCCAGTACGTGGTGCAAGCTATAGGATATAAAGCCGATCCAATCCCGGGCTTGAAGAGAGAAGGAAAGGAGGTTTCGGTGAAGAGTGACCACAAGACGGGAGGTTTTGTGGATGAGACTGGAGCAAGTGTTAGGGGGCTGTATGGATGTGGGATTGCGTTCCCGGAGAAGGTGACGGATCCTGAGGGAAATGTGGAGTTTGCAGTGGGGTTATATAAATTCTCGAATTACTTGGGAAGGGTTGCTAAAGGTTGGAAGGCCTGAAGGGCTTTAGAATAGAGGAGGTAATTATTTGTGCTGGATAGAATGTTGTGATAGATCATTAGATGATATAGACTAATAAATGGTGACTGTTATATCATATGAGGCAATAGACTTCCATGATTCGGGCGTATTGAGATCAGTGTTTACATCCTTGGACTCATGATTGATTTCAGGAAAAAGCAAACCGCGTTGCTCTCCGATTTATACACGGCGGCATGGACCTACACTGGGGCCGATGTCAAATGGAATTGACATAATCATAAAAAATGCTCACCGGCGCAGAGCTAGATGTAGTTAAGTTGGTACAACTAGTTTCGTTTCATCTCACGTGTGTATTGGACTTGTTTTCTTTTGTATTTATTCTTTAATATTCCACCAGCAAGAACTCTTCGTCGTTGATGAAATACAAGATTGAGGCAAGCAAATGCGGGACTGGAGAAAGGATTGGCGGAAAACACAGTATAATCTGATAGGTGAGCAAGGGCTGTTCTAACCTTTCATGGGGATTTCTCATATAGCAAACGGGTTTAAGTTCAACTACATTTTTTACCATAGTAAATCCCATCAACTTGATCAACAGCGACGAATTGACGTTGAAATAAAATCGCAGCCTAGTTTCACTCCATCGACAACACCACGCTAATCCCCCACATTTAGCCTGCACATCATTTGCTAACATGGGCGTAACCCCTCATTCGCCCATGAACGAAACCTCACCTCAATCACAAATTCCAACTGGCCAAAGAGCTTCAGCTGAAAGAATTATTGTGGGCTGACGCGGCTACTGTGCCGCAGAGTTACTGCACGAAGCTGGGCTCTCTCTTCTTGCATCACTTCACCTTCTCCCACCTTATTATATCTTGGAAATGAATAAGGTTTGTCTGCATCTCGAGCCAGCGAAAAGTGTAACATCATCTCCATAATTTTGAATTGATCTTTCTAGCCTGAGGAATTCCGCTGTATAAATCTCAAGCTGCAACGATGAGCCGTAGCAGATATGAGCCCGTCAGTTCCCCTTCTAGGCAGCCATTTAAACCTCTCTCCAAGCTCTTCTCAAGTGCACATAATAACATTCCCCACTAGGTGCCCCAAAGAGAGGAAGTTATAATTCTCGACTCCATCCAAAACCCCTCATACAACTACAATTCTGGCGTTCCTACCAGCGCACCCTCTTCCATCGCACCCTCGTCCTACCCAAACGCTCCCTTCCACCACCACGCCCCCTCCATCCGCTCAATCCCCAACTCACCTCCACCCTCCTTCCACACACATTCGTCGCCCGGGACGCCGAGACCGACGCCTTCTACCACAGCTAATGGTGACTACGCTGAGCTCTGGGGCGTCGCGCCGTCTACGCACGGTGCTCCATCCACCCACGGCGCCCAAACCGAGGTGTGCGGTGGTGCCGAAGCGTTGGCTTCCATCACCCTTCTCAAAACCCGTATCGAGCGCCTAGAGGAAACGATTGGGAAGCTGTTATTAGAGAAAGAGAATGGACACGGCGAGGGTGCGTACAATGGTGGCATGTGCTGTGTGACATATACGGATGCGAGCGCGGAATTGGAGAGAGGCGTGAGCGCTGCCGGGAGTAATTGTTGTGTTACATTTCACCATAGCGGGGACAATAGGGAAAGGGAGCGGAAAGGATTGCTGGCTTGGTTGCTGGTTGCGTTTATGATCTGTACCACTATTGTGCTCGTAACTTTTGCGTCGAGGAGGGGAAAGGGGGAAGTCAAGAGCCATATTGAATAGGTCTGGGAGGGTACTAATTGAAGCGGTCATGTCAGAAAACGTCCGTCACGTTGTAATGCTTATTTGGATATATGAATGGGTCGGGTGTTCATTTTCGATCGGAAGTACACATCCAGTACTGAGGAGTTGGCAGGTAAATTGGCTTATTTTGTCTTTTGGGATAGATCAAGGTAGGCTCTAAGCTAGGTAACTTAGATATATGAGAGCAGGCCATGTGAGCTAAATGTTATTAAAGCCAACTGGCAAGTAAGATGGTGATAGCGATGTAGTAGCAACATGTTCCGAAGATGCACTCATCTCCAGGGTATATCTAAAATGCCGCCCCGAGCTCAATTTTCTTTGCTATGTCATCACCACTTACAATCCTCTTCGTCCATCTAATTTCCTCCCAATCTGTCGTCCTGATGTTGATGATCTGTATGAACCAAAAGGTATTTTTCACATCCCGTTTGAGCCTTCCTAGGATACGAGCCATCTTTTTGTCATCCCCAGAGAGAAAGACCTTGCTCTCGCTCTCCACAAGGCCGGTCGTCCTGTAGCTCTCCAAGACACCATTTGGAAATGGGGCACGCTCATGCCAGAGATCCATGAACTGGAAATGCTGCTTGGTAGTGCCAGGCTCGCGAGACGAAAAGTTGACGCGTGCAAATAGTTCGATGACTGCATCAAGCTTCATGGCATCATACTTCGAGCCAATCTGGTACATCTCACCGATACGAAAGCAAGTACGAAGGAAAGACTGCATAGACAAACCGTTGATTGGGCACCGATCCATGATCAGAATTGGGAATGGTGGTCGGATGAAGGGCTTTAGCGGCTGGTACTCATAATTGTTGTCGACGACAGACCTTGGGTATCCGACTTGTGAAGTGCATGCATGTACTCTTCTATTGACAGAAATACCACGCGAAATTGCTGATATAGGAAGACACGCAACTTCTTCTCTTCGAACAGATGCGGTGCACTTCGAAGTTCGGGATGCTGCTAGCTGATTTTGGGGTGCTGAATCATCATTTGAAATGATAAGGTTGTCATTTTTAGCATAAAAGTGGGCAGATATAAAACCCCAATCCCCCTCCCCTTCCCTAGCCGTACCTATCTCTATACTTTCCTCTGGAGATTGATTTAAACTATTCTCGTTAGTAGAACCACATATAGATTCTTGTTGCTTAGGCGGTGAGAACTGAAGAGAGCTGTCGTATACTGCGTGTTCATGGTCAAAAGCGTCAAGAGCATTTGACGGTGGTGGTTCTTGAACCTGAATGTCATGTGCGACGTTTCCTAAAGCGACAAGTTTTAGTAATTCCTGCTCATCTGATTCATCCATAGGATAGTCGTCATCTGATTCCACTTGGATCGCAAGGAGATCACAATCAAGAATTCCTTCATCAAATTCGTCGCTGATAGGGGAAGCTGGTGGCCGATGTACAAGTAAGGGTAAACTAGCAACAGCCAACGTATTAGATCAGGTTATATCCTCAATATTGTGACATATCGGAGAAATTGAAACCTTACGCTTTCGATGTTTCTGGAGTCTCAATATCTACTGCTATAGCTGGGTGCTCGCGTGGTATCTCCAGACTAGGCCGGTATTCTTTTGAAGGTGCTTCGTTAATTGGCCGACCGCTCGAACTCCACCATGCTCGAGCAGCTTCTCTACTCTCAACAGACGATGGCTGGCATCCAAAAGCTGCCAATTTATCCATGGTAGTCTTAGTAAGAAGGCTAGAGGAAGTTTGCACAGATTCTCGGCTGGTTACGAAACCCTGATGCTTGATTGACGAATCCTCCACCTTGTGAGAATTCTCCTTCACGGCGTGCCTGATATTACCGCACGATGACAACTTCGTGATTATTGATTCCTTGAAGAGTGGATTTGGGTTTGTATTCGTTTTGTACTTTGCAGTCGAAGACCCCTTTAATGAGTTGGTGCTAGATGTAGTCGCTATGGATGAATATGTGTACTTTTCTTGAACCCATGGCTTTGGAGTAATAATTTGTGACTTCGAGGAGGGTTTTCGCTTGTTTGAGTCTGTCCTTTCTCGTCTCGAAGGCCCACTGCCAAGACGATGAATGGCACTTATATTGCCGTCACCTTTATGTTCCCTCGGCGGCGTAAACGATATTGAGCAGTTTTCAACAGCTTGAGGCAGCTTCCTCTGCCTCTTTTGAACGTTTTTATTGTCGGCTGTGACCCCATGGGAGTTGTACGGGCTATTACTTTCGAAGCCATGATGATAGAGATTACTGTGTAGCTCGACTGTTCGGGTAGGATTGTAATTGATAGGGTTCAACGTTGACATAGTACATTCCTGATTGCGCACTTTCCTGCTTGAAATCAGTGTGTGAAAATTCAAATAAAGATAAGCTGCTATACGGTGGTTCGAGATGATATAATGGAGAGCTCAATATCAACATTTCATCATGATCCGTCATGTTGAGGATCAAAGCATTCCCGTCTCTTTTTGGGACATTTGTCCCGAGTGAAAACCAAAGACGCTGCAACCGTGATTACGCCTAAGATGCCATTAAATGTATTGTCCACGAAGAAAAATATGTTTTTGAATTTGATCGTCAACTTTTGGAATATAAAGCTGAAATGAAGTTAAAACATACAAGGCTGACGAAACATGCACGACATTGACGGTTAATGATAAGATTACCCCACTTAACAAATCCCGAAGCTAGTCCAAATGCAGCAAGACCCTTAGGTCGGACGATCATCCTTCACGTTTCCTTAACTTTCACATAGATACTATAGCGAGACTTCTCGCTCATTATTTGTTCGTGACTTATATAACAATTCCTCCGTGCCTGGATTTGTGGAATTAGCTGCGTGGGCTATCGTTGCACTTGATTCTCCTACCAATTACGTTCATTGGAACACCCTAGACTGCTGGTAGCAACAGTTGACCGCCAAAGTCACAGCTGGTGGATCTGTTTGTATCTCAGATTACTAGATTGTCAGATTCAGACTTGAGCTGTTAGCGATACGGAGTTGGAAAGTCCGGGCCCATGTTCAAAGTATGATATATTCCGGTTGACTCATGTTGTAGGCGAATAACCGCAAACTAGCCCAGGTCTGGCCGAGCTTTCATTGAATCACAAAGTGTGATACATAACATCTTGGGATTATTTCCAGAATCCAGACCACTGGTGGCCTTTCTAAATTCTCGATTTCAAGAACTAGAAGAATACTTACCCCGCTACAAGGAAGCACCTTCAGAGCAGAGCCTGCCAGCTCAAAGTTGCAAATAACTACACAATGTTCTCATCTACTGTTAGTATTTCCAAGAAATGTTCAATTGTGACAAAACGATATGGCATCACTAACTTCTCGGATTGGCAATAAGAAACCATTCTCGGCGATTACTGTGAATATCGAGAACTTTACAAGTAAAGACTACGATGTTGAGGATATCGGAGGCATCCCCGAACTTGTTGATGTGATAAAGCTTCAGTCGACAGGTCCAAGCGAAGCTTCTCGCGCTATTCGGAAAAAGCTCAAGTATGGCAGTGTTCATCAGCAACTGCGTGCGCTTGTCATCTTGGATGGACTAATACAGAACGCCGGGGAGCGATTCCAGCGCGACTTTGTTGACGAGATGTTGTTGGAGCGACTTCGTGTCTGTGGTACTTCTGAAGTTTCAGACCCACAAGTGAAAGATAAGTGCAAAGAGCTTTTTAGATCTTGGGCTGCGCAATACAAGAATGTTCGTGGCTTAGAACAGATTGTAGCACTTCATAAGGTTTGTGACTCTATTATGATCCCATGTCTTCCTTGTTTTACCTGGTACGATAAATCGTACACTGCATCTGTGATCGCCTTTCTGGACGTAGCTAACAGCCTTTCCAGCAACTTCCTAAGCGCAAGCAAGCAATTACACAAGAGAGGTCCAAAGTCATCCAGGAGACTGCAAACCCATTTGATGCAGAGGATGACAAAGAAAGCACGCAGTCGTCACAAGCAGCTGGTAGTCCTCCTACATCTGGTCCTTCACATAGTCGGTCTAGCAGCACTTCTGTACCATCATTTTTTAGTACAACATCATCCGCCACCGGAAACAAGAAGGATAAAAAAGACAAAAAAAGTGGAAAGAAGAAGTCGACCCCATTCAGCTTCGATAAAGAGAAGGGAACGATGCAGACCTGTATTGCTCAATCTCAGATTGCATCGACAAATCTCATGAATGCGCTCCGTTCAATCAATCGGGAAAAGGAGCGCGTGTCTCAGAATCCCACTGCTCTGAAGTTTTTTGAGGAGTGCAAACTTCTTCGTAGAAAGATCTATCGCTACGTGAGTACTCCTATCTATTTTCACATTTAAATCTCCATATTTTTTAAAATATTTGAGATGGCCTCCCTGGGCTTGTTGTGTTGGATCATCGGTCATAACCTCTCAAAGAGCGGGATTCCAGAAGCCTTGCTTGATTCCGATAAGCGCCTGGTGACTTCCTCGTTTGTATGCCTCCATATATTAACGACACTCTAGATCCTCTATATGACGGACATGGCAGATAAGTCAACCGCATCAGGCTGGGTTGGCCCTCTTCTTGAGGCTAACGACAGACTCGTTGATGCTCTCTTGACCTTCGAGAACCTCGATAAATCCATCGATGCTGATAGTGACTCTGACGATGAGATAGCTGCACAAGCTCATTTATATAAGAGTAGGTTTTGTTTCCACTCATATTCCTGTACTGCTGGATAATGACCCTCGTAAATGTTAAATTCCTCGGCTAATGCCAAGTTACAGTGTCTGCAGGCAAAGGTAAAGAAGACGAGACCACACCGCAACTAGATTTGCTTGGGGGTCTTCAAATCAGCCCTGTGAAGGTAGAAACACCTCCGCAACAACCACCAAGACCTGCTGCACCACCAGTCGAAGAGGGGGATGAGATCGATGACGATGAAAACGATCCATTTGGTGATAGTCATGCAGTTGAAACTCCGAGTGTTGAGAAGGGTGAGCCAGACTGGGGTACGGGCATGAGAAGGAAATGAATGTCTCTGGGCTAGAATGTCGCCTCTTTCCCAGTATCATTTAGCAAGCAATTATTACTTCGTAGATAGTTAGAACACCTCAGTAGACAAGCTAGGATTGCTGCTTGGACTAATCTCTAAGCCTCTGACATACTGGTAGTGCACCCTTCTGAGTGATGACGCAAATCGAACATATGCTCTTTTGATGTCATATAAGCTCTAGGTCAGAAAGTTTCAAAATATTGCAGCAACTACTAAACGTAGTACGCTAGGTTCCCCTGGAGGTCATTTTGCAGCTTCAATTATATCAGACATACAAGAATCCGATTAAAAAAGTCTTTTGAAGTACGGCCATGGCTTAGCTAAAGTTTCTGGTACCATAATTCCATATCCTCATGTTGAGACCCACATATCGGCCATGGCAAAGCTGTGAATAAACTTAGAATGCCAGACTGACAGACAAATTTTATATAAAAAGCTATCTGATTGGCAGTAGTCGTACACAACAAGTCTCATGTTCTTTCATTCATCCGAACTGCAATAGTAGACAGATTACAGAATCTTGCGTTCCGTTTTCCTATTCTTTCCATATTTCGTAACCTTTTTAACTTGGGGCCAATCTGAATAGAGTCCTGCGAGTTATGAATTTAGAGCAGTGAACTACTATGATGTTACCTGAATGAAATTCGGCATTCTGAACACTACCTTTGGTCTCTTAGTGTCACTTGAAAATCCCATGATATTTCAAGACTAAATAAGCAGAGCGTGGAACGTGCCTCGCCTTCAGGTATTTAGAAATAATGTTCATTATTGATGCTCTCTCCCAAGTAGTTAGCTATTCTGCCCACGATTTCATGGATTTTAGCCTATGAATGGGCGGGTGCTGTCAATAATATAGTCAAAATTCGGAATATTCTTATGTTTGGGAGGTGCAAACTCTCATATCTTAATTTAAAGTTTTCATCAGCAGCTTAGTTAGGAGCTCATTAGCAGGATCCATAGCAAGAAATCGTAGTTAGGGACAATTTGTGAGCAAAATTTTATCTACAGACAAGACATAATCAAGGCCAGCTACTATATAAACCGTATTGCTGGAATGTTATTGAGCAGGTCGTCCTTCGATCTCGCTTCCCCTTAAAAATGTGGAGAAGCCCCCTGTTCAAACAAAGCCGCTTCTCCATTTTCAAATGACGACGCCAAGCGCCCAAATAAACCTGATCAACAATTCCAGAGATCCGACTTGCATTCTCACCCCACCACTTGTGTACATATATCTATTGGGTGTGGACCCTGATCAACAGACCACAAGACCTGTTTGACTACCTGGAACATAAAACCCCACAAGAAAATAGTGCTCGTCTCCAAATATGGCAGAAGACTTTGTGGAGCTGGGAATAGAAGGAATTGACAAGATTGTAGTAAGTGCTTCTAGAAACAATCGATGTGTATAATCATATATGCATCGCTGGGTTTGCATTTTGACTAACATAAAACAGGACAAACACTTCCATAAAATCCCTGACGAAGCGTTACATGCCCATACCTATAATCCCAAAAACCTTACCAAATCTGGCCGTCGACGAAACTCAACGAAGAACCAAGCCAAACCGGAACGCGCGTTGGAGTCAGAAGAAGAGCCACATGGGCATCAGCGAAGCAGACATCATAGTCCCAGAAGACGTCGTACAGAATCAGAAAGCGACGAAGAGTGGGAACGTACTAACTCAACACGAGATATGCACAACAGTGCACAACCGCCGAGTAGTTCTTCCATTCCACCAGCTTCACCATTCCCGATTCCTCCACAATACAGTCGCGAACCACCACGAGTACGGACACAGTATCTTCCTCAGCAATATGAACACTCACCATATGGGGGCGGAAGAGACGATGAGAGGTATTATTCAGATTCGCAACGTGCGCCACGACGACCAAAACCTGTCACTCGTCGAAGCAGCTCCTACCATGGCCCACGTAGACGATCTCCCTCTTCATCTTCAGAATCTGACTCCGGTTCTGACCGCAGCCGAAAGCACCCATCTCACACCCAGATCGTCAAGGGGCGCAGCTCTGCCTCGCATGGTGATGTCATCAGAGATCGATCTAAACGATACGGTCTGAAGGATGAGACTTTAGGTCGTTTTACCAAGTCTCCAGCCGGAGTGACTGGTTCGGTGGTTGGAGGAGCGATAGGCGCATGGGCAGCAGGCCAGGCACAAGTTATGATAGGAAGGGACCAGAAGAAAGACAAGAAAAGAGATCAGGCGGGTAACAAGGCATTATCAATACTTGGGGCTGCTGTAGGTGCAATGGCTGTGAATGCAGCAATGAATAAATGGGAAGAGGGAAAGAAGAAGGACAACAAGAGGGAAGATAAGGTGTGGGAGGAAAAATGGGGCACTGACGATGAAGATGGCGGAGGTAGGAGCGCAGGTGGGAGGAGGGGGAGTAGAGATTCGCGGAGTAGAGAGAGCGAAGCCGGTGGAAAGAGAAGAGACGGTGAGGGTGGGAGAAGACGGGAAAAAGACTATGTGGGTGAGCGAGATGGGAGAGGTTACACGCCGTACGGCGATCCTCGCGATCGCCACTAAAGTTTAATGATTGACGAAAGATTTATGAGAATATGTTTTGGAATTTTAGCGATGATAAGCAGCTTCGCGAGCGAGCGTTTCGGCGTTGATTAGGTATCTGAGGCAAAAGCGATATAGAGATACTAGCGAAAATCTAATGATCTGAACCCAAAGGATTGATCACATTTGAAGATCTTATACGGCTCCCAGACCTATCATATATTTGTTGTATAAGCTCAACCCAGTTACAAACAGCTGGTACTCCTACACATTACCCATAACTCAATCCGGGACGGAGAATTCCCTTTTGTATCTCCGTGTGATCTATCAATGGCTTCCGGTTATAACATTCAACATCATACGACTGTTGACTTGTGCACAGAAGGGATGAAGTCGTGGCCGTCTCAGAAAGCCCCTTTTTGAACCTCGCTTAATTGCCAAGGCAAGGAATAGTGTCTACCTTCCCTTCGGTATGCAATGCTGCTCTGCCCTGAAGGGGATGATATCAACATGGAACATGTGCTATGAAGGAGGCTATAAGAAGTATACACCTTTGTAGAATTAATTTTGCAGTAGGAGACCAAAGACCAGCCAAGGTATGCATAACTCCTATCATTATGACACTCTTTCACATTTGGGCATCTTGTTGGCTTGAAGGAATATGAAGGTACGCAGCTTTGGATCAAACCGAGATTTCAGGAGTATTTGTTTTGGCTTCTGTAGAGTTAGCTTTGAGAAGTCTAGCGAGATAAAAGTTTCTGACGTAAATATAAGATTCTGATAAGGTTTGTATTATATTATTTGATCTAGTTGTTTTCTTAGCAATCTCATGAACACGTCCAATTTAGTAGCTAATTATAACAAATGAGCGTGGAAACTTTAGAAACTGCAAGTTCGGCACGAACGTCAACCTTGTAGAATGTTTAGATACAAACTGATAGTCTTATATAGCAACGGGGTGTCAATAAAGCTGAACAAAAGCGTCTCAGTTTTCATCTGGTTGGCCATCGATCATATTCCAAGTGCAACCCTACGCCACGATTTATCTGTATCCTTTAATAGCTGGAGGAAATGTGGGTTGTCAAGGTTTTTACAGATGAAGTCGTTGAGAAGGATGTGCCGCTCATCTTGGTTCATCTCGGCATATCCTGGCGTCTCCCATAGTTCTTTTTCCGGTGTTATTGGGGCGGGTCTATCTTTGTATTTGGCCACAACAACATCTAATGTATCCAGGTAGTTTTCTGGCGGAGAAGTAGGAGGTTGACGCTCACACGGCCCATAGTTAAGAGCTAGCACTCGAGGACAGTATTTGCTCGCAGTAGAGTGTTCGCAGGCAGACTCCATCTGAGTTTGCGTGCCTACGTCAACCATTTTAGGGCGTTTGATAGCAGATGATGGTCGAGGAGGAGCACGTTTCTTGATAGCAGAGGCCTTACCTGGAAGTCCCTGTACTGTAGGTGCTGGTCGTGAAGCAGTGGTATGTTTAGCGGCTACTGGAGAAGCTTTAACCCCAACAACGGCAACTTCATCATTTTCTAAGACATTTTCCGACACATCTTTTACAGATTCTGACTTTGTCAGCGCCATTTTCTTCGCCTTGATTGCTGGAGCCTTTGCTTGAGTAACACGTTTGTTGGAGACTTTTGGAATGGTGCATTGAGTGGGTTTAGGAGTGACATTCGCTAATGTATCCTCATTAATTGAAGAAGACACTGGCACTGAGGGATTGCTTGAATTTATAGGAAGACTGGATGTCGAGGAAGGTCGAACCGGGAATGGGAGGCTTCGTTTGGGAGGCATGTTACCATTGACAATCATATCATACGTCTTTTCTTTCAAACCATATCGATCTATGCTTTGAATATCAAAGCTATCACCTACTTTCAAGTCTTGTTTAGAAGGTTGCGGGGATTCAGTGAGCATTTGAACAGGGTTTCGAGATGTGAAGAAGGGCGATTCAGTTGGATGGTGAGCGGTAGAGCTTTCCACTCTTAAGTCTGAGGCTATATAACTTCTTCGCTGCGGTGTCGCTGCAGTGTATGTTGGACAGATTCCAGTGAAATTGCCTTGACTTAATGAAGGTTGTAGGGGGTAGGAGAATTGACGTCCAGAAGACTAACTGAATTCATTATTGTGCTTACAGTAAATAGTATCGACGTACCTCTTTCTCCGTCTGTGATAAATACAATGAAGATATTTGATTCTTTGCAAAGATATTGTCGCCACATGCGGTATGGCTAGCAGTGAAAGGATCTACCGTCGATAAGCTTGCGAAAGCGGAAGAAGACCTATGATAGAGCTGATCATTGAGATACGACGGATTGCTGGCTGGTCTTGAAGCACTTAGGACAACACTATCAGGCTGCATGGGGACTCTGAAGAGTGACTTGTCTGGGGACGATCGAATCTCGGGGTCAGCAAAAACAGCTGGGAGAGGAGATGGTGCAATGGTGCTTGAGGAGCTGGTGCCTAAAGAAGCAGAAGAAAACATTGTCATCGCAGGAGAAATGCTTGGCAGCCGAGCTTTTTGAACGATTGAGACGGCACTGGTCGTAGTTGTAGATGTTGTAACAGGTAGTCTGAGCTCCTCCAAAATCTTACGGACCTTTGTGAAATCGGCGTCGTTCTTAAACTTGACCTGGATCCGACGAACCTAGAGTACAGGATTGCTTAATTGACAATAAAAACGTGTGGGAACGGTTATGATGATTATTTTAACTTACGATATTTGCATTTGCTTGTGGATATCTCATTGCGATGAATGGGCTTTTGGTAACAACCTGGACCGGTTGCTCTGATCCTGAGAATGTATCAACTACTCCACTACATATTCTGACCAAATCTCCGAGGTCTTGGATTTCCTACATCGATGTTGGAAAATAGCGTCTAATCAACAATCTGGTTTACATACAAGAAGTTCTGCTCCAGCTGTGACCTTCATCACAACTCGGATTGCAATATTGCCAAAATTATCAACTATTCTGGAATTCTGGAAAACAACGTCCATGTCCTCCCGTAAGCTGACATGAGTCCAAACGAAGTTTCGGGTGCCAACTGGACAAGAATTATGGGAGAATTTTGCAATTGGTACGACGACCCAATCAAGGTCGTCTGCATGTGATGTGACTGGCATATCGAGTGATGGACAGGTCGATGGGATATATTGATACTATCAAGTGGTCGTGAGTCTGTAAATGGTAAATCTTAATGCTGGGAAGGATATGGAATGAAGTTAATAGTGCGATGGTGGCAAGTGGAGGTGAATTGGTGAAGTATCAAATTGGAAAAGGGAAGGGACATCGATTCGGCGTGGCTTGGCATTTTGAAAAGGGAAGTTGTTCATCACTTTGATTTATCAACCAGGTGATTGACTGGAATGATGTGTACTCGTTCGTACCACTTAGCAGTACTTGAAATTCAGGCTTACCCTGAATGTGGAGCTGCAGCTTTTCATAGAGGTAAGCGGGCGAGTATCTCTTAAGTACTGGACTAAGATTAACTATTGCTGTCTGTGTAGACTACTTTCTAAAAGATGACATCCTTTACATCTCTGTTTTCAAAAGTAAGTGGAATTGAGTAGGGTTGAGTAGGGAGAGCTGTCTAGGTCTATATACTTCATTGGAAACTAACACAAATTTATGAAGAACTATCTACTGATAGAAGAGCATAGGCTGGCCAGACTGACGGAAGGCACAGGGCTTGAGAAAATAGAGGCGATTGAGAGACATGAGTTTATTTCGATCTGGTATATATATATATATATATTTATACAGAAAGAAGTGCAATAACTATGGCGAGATATGCGATGTTATCAACAAAAGTCAACATACAAAAGCGAAACTCACGTGACATAAATGCCTTTTGGCAAAAGCCATCTAGCCGGCTTTGGACTAGTGCAATTGTCACCGATCAGGCCGCCCCAAGCTTTTGAATTTCGGGTGTCCCAAACGCGACAGATTCCGGAAAACCGCGTTGGCGCAAAGGGATTCCCAACTTATTTCTTGTCAATTGAAACAGCAGCGCATGGCAGTATCGCAGCCATAACAGACATGGCTCCTGCACATCCTCCAAATACACCGGCTTATGCTGACGAACGTCGTGAATTCATTTCAAAGCTTCAAGCCTATCACCAAAAAAGAGGAACGAACTTCGATCCCGAACCTAGAGTTGGCGCCAGGACTGTTGATCTTTTACACCTCTGGAATACAGTGATTGATGCTGGAGGCTATGATAAAGTGAGCGATGAGAAGTTGGCTTGGAGAAAGTTGGGCGACAAATTTAACCTAGGTCAAAACCATCTTCCTGCTCTTGCTTTTCAACTGAAGACGGTATACTACAAATACCTTGCAGCCTATGAAAT
>Ga0247807_10000954_pt1 | contig 17684 bp, 16 predicted proteins | sample UWRJL074202C1_FD_179931 | JGI IMG/M metagenome (GOLD analysis project Ga0247807, IMG submission 179931) | Plant litter microbial communities from Arlington Agricultural Research Station in Wisconsin, United States - UWRJ-L074-202C-1 | ecosystem: Environmental > Terrestrial > Plant litter >...
CCGAGTCTTAACAGAAACTATTGGGGATTTGAGGACTAAGGGGGATATCGTACTGTGTCGGTGTAGTAAAGAGTGCTGAGCAAAGAAGTTGATGGCCGAAACAAGACCCGAAAATCTTTACTTCTGGGTGAAAGATATATATCTCTGTAGCTTTTAGCTATTCATACTTTTACTAGAATCAGGCTTATGCATACCTTTGACATACTCCGTCAATTGTTTCACCCAAGACGCTGAATCGTAGGCAGAAGCAGCTGTTCCAACAGAATTAGCAAAGTTTCGTTGCTGTTATTATTCTGATATCTTTGAGCCGCCTTGATAATCATCAAAAGAAAAAGTCTCACAAGAGCCCGTAATTATGATCCCATCAATGTCTTTTAGTTCCTCTTCACTCGGAGACTCCCCCTTCACACTATCAAACGCACTAAATCTGAGCTCTAGCCCCTTAGGCAAACTTTTCGTAGCAGACAATGCACCTTGTAATAGCCTGCTAAATATATCACTGTATCTCCCTAACTTGGACAAGACGTTCGGCACCGGCGTGTCGCAGTCCAATATCGCTATGTGCAGTGAGGTTGACATCACGTGTATAGGAATAGAATTCAAATGGAGTTCAGGTAGGGGATTTGAAGAATGGCCTGGCTCAGCGGCCGGTTTACAACTTGAGAGAGCATTATTTGGACCGTACCGTGGTAGTCATAAGTTTTTAAATCTCCGATATGAGCCCGATAAGAGAGATGAATGAGTCTTATCTTGCGAAGGACGTAGGTGCCGAAAACACGCTATGCAAAAGTGGGATATTAGGGATTTCGGCGAGCGCACAATTGACTTCATGACTGGTGGGGATGGGATCAGCTTGTACAGTTACTCGGCATAGACTGCATCATAATATAGTTGATAATATGGAGAACTCAAGACGAAGGCTCGACGGGACAAAACTAAAAGGGTAATATTATACAATATTTTTTTGTTCTTCTCTGAGCAATCAGGCTGTATTAACCTCTCCCAGCATAGTTTTTAACAGACTAGCCAACCTCACAATTCCTTCCTCGATAATCTCACATTCATGCCATGCCCAGCATAGTCTCGCACCCCTCCCAAAACTCGTCTTTGCTCGCTCAACACTAGTCTCATCACCTTTCACAACGAACATCTCGCCAAAGGCGAATACTAACCCATATTCCTCTCTCGCTCGCTTGGCTATAATGTCCGCAGCCGGCAACTCCGCTGGAAAGGAGATGTATGTGAAGAAGCCACCAGCAGGAACAATTTCCTTGGGAGAAGGGCACATGTAGGGGGCACCGGTTGTAACAAGAACACCGAGTGGTGAGAGATGGGTTTGGATCGCGGACATTAACGCTCTATGACGGGTTGTGTAGATGGGAATTAGGATTTCATCAATATGTTTCTGTAAGTCACCTGAGACTATCATATGGTGAATAAAAGTAGAGGTAAGATGCGAAGGTGCACCGCCTGACACAGTTGCTCCGCTGTAAATTATTAGACATATTCAAATACCAAAAAGAAGGAACACTTACTTTCTTGATAACCTCAATATCATCTTTGCAGATGCTTCGGTCCAACCGACTCGCACTCCTGGCGCTATAATTTTAGAGAAGGATCCGTTGCTAATACTGTTACCCCACGAATCTATGGATCCGGTAGCACGGTCTAGATCAACTAGACGAGGTGGGATTGCCGCAAGCTTTGCTGAGGGCAAACAATCATCCGGTACCCAGCGAAGAAAGTCGTAGACATCGTCTGAGATGAGGAGAATATCATGTTTGCGAGCCAGTGCCAGCAATTGTTCACGAGTCGATTTTGACATCGTTTTCGCGCTGGGATTTGAAAATGTCGGAGTGAAGTATAGGACATGCCTATAAATTTTGCCATATTGTTCCTTGGGCTTGAATTGAGCTGGTGCATCGCTCTTGTTCTTAGTCTCATATTCTTCAAGAGCTCTTGAGAGAAAGGAGATGTCAAGTCCATGTTCGTCTTCTGGTACACCTCTTAATCTGCCTGCGAAACCTGCATCCTGAAATATCGTGCATGCTAAAAAGTATGTAGGTTCAACCATCCATATTCTCTTCGTGATATTCGGATCTGTAAAAACCTGAAGTATGCTAGCTAGGTTCTGAGACGCGCCACCTGTGATTGCTATTCGATCTGCTGAAATTGCTGTGCCGGAACAGTAGAATGAAGAAAGCCATTTCGCTATCGATTCTCGTAATGGCATATATCCAAGATCTGGGCCATAGATCAGGGCGGATTTCGCGATCTCGGGGTCAAGGAGAGATGCAGCGGTTGCAGCTGCAAGTTGTTTTGCTGGGAAGAGTCTTGGAGTAGGCCAGCCTAGTTGAAGGTTGATTGGAGTCGTCATAATTGATATGTTCTATGTTGAAATTTTCAACTTCAAAATCAATTTGAAATCAAACTGTTACGGACATAGAAACGAACACAGAATCTCGTGAAGCAACAATCTATACCAACTGAAAAACCTAGTTCGGATGGCCCCCGGCCCTCACCCTTTATCCTGATCATCTTATTTTTGTAGTTCCACATAGTTCCACATCTGAAATATTTAGTCGAGGATGAGATTTGGCAAATATTCGCCGAAGGCTGTCTCTTTCGTCGGACCCTCAAGACCGAAACTTGTAGAGACGTTGTCCCGCTTACTCACTGTACCGGGGTAGCAATTTTATATTACGCTAACGCGCCAAGTCAGTCTTGAAATGCGAGCGGGTCACTATCGGGGAGGACGTCCGAAACAATATCGCCGACACTAAATCAACCGATCAAATACTAATGACAATCAATTTAGATGATGCGGGGAGGGGAAATGGGAGCACTGTAGTTGCTACCAGTGGGTGAAGGTGGGATATACATCAGATCTAGTTGTGTAAAGACGGCGAAATATTCACGTGGGGGGGGAGCTTTTGCCTCACACCCGCCCTAGGACTCACCAGTGCTGTTGACGGCAGTATCCTTCCTAATTTCTTTCCATATAACCAATTCTCACCCACAAAGTTTGTTCTGCTTCGTCCGATATCCATTATCTACTTCTTCTTTCACCCTTTTCGCTCTTCATGATGCCTTCTGCTGTCACACCTCCTCCACAGCCGCTGAAAGCTGGCATTGAGATCGCGATTGACCGTGGTGGAACTTTCACAGATTGCATTGCTACAAATATTCCGGGTCAGGATGATATTGTGGTTAAATTACTAAGTGTTGACCCTTCGAATTATCACGATGCTCCAACTGTATGGTGCTACAATTATAAAAGAAAATCCCAAGCCGCTAACTGGATATAGGAAGGAATCAGAAGAATTTTGGAAACTGTCAGGGGTGTCAAATTAAACCGTGGAGAGCTTATTGACACGGGTGATATTGGTAAATCTGACATGTTTCTGCATTGCAAAGTTTAAGTTGACAATTTGCAGCGTCAATAAAAATGGGTACTACCGTTGCCACAAACGCCTTACTAGAACGATCAGCAGATTTGTGTGCATTGGTTGTAACAAAAGGACATGCTGATCTTCTCAACATTGGAGACCAGACTCGTCCGAAACTTTTCGACTTCAATATCCGTCGTGCACCTCCACTTTTCTCCTCCGTTATTGAGATTGATGAAAGAGTAACTCCCGAAGAATATACTGAAGATCCAAAACCAAAGTCAACTGCAGAGTTGGAGGCTCTTGTTGATGATGTAAGCATTGTAAGAGGTATTGGTGGTGAGCTGATCAGAATTCTAAAGCCATTAGGTGTGTTACTCCCAATCTATTTGTTCAGAATTCTCCTCACAAGTCATAGATGTTGAAAAGTCACGGAAAGACTTGCAGATACTTTTTGATAGTGGAGTCAGATCGTTAGCGGTTGTATTACTTCACTCTTATACATTCCCAACACACGAAACTGCTATTGGTAAGATCGCAGAAGAGATTGGCTTCACTCAGATTTCTTTGTCATCACAGTTACTACCTATGATAAAAGCGATATCACGTGGTCACTCTGCTGCAGCTGATGCCTACCTTTCTCCAGTGGTTCAGAAGTACATAGATGGTTTTCGCTCTGGCTTCGTTGGAAAGCTGGAAGATACTACCTATGGCGCCCGTTGTGAGTTCATGCAATCTGACGGGGGCTTGGTCAGCTGGCAACGATTTAACGGGCTACGAGCTATTTTATCTGGGCCTGCTGGGGGAGTTGTTGGGTTTAGCAGAACCTGCTACGACGAGGACGAAAAAACACCGTGCATCGGGTTTGATATGGGGGGGACGTCTACAGATGTAAGCAGATATGGCGGCTTACTCACGCACACTCTCGAGAACGTGATCGCTGGCGTTATTGTTCAGTGCCCGCAATTAGATATCACCACAGTAGCTGCAGGTGGTGGAAGTGTTTTGACTTATAGAAATGGACTTTTCAACGCAGGCCCACAGTCAGCGGTATGTATAGATGTGCCACTCTGAGATCAACACTAACTCCTAACAGGGAGCCCACCCGGGTCCTGCCTGCTACAGAAAGGGTGGACCATTAACTGTCACAGATGCCAATCTTGTGCTTGGTCGCCTTTCAGTCGATCACTTCCCTAAAATATTTGGACCCAACGAGAATGAACCATTAGATCTTGAGACCTCTCGAAAGTCATTTGAGGCGTTGACTGAAACAATTAACGCTGATCTGAAGAAATCTGCAGGTAAACTTCTTTCCGTGGAAGAAGTCTGTCTCGGATTCTTGGATGTGGCGAATGAATCTATGTGTCGACCGATTCGTCAAATCACAGAATCAAAGGGATACAACACCGCCGATCACAATCTAGCAAGTTTTGGTGGAGCTGGTGGCCAGCATGCTTGTGTAAGTATAGCTCAAACATTTGTATGGTTTCCACTAACTTACTAGGCAATCGCGGATCGCCTAGGTATTCAGCGTGTTGTGGTCCATAAACACGCATCCATTTTGAGTGCGTATGGAATGGCTTTAGCCGATACAGTTCAGGAAGCACACGAACCTTGTTCTTGCGAATATGCCTCTTCCGTGGAAGAGGTTCAGTTCAGACTAAACAACTTGCAGGATCAAGTTTCAAAACAACTAAAGTCAGAGGGCTTCACAAGCAGAGACATAACATATGAGCGCTATGTCAACCTTCGTTATGCAGGCTCTGATACCATGATTATGATTCTTAGACCAGCTGATGGAGACTATGCTGCAGCTTTCGTGAAAGAACACAAACGAGAATTCTCCTTCACATTAGATCGGGAGGTCTTGGTCGAGAACTTGAGAGTTCGAGGACGGGCTAACGCTGGTGCTCAGAGTGCCAAGAAACAGTCTACTAGCAGTGAAATTCTGGAGCTATCATCTAAGCAGATTGAAATAAATAGCGAGAAATCTTTGAGAGTTTACTTCGAGGGTGGTTGGACATCTGCTCCCCTGTACCTTCTCAAGAACTGTACTCCCGGCGACTCAATTACAGGTCCGGCTATGATCTATGACTCTACTCAGATGATTGTTGTCCAGCCAAGCGCAACTGCTCAAGTTCTGAAGTCACATGTTGTAATTGATCTCGGAGTTGATAAATCAAAAGCAGCAGTTCAGCTTGAGCATGCGCCTTTGTCGGAAGATCCTATTCAGCTTTCCATCATGTCCAATCGTTTCATGGGTATCGCCGAGCAAATGGGTCTGACGCTACAAAAGACTAGTGTATCTGTCAACATCAAAGAACGTCTCGATTTTAGTTGCGCTCTTTTTGGGGTGAGTACTATAACCTCAAGCTTCCGACCTCTCTAACCTGAATAGCCCGACGGTGGACTTGTTGCCAATGCCCCTCATGTACCTGTGCATTTAGGGAGTATGGAACACGCCGTAAAGTATCAACACAATCTCCATAGCAAAAATCTACGTGAAGGGGACGTGTTGGTTTCCAATACGTGAGTTCTCCCAAGAAACACCAGTAAACCCTCGCTAACGAACTAAAGTCCCCTTGCTGGGGGAACTCATTTACCTGATATCACTGTCATCACCCCTATCTTCGATAAGGAAGGCAAGACTATCATTTTTTACACAGCATCTCGTGGCCATCACTCTGAGATCGGTGGAATCTTACCAGGATCTATGCCTGCAAGTAGTACAAAGCTCTACGAGGAGGGAGCTCAAATTACTTCGACGTTCCTGGTTCGCGATGGGGTTTTCTTCGAAGAAGAGATATCCAAGATTCTCGTTGGTGATACTGCTGCCTATCCGGGATGTAGCGGAACTAGAAAGCTTGCTGACAATCTTAACGACTTGAAGGCTCAGATCGCTGCAAACTACAAGGGTGCTACTCTGGTCGGAGCACTCATTGAGGAATGTGGTATCAAAACAGTCCACTTTTACATGAACGCCATCAAACAAAATGCTGCAACCGCAGTTAAGGCATATCTCAGGAAAACTTACGAGAAATTCAATGGCAAACCCCTTCACGCCATTGACTACATGGACGATGGAACTCCAATAGAATTGACCATTACTATTGACCCTGAAGGAACCGCAAAATTTGACTTCGAAGGTACCGGCCTCGAAGGTCTCCACTGCTATAACGCCCCTTCTGCAATTTCTAAATCCGCAACTCTCTACGTTCTTCGTTGTCTGATAAATGAGCCTATTCCCCTAAATGAAGGATGTCTCATTCCCATTACCTTCAACATTCCCAAGGGTACTCTCCTTAATCCATCCGGGCACGCTGCGGTCTGCGCGGGGAATCCGATTACCTCACAGCGTGTAACAGATGTCCTAATCAAGGCTTTCCAAGCCTGTGCAGCCTCACAAGGAGACTGTAATGTCTTCTCCTTTGGATACGGAGGCAAGGACGCTGAAACTGGTGAAGAGACGCACGGGTTCGGCTTTGGCGAGACAATCTGCGGTGGTTCCGGAGCAGGAGAAGGCTGGCATGGGACCTCAGGCGTGCATATTCATATGACAAACACGCGCATCACGGATCCCGAAGTCCTCGAGAAACGCTACCCCTCGATTCTCAACCGCTTCATCTTACGTCCTGGGTCCGAAGGAACTGGGCTATATAACGGAGGAATGGGTATTCTCCGGGAGTACGAGTTCCGACGTCCACTAAGCTGTAGTATTGTTAGTGAGAGGCGGGTAACAAGGCCATTCGGTATGAATGGGGGAGGGTATGCGAAGAGTGGGAAGAATTCGCTTGTCGAGAAAGGAAAGGGAGGCGGCGAGGATCGCTGGGTTAATATTGGAGGGAGGAAGGATTTTACGGTCGAGGCTGGGGATCGGGTTATCATTGAAACTCCTGGAGGAGGCGGATGGGGAGTCTCTGGAGAAGAGAAGATTACCATTAAAAAGGAGAAGCTCATGGAGATAGGGTTCACAAGTGATTACCAGAGGAGACAAGAACAGAGTAATTAGATTCGGGTCTTTCTAGATATTTGGATTAATTCATAGGGCAGGTCTTGAGATTTAATTTGCCAGTCTTAACTGCGCAGTTATTTATAGGGAAATATGAAAGCATCCTGCATGGCACACTTTCACTACTTTGCTTCAAAATAACGCATAGCATAATCAGAAATGAGAGCTGTTTATTGCTAAGAGTAATAGTATTTTGATAGTGTGTTGATTGATTCTTCTAACCAATGGGGATCAGTCTAACTATAAATACACGATGAAAAGTAAGAGGACCGTGCAGGGCGTAGGTTTTCCCCTCCAATATTTCGATAATTATGACCAATCACCAGAGTATATTAGTACTTTAATTTTGAGATTCACGTCCCAATCTTCTAATCACAAATTGGCGTTAATACTTCCTCTACATTTCAAAAAATTCATGTAATTAATGCACGTCATACCATAGTAAAATATGAATCAGATTATTGAGATTACAGGATTTCTAGTCCTTTAGATCCACTATGAGCGGCGTAGTAATGGTGTTGTAGAAACAAAAAAAAATAGAGCGTGAAATGTTTCTCTATACTAAGTACACCCTACAAGAGAAGTACCATAAATATAGCCGACCATCTCAAGCTTTTAATAAACTTATGTTGGCAGACTAGTTCAAAGAAATATCTAAACTTCTACCAGTAACTTTCAATCTATAATTGACGTCTTTCAAGTTTCACAAGTTTAAATTTAGTTGTGTTTTACAATGCAGAGATTGCACAAAATGAAATCGTCCACGTTTTTTTGGTTAGTGAATACAAGATTGCCATAAACACAGTAAGATACACTAATCAAAGGTACTACCGCTCTAAGTGACCTGTCCGCCATATTCGTGAAAACAACTAAAACAATAACTCTGATGATAGTGTTGCTATATTGTTGGTCGTGGTAAAGGAACCTGTTTGCATTGAAATAACAAAGGCATTACCAGTATTTTCACGCTATTGCTGAAAACGTTTGTGGATTGACTCTTGTAGGAAAATCTTCCAAATTGATTGATACTTCAGTAGTAGTAGTAAAGGGTCAAGTTTCATGTGTTTTCTCTGATACTAAAGTTGCATGAAAAAAGTTGGTTAATTGAGTCTACCCTCTTATCCGCATAAACATGACACGGATACAGATAACTTGCAGTATGAATTCTAATACAACACCTAACTAAAGCTAGATTACAACCAGAGTCGGCCTGTAATTTATACACCTAACGCATCCCTCCACATATCAAACGGTGCCGCCTCGATTATGACTGGTGCTTCATGTAGACTATCTTCACTGGCACGCTCATCTAAAGCGTCTGCTAAATCTGTCAGGCGTGGATGCTGGAAAATATCCGCAACTGACAATTGAAGATTTGTCGAACGGGCTGCGGCAACGACCCGCATCGCTGCAACTGAATCACCTCCAATCTGGAAAAAGTTATCTGTTGTACCTATCTCGCCATCCATACCAAGGACTAGGGACCAGAGATCCACAAGCTGCTGTTCTGTATCGGAGGATGGAGCTACTCTCTCAGTGGAGGTGGTGTATTGAAGTAGCTTTTCGGTCCCGATGCTATCAACAATTTCTCGTGCAGCACGGCGATCTAGCTTCCCTGATTGATTGAGAGGTATCTTTGATACAGGCAAAAATATGCTAGGAACCATATATGAGGGGATTGTCTCTAGTAAAGATGATCGGAGCCTTCTAAAGTCATTGTTGAGATTATCGGTCGGCTCCAGTAACCCCTCCTCCGTTGTAGGAAGCTGGCAGTGTTTGCTATCATTTTCGAATTCGATGATTGCCACCAGTCTTGGCTGATCCTTTTTACCTCTATTAGTGAAAACCACTGTCACGATTCGTATATCCACTTGTAACTTCTTAATCCAGTATTCTATCTCGCCAATTTCAACTCGTTGGCCACGTATTTTGATTTGCATATCACCACGGCCGAGGAAGGTGTGGGACCCATCCTCGTTTTGTACAACGATATCGCCTGTACGGTAGACACGACAACCTGCCGACAGCCCCAATTCTGGCTTTTTCATGAACGCTAGGTTTGTGAGAAAGGCAGCTGATGTCTTTTCCGCATCATTTAAGTATTCACGAGCAAGAAGTGGTCCTTCGATCAACAACTCCCCAGCTACACCGATAGGGCAAAGCTGGTTTGGGTTGCTTGCGTTCGCTACCCAGAGTCGAGTACCCATTGCCCACCCAATATTGGAGGCGCGTTGTGGGTCTTTCAACGGACCGTTGCACGTTGAGTTGATTGAACATTCAGAAGGTCCATATGTGTTCAGAAGTTCGACGTGCTCTGACCACTTCTCCACTACATCAGCTGTCACGGCTTCACCACCCAGCGTGATTTTCTTTAGGTTTGGAACTTCTGATGGCATTAATAGTCCCGCAACAGTAGAGGTCAAATTAACCATTGAGACGGCCATAGACCGCATGCTACCTCCAAGGTTATTCATGCGATCATGTTCAGACGCAATACAGACTGTTCCACCAAATGTAAGTGTGGTAAAGCAGTCTTGGATCACAGCATCAAAAGTAAGTGCTGCAAACTGCATTACTCTAGTACCTATTCCAAACCCGAATCTTTCTCCATGCGCAAGAATACTTGTAGCGAGAGCATTATGCTCTAGTACCACCAGCTTCGGGATTCCTGTGCTACCAGAAGTGGAGATTATCCAGGCGGCTTTGTCAGGTGATACATCAGTATGTGGTGGGCCACCAGAAGTTTGCAGCGAGTTCAAAGGCATATCATCAATCCTTACAATATTTGTGGTTTTTTTTTTCAAACCTGCAAGGCGTATGGCTTGTCCAGCGTCGACCAGAATGAGGTCGGAGGCGGAGTCTTTGAGGATATTATCGATTCGTGTCACAGGATGAGCAACTCCGAGAGGGAGAACAACCCCTCCCGCTAATAAAATAGCGAGCATAGCCACCGGCATAAACTTGGACTTCTCCATACAAAGACCAATTTTGTTTTCCCTGCCAGGATTAACGCCAAGTTGTACTAGAAAGTGAGCGAGTTGCGAAGCTTGCATCATCAACTCCTGGTAAGTTAGCTTGCCATCCCACGCATCTATAGCAAGCGCTGTGGGCTGCTTCATGGCCATATCCTCCACTAGTTCATGAACACACCGCATTACTTTGGGTTGTATTACCCGATTCCATTGTGCTATCTGTTGAAGATCTTGTGGAGTAATAAGCTCGACATCTTCCAGGCTCAGCTCAAGTGTAGCGGGAATACAGAATTGTCGTGTTACGTGTTCAAATTGCTCCAATAGCCGAGCCAAGCGGTGAGACGAAATGATATTTTTGTCATATCGGACGTTGACAACAATAGCGTTGGTGCTTAAGTTGCACTCGACGTTCAATCCATAGCTGTCAAACTCTTCTGAATCAAGAGGCAGTGTAGTCACACCGGGGATGTTGGAATCAACTCCAGTTTGTGCTGCAGGCTGAACAATGAAAAGATGACGCAAATTTAGCGATTCAGAATGATCTGGGAGTAATTGTTTGATACGTTGCAATCCAGTATGCTCATGAGGAATCATTCCTATTCCCTGCTGTCGAATACCTTCTAGAAAAGCTTTTACATCCTGCTTCGAATCAACATGTATACGGAGTGGGACGGTGGTCAGAGTTGGAGCCATGAGATTTTCGACATCAGCAACACTTGCATTGCGTCCAGACAAAGAAACAGCAAAAACGACATCGTCAGTACCAAGTTGTCTTGCTACAACAAGGGCCCATGCAGCACGAAGAACGTCAGACATTGTAGTTCCACTAGTCATATAGCTCAGACTTTGAATGTTAAATTTGTGGGAAGTTTCACTTTGGGGCCGTGGGTGATAACTCGCGTGAAGCATTGGAGGAAAGTCTGCGGAAGGATTGCCACAAAGCTGCTCTTCCCAGTATTGTTGGGTGATCTCTTGATCTGCACTCATAAGATGTTGAATAAAGCGGGCATAAGGTACCTGTTGTGGGCTGGATGCTTGGAGGTACACTGCCGCAACTTGCTGCAAGATCAAGTTCTTACTCCACCCATCATAGGTGCTATGATGTGATTTCCAAACAAAGACTCTATGGCCTGATGCTTCCTGAATTAGGCCAAATTCATTGAGGGGCTGGCCTGGAGAAACCATAGTTCTATTACCGTCGCTCAGATGCTCCGCCAGAGATGAGCTATAATGCCACTTTAAAGTACCACGTATCACGACTTGCAAAGAGGTACCCTCTGGCTGAAACAAAATTCTAGTGCGGAGAATAGGAGCAGCATCAACTACAGTCTCCCAAGCCTTTTGAAATTTGCTGATGTCAACAGTTTCATCAAGTGAGAAGGCTTGGGAACTAATATAAGCAGTAGGTTGCCGTGCAGTGATGGCCATTAAGCCCTCTTGCAATGGGGTACATGGGTAGACATCCTCGATTTCGTCTACATTGACACCACATGCTTCAGCAATTGGGAGTAGCAGTTTGTCTTTTATCACCTCAGGCTGATTTAGTACAGTTGCGTCTTCCCAAAGTCCAAAAGGTGCTGGATCCTTTTGTTCTGAATCTTTTAGGCTTTGGTTGAGGTCTCCTGTCACTCGATTATCTAGTATACGTGCGAGCTCAGATAGCCGGGGATATTTCAGGATATCAGATACGGTAAGACGGACTCCGAGGGCATTACTACGAGCTGCACCAACCAAACGTATAGCGCCAACTGAATCTCCTCCAATTTGATAGAAGTGATCATGCGCGCCGATATCATCTGGTTCAACAGCAAGAACTTGGCTCCAAAGTTGTTGTAGTTGCTTCTCCATATAAGTTGAAATGGCAGCCTTAGTGTTCGTAGTGTATTGTTGCAGATCTATTATAGGAATAGATTCAATCAAATGCTTAACAGCTTTTCTATCAAGTTTTCCAGAAGGATTCAATGGCATCTCTGCTACCGGAAGATAGAGTCGTGGCACCATGTAAGCCGGGAGGACCTCGAATAGCGCAGCACGCACAGCATCGAATTGTTTCATGAGAGCAGCTGTTGGCGCCAAACGTCCTTTGCCGTTGGCAATAGGATCTACATAGTGTATGCTTGTTTCCGCAAATTCAACAACCGCAGCTAAGCCGATCTGTTCGCTTTTAGTACTTTGGCCTGTCACTAAAACGCAAACAATTCGTGTCCCCTCTAAGACTTTCGTCACCCAATGCTCGATCTCCTCAATCTCTACACGCTGGCCACGAATTTTCACCTGGGTATCTCGACGACCCATGTGCGTTAGAGAACCATTTGCGTTCTGGCGGACCAAATCTCCGGTACGATAAAAGCGTAGATAGGAGGGCAGGCCAAAGTGAGTAGCCCACCTGGGATTTGTGATAAAGCTGCTCGCGGTCTTATCGGGATCGTTAAGATAACCACGGGAAAGTAGCGGTCCATCAATTAGGAGTTCACCAGGCACTCCACGTGGACAAAGCCTATTTGAATCCCCTACTTCGGCTACCCAGAACCGAGTTCCGGTGGGAAATCCGACAATAGCTGCCTCAGCTGGATCGCTCACGGAATACGCTGCCGAAATTATCGCACATTCTGAAGGGCCATAGGAGTTATGTACTGTGGCTTTGGGCGCCCACTTTGCAACAAGATCAGCATCCAATGGTTCGCCGCCAACTACTGCTGTGGTAATGAGAGGCAATGCTGATGGATCCAGCAGCCTTAGGACGGTTGGGGTTAGATTGATGTAATTAACACGCATCTCTTGGAGAGTCTCAGTCAGATTATCCATGCGAGATGCCTCCGAGAACACCTAGATTAAGTTAGCACCGAAGATTGATAATATGAAGGATGCGAGATCGTGTGCTTGCTATTCCACTGAAGCGACTAGTCTTTATTGTTTGCTCGTGATAATCCATATTAAAGCAAGAAACTTTAGTAACTTACACATATACAGCCCCCATGGTGGAGGGTGCTAAATATATCTGAGATGCTAACATCAAATGTATATGCGGCAAATTGGGCAGCACGTGTATGCGGCCCAACAGCAAATGCAGTTCCATGTGCGTAAACGCTAGTGCACAGAGCACGGTGCTCCAAAACCACACCTTTAGGCGTGCCTACATAACGTTAGTAATCTCCTAGTGCAGATTCCAAATCTGATTAAGCTAATTTGTTGTTTACATGCAAGAAGTACATATATCTTGTATGCTTATCTTGACCGTGAATAACCTCCGGTCATACCAAACACAACCAGCATATTATGAGAGAGCTATTGGAGAGAATACTAACCAGTACTTCCAGAGGTGAAGATAACCCAAGCTCCACTAGACGGGGTACAAGCAGTTTGAGGAGCGGAGAATTTTACGGGCAAAGATTCGTGAAGAGCAGAATCCACCGTGACTAAGAATGGCGAATGAGCAAGTTCATTGAGGCGAAGCTTTTGTCCTTTATCCACTAGTATTAATGAAATGGATGCATCTTTGATAATTCCTTCGACTCTTGCCAATGGATGAGTTACTCCGAGAGGCACTACTACGCCACCTGCTTGGAGTATAGCAAGCATGCTTATTATAGCCCATTTCGACTTATCTGCTAAGGTGATTAGCGCTAGATTTCTTATATCTTACTGGGTAAATCTCGAACATGTAGAGTCCCATATAATAACTAATGAGTGGTACATTGGAAATTGAGGGACAGGGAAATTAAATATCATCAAGATCAATAAAATTTTAATCTTACCTATGCATAGCCCAACCATGCTTTCAACTCTAACGCCGCAGGAAACCAAATGATGGGCCAACCTGTTAGCCGCAGACATGAGCTGAACATAGGTTAGGTCGCCATCAAAAGAGCAAACAGCCAATGCGTGAGGTTGACGATGGGCAATTGTAGCGACCTGCTCATGCAGACAGTATGGCATGACTGTTGGCATATCACGGTTCCAGGCTTGGATTTGACGTTCATCATCCGCTGTAAGAAGTGACAATTGTGTTGCTGGGGAAGATGGAGCACGCAAGATTACGTGAATTGCTTCACAGAATGTCTTGAGCACAACTTGTGCGTGTTCAGTATTCATCCTTGACTGCCAATAATCAAGGTCTATACTGATACCGCTTGGGTTGACTCCTATACCTAACGCAATGTCATACTTCGTATCTGTTAGCAACCTCTTATGTGTAGAAGATAGTCTAGCATCGGCATAAAGAGCTGAAGAAGACATTTATGCAACAGTAGTATCTACTTACATCTGTAGGATTCGACCTTTTTTCCACTGTGAATCTAATTCCAGAATCTATTGGAGCATTTTCAATCTCACGCTGGTATGACATGGTAGTATTTCCCAGCTGTCGCGCTGATGGTAGTTCTATGGCTGCATTCTTATTTGAAATTGGTGCATATCGATGTTCAAATCCATTGAACAAGTCTTGAGCAATCTGGCTTAGCATGATTTCCACATGTGTTTTGCCATCAAACTTGATTCGACAAGGCATAGTGCTGACATATGGGCCAACGGCATCTTGAATGCCTTCAAGTGCATCTGACCGCCCAGACGTGATAAAGGAAAACACAACATCGTCGAGTCCTGTAAAAGATCTTAAGACTAATCCCCAAGCTAGCTGGCATACATTGGCAAGAGTAACACCATATGTCCCACAAAAATCTTGTATAGATACATAATCTAGGCTCAGTTTGGCTTGGAGGGTGTCCAGTCCTGATAATGTGGCATGGCCATGATCCATGGGCAGGTATGTCGATTTTGCATTAGAAAGGTATTTCATCCAGTAAGTTTGAGAAGTTTGCGTAGGCATTTGACCTAAGTGTGCCACGAACTCATCGTATTGTAGCGCTGGACTGGTGTTAGGCCTTTCTTTATAAGCTTCAAAGAGGTCCGTAAGGATACACTGCGTAGACTGCCCGTCTACAAGTGCATGGTTGATGTCTAGTCTCAGAAATACTTCGTTATAGGATGTTTGAGCAAGTTGGAGGCGATGTGCAACTTTAGAGGGCTGGAATGTAGGAGGTGAATGGGATATAAATGTCAAGACTTCCCCCTCTTCATATTCAATGGCCGGTTCATAACCACCTAGTACCACTTGTTCAAACTGACCAGGACGAGAAATGCTATCAACAAAAATTGTTCTCAAAATGGAGTGCCGCTGAACCACTGATTTCCAAGCTTCTCCCAGCCTGCGTGCTTTGACCGGATGATCTGCCACGTTGCCGACAAATCTGAGTACAAAACAGCATTGATATAAGCTTGGGTTTGTAGACTGGCTGGCTAAGAAATCGTCTTGAATCGGAGAACAAGGCTGAATTGATTCTACTCTATAGCTTTCGGACCCCAGAAGCCGATTTGTTATGTTTTGATCGACATTATTCCTTGGTATTGGCGAGATTTCAGCGACGGACTTGTTCAAGTATAATCCAGCTCTCTGAGATAACTCGAAGAGGCTTTTTGCTTCTATCAGATCGATGACGTTGAGAGTTATACCTTTTGTTCGGCAGCGACCCATGACCTTGATGGCAAGTAGAGAGTCTCCACCTAACGATAGAAATGACCGGCTTTTGTCCAAGTCTGCTAGATCAATCCGGAGGACGGAGGAAAGAATTTCATAGAGTACATCTTCAGGAGACTTAGGATCTAGGTCTTGAAGAGGGGTTTGAATTCCGTGAAGGCCGAGTTCAGACTTGTTTGTTACGGCGGTCTGATTTATGGGGTTCGCCATGTCAAAAATTATCTAGAGATAAAAGAAGCGGCTTTAAGTCACACTGGGCTCCAGTTCTGTTGCCACTGATTATGTTATGAAAGGAGTGAACGGTAGAGGCTATAGTCACTTAGTATCATTAGAGGATCTATTGATCTTTTAATAAATGCACCGATAAAAAAGTAGACAAGAAAAATGGTATTGAGTTTATGAACATGCCATAGCAAGGTAGTATTTACTAACCCATATGGCCACATTGAACTATGATCGCTACGCTACAACCGAAGCCTTTTGTGGTCGTGACTACCTTCAGAAAAAATTCAATACGCAACAGTCAAATCACAGTCATCAGCGCCTTGTCGTTCCAGGTCCTTCGAACAGAATGAATCTGGCTGTTTGGAAAGGCCTTTGTGGAATAGAGGCACGAAGGAGGAAGACGAAGGAAAGGTGGCGCTTCATTCTGACTCCTCTTATCCTTATTGATCTTGAACATGATAGAATTCACTGATTGCTCGCGGCATCTTGACATAATTTTGGTTCGTCTATGAGGTCTACGCCCCTTGCTCGTACACTTTTGGGCAATGGGTCTTAAGATGAGCAAACAGGGAAAAGGACGGGTGTGTCCAGCTGGTAATTACTAATATACAGTGTTGGGGTCAAATAATGTTGATGGCATAAGCATGAGTAAAGGCATGGCATTAGCGCTGAACATTACAGTGAAGTTAACGTTTGACGAGGTAGGACGAGCTAGTTGATGTTGTATTGCAGAGTTCCCATGAAAAGCTTGTCAGTGGGTTTCTGGTTACGTGTTGATTGCGGCTGATCTCAATCCGTGATTTGCTTGGTGCCTGCCTGTACCTGAGATCAGGCATCAGCACTAATTATCAATTACTGGTAAAACCGTATATTGGATGATGAAATAGGGATATTACGAAAACAGTCCTTCATATATCGAGGACATACTGTATTGGAGGGCTGACCCTTTAAGGAAGGTGGGGCCAGTTACACTCTTTGTTACGAAATCACTCCATTTCTGCAAATTAATTACCGCAATAGGGTCTGACTGTGCTGAGATAAGCCTGAGCCTGAGGCCAACCATGGTGTGCTCCCTATCCCAGACCGGGAGACTTTCCGGGAGACTTTCCAGAACCCAGACCACGCACGAAACTGGGTATACGCAGGACCACGGAAAAGGAACAGGAAGAGGAAGTTTTAGGGAATCGGTACCCATAACTGCAGGCTACAGGGGAAGCCGGGGATAGGCAAGAACTTCTGCCACCAGGATACAGCTCTGAGTCTTAGTAACCCTACACCAGGTTTGTTTTGTGAGGCTACAACGACATACGCAGTCCTCTTCCATCAACCTCTCCTCTGCGCGGCTTCAATTTATCTCCTTTCGACTCTTGACTTTGACATAATAGACTCTATAGTCTATCATTTGCGGTGCATTTACAATTCTTCTCACCCATAAACCTCTAGGACTAAGGACTATGTCGTCAACAGAAGCCGAGCAGCAAGCGGAAACTGCACACAGCAGCATCGAAGTCAAACCCGAGGATGAAGATATTGTCTACGCGGGTCATTTGAAGTTT
>Ga0247807_10000956_pt1 | contig 17681 bp, 18 predicted proteins | sample UWRJL074202C1_FD_179931 | JGI IMG/M metagenome (GOLD analysis project Ga0247807, IMG submission 179931) | Plant litter microbial communities from Arlington Agricultural Research Station in Wisconsin, United States - UWRJ-L074-202C-1 | ecosystem: Environmental > Terrestrial > Plant litter >...
GGTGACGTCGCCCCAGTCGGCGCCCAGCTGCCAGGTGCCCAGTCCGATGACGGAGACGGTGCGGCCGGTTCTGCCCAGTGTTCTAGTGTCCATCCGACCAGCCTAGCCACGCGGCCTGACCGCGAGCGGTTTGGCCCTAGCGCGCCCAGTTATACGGCGTGGTCGTCGACACCTTGATCAGGCCGGATCGTTCCAGGATGGGCCGGGAGTATTCGGTCGAATCGCTGTGCACCAGGGTCTTGCCCTGGGCGAGCGCGGAGCGGGCACGGGCGGCGGTCAGGGCACGGTAGATACCGCGGCCACGATAGTCCGCCAGGGTCGCGCCACCCCAGATACCCACGAAGTCGGTTCCGGGCACCGGCTCGAGTCGGCCGCCGCACACCATGCGGCCGGCCACCTCGGCGACCCAGAGCTCCATGCCGTCACCGAGAGCGACCCGCTCGAGCAGGGCGTCGGCCATCCGCGTGTCGACGGCGTCGCCGAACGCTTCGTCGACGGTGGCGCTCATCGTGCGCACGTCGGCCTCCGAGGTGACCCGCCGCAGCGTCACGCCGTCCGGCGTGGCCACGTCGGCACAGAGCGCAGCGAGGGGGCCGATCATGATCGATTCGGCCTCGTCCGCCTCGAACCCGTTCGACAGGAGCGCCGCGTGCAGGCCGGGGGCCTCGTCGTGGCCTCGGCTCTTCCACTCCACGCGGGAGACCCCGGGGTCGGCGCGGAAGTACTCGAGGGCGCCAGTCACCAGCTGCGCGATGCCGGCCTGGTCGGCTCCGCCGAGGTCGCGGTAGGTGATGAAGCCGCGGCCACCGGCGAAGGTCACCAGCCGTAGCGGGCCCAACCGGGTCACGCCGATCGCGCTCGGGGTTTCCGCGTCGGTGCGCAGCTGGTCGTCGTAGGCCTGGAGGTACTCGGCGGGATTCATCATCAGGTTCATGCTGGCAGCGCCGGCCCGCCCTGGCAACTCGGGCGGTCGGGTCCCCTCGGCCGCGGGCGGGTCACGCCGCGCGATCGCCCGCGGGCACCGGGTCGGTGGCGCCGTCGATCACCCGCACGAGCACCCGGGCGATCCGGCTGCGCACGATGTGGTCGTTGGCCTCCACCCGGTGGGTGGTGACGTGCCGCATCCGCTCCACCACCCGCAGGCTGCCCGGCGCGACGAAGGCGTCCAACGCCCCGTAGATCAGGTCCACGGGAATCCGCAGGCTGGCGATGTCGCTCACCATGGTCTGGGATTCGATGCAATGCTCGAGCGATTTCACGAACGGCGTCCAGGTCTCCGCCGTGAGGTCCAGGATGCCCTTGGGCAGCAACCGGCCGAGCACCGCGGCGTTGGCGAGGGTGAAGTCCTTGTTCGACCGGAGGAATTCGTAGGCGCGCAGGTACGCGGTCACCCGCGCACGCACCCACGGATCGCCGATGTCGGTGGGCGAGAGATAGATGGGCGGCCCCACCAGCAGCAGCCTCGCGACCTTCATGCCCCGGCGGGCATACCGGCGGTGTGTGGCCGCGTAGCGGGTCGCGATCAGGCTGCCCAGCGAATGCCCCACCAGGACGAACGGTTCCCGCAGTCGCAGGTCCCGGATCGTGGCGGCGAGCGCGTCAACGTGATCGTCGAGGGTGTACTCGCAGTCCGGCGGTGCGGGTGAGGACCCGTGCCCGAGGATGTCCACGGCGATGACCCGGTGCCCGGGCGCCAACAGCGGCACGACCTTGCGAAAGGTGACCGCCGTCGACGCGATGCCGTGCACCAGGATCACCACGGGTCCCGTTCCGGTGTCGGTCTGCACGTGCAACCGCGGGGTGCGGCGCCGGCGGACGATCTCCGCCAGCGCCGCCCGCATGCCGCTTCGCGCGGTCGGGGTCCGGGGGTCCGGCTGTTCGAGCGCTATTCGCGCAGGTCTTCCTTGTAGTCGTTCTTGGCCTTCGTGGCGTCGCGCTCGGCCTCGGCGTGCTTCACACCGGCCTCGGCCTTCTTCACTTCGGCATCGGCCTTGGCCTCGTCGACCTTGTCAGACACGCGCTCCTTGGTGTCCTCGGCTGCGCGCTGGATCTTCTGGCCGGTGGCGGCGAGTGCGTCTTTGGCGTCGTCTGCAAATCCCATGGTTCCTCCTAGAACGAGTGCTGAATCGTATTTCCGGCGGCGGCCCCGTCGAAAACGGGTGCCGCTTCGAGCGTACGGCGCGGCCCTGAGCCGAGACTCGATTGTGATCCGACTCCCAGAAACCACCCAGATTGCGGCTGCGGCCCGACCCTACAGTTGGCCCATGAGCAACAGCGCGGACAGTAACGGTGCGGTGCCGGCCGGCCGGCGGCAGCGGCCCCTCCGCCTGACGCGACGGGTCGGCGTCATGGGCACGCTGGCCCTTATCGGCCTGCTCCTGGCCGGCTGCACAGCACTCGGTTCGTCGAGCTCCTTGGCGCCGGGTGTCCGGTCCGAGTCGATGGATGCCGGCACCGAGCCCGGCGAGATGGTCGCGCCTGGCGATGCTGTCGCCGGCGACGCCGCCATTGCCGATCGCTCCGTGATCACCACAGGCTCGGTGTCGCTCACCGTCGAAGACCCGCTCCGCTCCGCCGAGAACGCCGCGACCATCGTCGAGGAGGCCGGCGGCCGCGTGGACAGTCGGACCGAGACGCCCGAAACCGAGAACCAGTCCGCGAGCGCGAACCTGACCCTGCGCATCCCGGCCGGCGACCTCGACCGCACCCTCGACCTGCTCCGCGCCCTCGGCACCGTGAACTACGTGTCCCTCAACGCTTCCGACGTCACCCAGCAGAGTCAGGACCTCGACGCCCGGATCACCGCACTCACCACCTCAGTCGACCGGCTGCTCACGCTTATGTCGCAGGCGACGAACACCACCGACCTGATCGCCATCGAGAGCGAACTGTCCACCCGCCAAGCCGAGCTGGAGGGCATGAAGTCCCAGCGGGACTACCTCACCGACCAGATCGAGTACTCCACTGTCGGCCTCGATCTCTACTCCACCGGCACCGTCGCTCCCGGCGCCCCCGACAACTTCTGGACCGGCATCGTGGCCGGCTGGAACACGCTGGTGACCGCGCTCGGCGCCCTCCTGGTGGGCGTCGGTTTCGCCCTGCCCTGGCTGGCAATCCTGGCGCTGGCCGGCGGGATCGTGCTTCTCATCGTGCGCCTGTCCACGCGGAAGGGAAAGGCTACGTAGGCTTGCGGGTGTGACCGAGTTTTCGCGCCCCGCAGCGCCCTCCCCCGCCTCCCCGGCGGCCGTGCTCGACGACGCCCTGCTCGGCCGCATCCGGTCCCGTGCCGCCGCCCACGACGCCGCCAATACCTTCCCGTTCGACGACATCACGGAGCTCGCCGAGGCCGGTTACCTTCGCGCCCTGGTGCCCACCCGGTTCGGCGGTTTGGGCCTCACCCTGCCGCAGCTGGCCACCGAGCAGGCCCGGTTGGCTGCGCACGCGCCGGCCACGGCCCTCGCCGTGAACATGCACCTGGTCTGGACCGGTGTCGCCAAGGCCATGTCCGACCGGGGCGACGCTGCCCTCGAGTTCGTGCTCACCGAAGCCGCGCAGGGCGCAATCTTCGGTTTCGGGGTCAGCGAGCCCGGCAACGATCTGGTGCTGTTCGGTTCGTCGACAAACGCCGTGCCGCACCCGGACGGCGGCTACAGCTTCACGGGAACCAAGGTCTTCACCTCGCTCTCCCCGGTCTGGACCCAGCTGGGCACCATGGGCCTGGACAGTTCCGACCCGGACCGGCCGCTGATCGTGTGGGCGTTCCTGGACCGCACCCACCCCGGCATCACCCGGAAGGACGACTGGGACACCCTCGGCATGCGCGGCAGCCAGAGCCAGACCACCCTGCTCGACGGCGCCTACGCGCCAGCCGACCGGGTGGTGCGCGCCCTGCCACCCGGCCCGGTCAACGACCCGCTGATCTTCGGTATCTTCGCCACCTTCGAGATCCTGCTCTCGGCCGTGTACACAGGCATCGCCGAGCGGGCCCTGGAGCTCGGCGTGCAGGCCGCAAAACGGCGCCGCTCGGCCAAAAACGACGGCCGTGCGCTCGCGCAGGATCCCGACATCCGCCGCCGCATCGCCGAGGCGGCCCTGCTGCTGGACGCGATCCACCCGCAGATCCAGGCGCTCGCCCGCGACGTCGACGCCCTCGCCGACCACGGCTCGTTCTGGTTCGCCAAGCTCGCCGGTCTCAAACATCGCAGCGTGGAGAGCGCCAGGCAGGTCGTGGACCTGATGCTGCGTGTGAACGGCGGAGCCAGCTACTTCGCCGGCGATGAACTCGGCCGGCTCTACCGGGACGTGCTGGCCGGGTTGTTCCACCCGTCCAACGCCGATTCCGCCCACGCCACCGTCGCGACAGCCTGGCTCGGCCCCCTCGATGTCTGAGCAGCCGCGCACGTTCCCTCCCCGCATCACCGATCCCCGAAGTGTTGAAGTTGTCCAGTTGACTACCGTGCCCGAATCCACCCAACCGGCAACCACCGAGCCGATGCCGGTCGCCGCCGGTCCGGTGACTGCTCCGGTGCCCAGGCAGCCGTATCGGGCTCCGCACCCCACCACCCCGCGCCCGGTCACCACGAGCATCCCGATCCTGCGGGCCGACGCCAGCGGCATCGCCGCCGTACGGGCCTACGAGGATGCACCGAGCACCTCCACCATCGCGGTCCCGGTCATCGACATTGCCGCGTACACCCGGTCGGTGCTCGACCTCACCATGCGGCTGGCCGAAGTGATCTTCGCCTCCGGCGCCGGCGCCGAAGACGCCACGGCAGCGATGCTCGCGCTGACCCGCGCTTACGGCCTGCGCGGCACCGAGGCGAACATCACCCACACGATCATCACGCTCACCCACGAAGACCAGTCCACCCACGAGTCCATCTCGCGCAGCCGGGACGTGAAGTACCGCACCCTCAACTACGCCAAGCTCACCGCCACGTCGGAGCTGATCGCCGATCTGATCGACGAACCCACCGATGTTCCGGAGGCCCGCAAGCGCCTGGCGACGATCGTGTCGTCGAAGCCGCAGGTGTCTCTGCTGTACCGCCGGATCGGCTGGAGCCTGGTCGGCGCCGGCGCGGCGGCGCTCATCGGCGGTGGCCCGACCGTGATCATCGCCGCTTTCGTGGCCGGTATCGTGATCGACTTCCTCACCACGGCGCTCGACAGGCGCCGCGTGCCGCTGTTCTACCAGACCGTCGTCGGCGGCGCCGTCGGGCCGATCTTCGCCGCTATCGTGCGGCTGATCGACCCCTCCGCCAGCCCGTCACTCGTCGTGGTAGCCACCATCATCATGCTCCTGGCCGGGGTGACCACCTTCGGCGCGGTGCACGACACCCTGTCCGGGTTCTACCTCACCGGCACGGCCCGGCTCATCGAAGCCCTCCTCATCACCGGCGGCCTGGTCGCCGGAGTCGCCGGTTCCTCGCTGGTGCTGGTCAGGTTCGGGCTCGACCTGGGGATCAGCGCGGATGTGACCCCCACCCTGGGTGTCGTCGCCATCCAGCTCGTCGCCGCGGTGGTCATCGTGGCCGGCTTCGCGCTGGGCACCCAGGTGCCGTGGCGGGCGTTCTGGGTGGTCTGCCTGCTCGGCGCCGTGGCCGAGGCGGTCTACCTGGGCGTCAGCAATGCCGGTTTCGGGCTGGTCTGGTCCTCCGGCGCCGCGGCGATGGGTGCCGGGCTCCTGGCCGCCGTCGGCGCGCGCATCGTGCGCACCCCTCCCCTGGTGATCATCGTCTGCGCCCTGGTGCCGCTGGTGCCGGGTCTGGCGCTGTTCCGCGGGCTCCTGCAGATGTCCGACGGTGACATCAACGGGCTGCTCAACCTGCTCACCGCCGGCGCGATCGCGGTGGCCCTGGCGGCCAGCGCCATCCTGGCCCAGCTGATCGTGCAGTACGTCTGGGGCCCCGGCCGCAGCCTGCAACGTCGATTCGTGGGGCCGCTGATGGCACTGCCCGTGCGGCTGAGCCGAAGCACCAAGCCGGGCGCCCGCATCTAGCCCGGCACCACCGAAACTCCGGCGGCAGCGCATCCCGCGCGGCCGCCGGAGTCCTGTGTCGAGCGGCTAGTTGGGAACTTCCCCCTCGGTGGTCTCGTCCGAGACCTCCTCGTCGACGAACCGGTACGGAATGGGTTCCTCGGTCTCCCGCCCCTTCCGGTAGGTGCGGGTGATCGTCTGGCCGTCCTCGACGGCCTCGAGCACCACCACATCCTGGTACCCACCGTTGGCGAAGTGCAACTCGATTTCGGTGCCGGACCCGATCACGTTCGGACCGAATAGCACTGCTTTGTACGTTTCCTGTGCGCTCATGATCTCCCGGCTCTCCGTACGACGTCTCGTCCCAGTGACGAGGCGCCTCATCGCAGACAGCCTACGTCGACACCTCCGAAAGGCACAGGGCCAGCCCGGGCCCCCAATCGGGCGGTCACCGGGCACCCGCAGCGCCTGAAGATGCCCTTTCTCCGGAACCCGCGTAGGGTCAGATCATCGGTGCCACTCGGGCTCAGGTCGAAGGAGTACACATGGCTGACAAATCACCCAAGAAGGATGCGACCAAGAAGGTCGCCGGCAAGTCGCTCAAGGAAAAGCGCGCCGACAAGCAGCTCAAGTCCGCTGAGACCGAGAAGGCTCGCAAGCGCTAACTCGCTTCCAGCCGGTCGCTTGACGCCCGGATTCACGACTCACCGGTGTCGCCTGCCTGCAGGCGGCACCGGTTTTTTGGTCGTCAGACCATGAACCGCACCCCCGCGGCCACCGCGCCGCCGCCGGGCATGTCGTCGGATCGCACCGCAAAGATCTCCGCCCCCGACAACAGTGCCCGCCGCAGAATCTCGTCGACGACACCGTAGCTCACGGCGTCTTCGGAATCGCTCAGGGTGACGGCGCCGCTCTCCTCGTCCACCAACCCAGGCACGCTCTGGTCGATGTCCACGAAGAGGGTCTCCACCGCACCGTAGGTGGCTGCCCGCGCCACGTCGCTGAGGTCGGTGACGGCGCGGCCGTGCGCGGCCCTGCGGGCCATCCGGTCAACCAGCTCGGTCAGTTGGGCGGCGTACAGCTCGTCCAGAATGCGTCGTGCCGCCCGGCCGAGGTCCTCGTCCGGGGTCTCCTCCGGGTTGCCGGCGATGATGCCGTCGGTGAGGTTCGGGTAGCTGTTCACCGACCTGTAGATACCGGCGAGCGGCTCCGCGGCGGCCAGGATCAGCGGCAGGTCGAGGCCGCTGAGCACCGGACGCAACGCCCGGTCGATCGCGCGGGCGTACTGGCGCATCCGCACCTTCTGGCCCTCACCGCCCTGGATGCGCCCACCCATGATGTGGCTGTCCTGCGTGCGGCCGTTGATCGACGGCAGGCCCACAGCGTCGGCCACGTCGCTGGGCAGCCCGGGCACCGACACCGCATACACCGGGCTTTCCGCGCTGATCTCCAGCAGCCGCACGGAGTTCTGCGCGAGCGCGAGCACGAACGCGGCCTGCGGGAAGGTGACCGCGCGCAACAGCGGCTTGAGGTAGAACCGGTCGGACACCTCGATGGCACCGCTGAGCCGGTTGGGCAGCCGAAAGGTGCGCACACTGTCTGGGGTGGCGAAGACGGCGAGGCTGTACGAGAGGGACCGCCAGAAATCGGAGTCCCCGATGAGGTCGTCGAGGGTCTCCTGCAGCTCCTCGATAACACCCTTCTCGGCCCCGGCGTCGCGCAGCTGCTGCACGGCCTCGGTCAGCCGGTTCTTCAGTTCCACCCTGGCCTTGTCCGAGTCCTGCGGCAGCGGGGTGGTGCTCAGGTAGATCGAGACGCACGGATGTTTGCGCACCGCTGCGAGGGTGTCGACGTCGTCTCTGGTGGGTATGTCGGTGTGCAGCACGGCAGGAGCTCCTTCGGTCCGGGTGCCCACGTGCCGCCCCCGCTCGACCGTGAGCCTGTTGTGCGGCCCACTCTATCCACTCGGCTCGCTTCTCATAAGGGCAGCCACGGCGGCCTCACCGCGGATCGCCGCGAGCATCGTCAGGATCTCGTCGACGAGCTGGGCGGTCACTCCGGAGCACACGATGCTGTGCGGTCCCACGGCGCCCAGACCGTCGGCACGCACCCGGATCACCGCCCAGCCCACCTCGGCCAGGGCCGCATCCTTCTCCAGGTCAGAGACCTCTTTGAGGCCGCGGTGCGAGGTCTTGTCGCGTCCGGGCGAGTCGTACTCGATCGCCACCCTGAGCGCGGGAATGATGATGTCCGGCCACACCTCCGGTTTGCCGTAGAAGGTGCGGCTGATGCGGATCGCGTTCACCCGGTGCGGCAGCCGGATGCGTTCGCCCAGCAGCATCCGCAGCTTCTGCTCGGCCTGCGAGGTGCGCGTTTTCAGCCCGGGTTTCATGAACGGCACCCCGCCTTCGAACCGGGCGGCCGGCGCCTGCGCGTTCTTCTGGCACTTCGGGCAGCCAGGCCCGGTGAGGGCCTCCCGCACGGGCGCCCGGTACCGGGAGTGCCCCCGAGTGCAGATCCACTCGTAGTCGACCCCGATACGGGTCTCCTGGGCCAAGGCTGCCCGACCGGGCGGAGCTACACGGCGAAGCAGCTGCTCCCGGCTGCGCTTGGTCTCGGCCAGCAGCATGCAGAGCGGGCAATCCCGCTGCAGGGTGACGCGGGCGTCCGCGGCATTCGCCCCGTGCCCGCACCTGAACCGCACCGCGATGCCGCCGGTACCGGCAGCGTCGCCTGTGCCGCCTGTGCCGCCGCTACCCACTGTGTCCGGGTTCTCGTCCATCCGCATCCGCCCCTCGCCGCCTGTGCCCTCTAACTTCAGGTGCCGTCACGCTAACAACGACCGACGACATCGGGTCAGCTTCGTTCACCGCACGGTGACTCAGCCCCAGCGGGTCAGGCGCCGGCGTGGGTTTCGAGTACCTCGCGCATGCGGGGCAGGGCGAACTGGTCGGCGATCTGGATGCCGGAGTGGCTGCCGAGATCCGGATCGGCGCCGGCCGTCAGCAGGTCGAGCAGGATCGGCTCGTTGTTCCGGAACACGGCACAGGCCAGGGCGGTCTGCCCCATGCCGTTCACCACGCTGGTGTCGGCGCCGCGGCGCAGCAGCTCCTGCACGGTGTCGCGGTGCTGAGCATACGCGGCCACGATGAGCAGGCTGTCGCCGCGGGCGTTGACCAGGTCGAGGGGCACCCCGGCGTCGAGCATCTCACCGAGCGGGCCGGTCCGGCCGTCCCTGGCCAGGTCGAAGACTCCCTCGACGACGGCGGCGGGCGGCGTGGCCGCCGGCTGGTCCTGATGCGCTGTCATGGTTCTCTCCGGTTGTCTCGAACACCGGAGCCGCCGGGCTCCGCGGCCCGCCGGCCCCGGCACTGACCCCAATCCTAACCATCCGCAGCGGCCGGATTCCGGCATCCGCTGCCCGCCTGGTCACGAATGGCAGCGGATGCCGTGAAACACAGAAGGACCGCAGCCCGGGGGCCGCGGTCCTTCTGTTTCAGTGGTGGAGCTAAGGAGATTCGAACTCCTGACCTTCTCATTGCGAACGAGACGCGCTACCAACTGCGCCATAGCCCCAGACTGCGTATTTACAATATCACGCGAGCGCGAGCGGTCCGAACCGTCGCACCGTCAGCCGACGGCGCGGCGACGGCGCAGCACGTCGTCAAGGTCGGTCATGCCCGGCTCGGTGTCGCCGATGATGCCCATGTTGGCGAATTTGCTCGGCACCGTCTGCGGGGCGGCCTTCGCCGCGGCGGCGCGGGCCACCGGGCGGGTGATCGGGGTGACCTCCGACGGGGCGATGGCCTCGGCCATCGCCGCGGCGCGGCGCTGCAGCTCGGCCTCGGTGGCGGCCTGGCGCAACTGGGCAGCGGCATCCACCGACGCCATCGCGGCCTGCGCGATCGATCCCGGCGACAGGTGCAGGGGCTTGGGCAGCGGCTGCGGGGTCCACGGCGTGGGCTGCGCCACGGGGGCCTCGTCGAAATGCACAGGCTCGAAGCGCTGACCGGATGCGGGCGCGCGGCGGCCGGCGGAGGCGGCATCGGCGCCGGCGGCGACACGTGGTGCCCGGGCGGACCGGCTGACAGTGTTCAGGCGGCCGAGGGTGGTCACGGCGGTCACGGCGGCGACCAGGCCGCCGGCCAGCAGTGTCCAGATGCCCGCTGAGAGCATGGTGACGCCCACAACCGTGAACACCAGGCCCACCACCAGCAACAGGGTGGAGAGGGCGCGCATGGCGCGCAGGCGCTTGGCCTTGCCGGCCGGGGTGAGGGTTTTGGGTCGGGCGGCTGCGGCGCGCAGCACCGCCGCACGCCGGGCGGCCGTGGCGGCGTCGCCGGCGGCCTTCGACGCGATCCGGGCGTCTTCCTCCGCTTGAGCGAGGATCTTGCGTTGGGCGGACACACCGCGCGCGTTGGTCTCCACGCGTACCTCCTGGGGGATTTCGGACGTCTCGGCCAGGATCCGCAGGGTCTGCTGCAGGCGCACGGCGTTGCGTTCGGTGGCGAGATACTGCCGGCGTCTCGCCCATGTCGGCATGAGGTACGTCACCCAGAGCGCGGCGGCAACGGCCACCATCACTCCCCCACCCAGGACTTCGCTACTCATGCTCCCTAACGTATGAGTCGCAGCGCCATCCGTGCCTGATTACCGGGGGGTGTGTCACTTGTCCACCGGCAACGGATGCGCGGCGGCGGCCCTGTCGTACTCGTTCACGGTCGCGTTGCCCGGCGGCACCTGGCCGTCCTGCCAGCGTCGCAGCACCCCGGTGCGCACCTCCTCGGCCACCAGGCCGAACGCGAAGTGGTCGCGCCAGGCGCCGTTGATGTGGATGAACCGGCGGCGGAGCCCCTCGTAGCGGAAGCCGAGCTTCTCCACCACCCGCAACGACGGTGCGTTCTCCGGCCGGATGCAGATCTCCATCCGGTGCAGGCCGAGCTGCGCGAAGCAGTAGTCGGTGGCGAGGGCGACGGCGATCGGGGTGATCGAACGGCCGGCGAATTCCTCGCCGACCCAGTAGCCGATGGATGCGCTGGAGAGCGACCCCCAGGTGATCGACGACACGTTCAGCTGGCCGGCCAGCTCCCCGTTGTACTCCACCAGGAATGGCAGACCGCTGCCCGTGCGCGAATGCGCGAGCAGGCTGCGGATGCTGGCCCTGGTGTCGAACGACATCGGGGCATACGGGCTGGTGGCCTCCCAGGTGCGCAACCAGGACCGGTTGGCCATGAGCTCACGCTCGAGAGCCCTGGCGTCGCGCAACCTGATCGGACGCAGGGTCACGGCACCCTCGCGGAGGGTAGGGATCGCGGTCGGCACGAAGAGCCCGTCTGGTTGGGGGCCGAAGCCCGAGGATGATGCGCAGCTTAGCCCGCGGTGACTCAGTCGAGCGTGGCGGTGAACTCCTTCAACCACGGGCGCAGTTCCACACCGAGGTCGTCGCGGTCCACGGCCAGCTGGATGATGGCCTTGATGTAGTCGAGCCGGTCGCCGGTGTCGTAGCGGCGGCCGCGGAAGATGACGCCGTAGACGCCGCCGGTGGTCTCCGGGGTGACCGCCATCTCCTGCAGGGCGTCGGTGAGCTGGATCTCGTTGCCCTTGCCCGGCTTGGTGTGCTCGAGTACATCGAACACCTCGGGGCGCAGCACGTAGCGGCCGATGATGGCCAGGTTGGACGGGGCATCCTCTGCCGCCGGCTTTTCGACCAGACCGGTGATGCGCACCACGTCGGGGTCGTCGGTCTTCTCGATCGCGGCGGCACCGTAGAGGTGGATCTGCGACGGGTCGACCTCGAGGAGGGCGACGACGCTGGTGTTGCGGGAGATCTGCTCGGCGAGCATCTTGTCGAGCAGCGGGTCGCGGGCGTCGATGATGTCGTCACCGAGCAGCACGGCGAACGGTTCGCGGCCCACGTGCATCTTGGCGCGGAGCACCGCGTGGCCGAGGCCCAGCGGGTCGCCCTGGCGCACGTAGTGCATGTCGGCGAGGTCGGTGGACTCGTTCACCTTGGCGAGACGGTCACGGTCACCCTTCTGGATGAGCACGGCCTCGAGTTCGGTGACTCGGTCGAAGTGGTTCTCCAAGGCGTTCTTGTTGCGGCCGGTGATCATGAGCACATCGGTGAGACCGGCGGCGACGGCCTCTTCAACGACGTACTGGATGGCCGGCTTGTCGACGACGGGCAGCATTTCCTTGGGCATTGCCTTGGTTGCCGGCAAGAACCGGGTTCCCATACCGGCTGCGGGAATAACGGCCTTTGTAATGTGAGTAACCATGGCTTTAGGTTAGCGGCAACCCGTATTGGTTACGCACCTAGGATGACTTGTATGGATTCTGACATCGAGCACCGCAAACGGGCGCTCCGCGCAGACCTCCGGGAGCGCCGCCACACCATGACCGCCGCGGAACGCGACGCCGCGACAGCGGGGTTCACCGAGAACCTGCAGAGCATCGTCACCGACCTCTCCGCCCGGTCGATCACCTGCTACCTCTCCAGCCCCACGGAGCCCAACACCCGCCCGTTCGTGAACTGGGCAGAAGCCAGGGGCATCCGGGTCCTGTTCCCGGTCTCGCGCGACGACGGCCTGCTCGACTGGACCGTCGGCGAGGAGGAAACCGAGGTGCAGGGCCTCTCGGGTGCGCCGGAGCCCAAGGGTGAGCTGCTCGGCCCGATCGCGATCAACGACGTCGACCTGATCATCGTGCCGGCGGCGGCCATCGACCAGACCGGGCTGCGGATGGGCTGGGGTCGTGGGTACTTCGACAAGACTCTCGGGTCGATGGAGAAGTGCCCCCCGGTGTACGCCGTGGTCTTCGACAACGAATACGTCGACGAGGTGCCGCGGGAGGTGCACGACCAGCCCGTGAACGGCCTGGTCACCCCCACCCGCATCGTCGTTTTCTGAACCTGCCCCCGGCTGGCGCATACTAGCCTCAAGCCCAACCGCTCCGCATACAAACCGAAAAGACGCAGTGCCTACCTATTCCTACCGTTGCACCGAGTGCGACACCGCCTTCGATATCCAGCAGGCGTTCACCGACAACACCCTCACCGAGTGCCCCACCTGCGGCGGCAAGCTCCGCAAGGTCTACTCCTCGATCGGCGTGAGCTTCACCGGCTCGGGCTTCTACCGCAACGACTCACGTGCAGACTCGGGCAGCAAGTCCAACTCGTTGTCCGCCGAGAAGAGCGGCAAGAAAGACTCGTCAGCATCCGAATCGTCCTCGGCCAAGCCCGCCGAAAAAAGTAGCGCCCCCGCACCGTCGACCAGCGGATCGTCCTCGAGCGGTTCGAGCTCCTCGTCCAGCTCGACGCCCACGCCGGCACCGAAGGCCAGCTGACCCGACCGGCACGGGGCCGCGGCCCCGCCTCTTCCGGCGCGCGCGCCACAGCCGCTACGATCGAATTGCGCGGCGCCAGCCGCCCCCCATAGGAGGTACAACCGTGATCCAAGGCTTCAAGGCATTCATTATGCGGGGCAACGTGATCGACCTCGCGGTCGCCGTCGTCATCGGCGCTGCATTCACCGCCGTCGTCACCGCCATCGTCGAGGGAATCTTCAACCCGCTGATCGGTGCCATCTTCAACGCCGACAGCCTCAAGACCTCGTTCCTGATCGGCCTTCCCGGCGGCGGCAGCCTGGCGTTCGGCCTGGTGCTCGCGGCCATCATCAACTTCCTGCTGATCGCGGCCGTGGTCTACTTCGTCTTCGTCATGCCGATCAACCGGATGAAGGAGGCGCAGGAGCGCCGCCTGGCCGCACAGGCGCCCGCCGGAGTCGAGGAAACGGCCCCGCTCACCGACATCGACCTGTTGAGCGAGATCCGCGACCTGCTCGCCGCCGCCCAGGGTTCCACCGCCCCGGCCGGCCTGTCCGGCACCGCCGCGGCTGTTGCCGCGCCCCGCACTGGTGACGCCACCGACGGCCCCAAGCACACCCTGTAGCCCCCGCCGCGGGACTCCGGCAAGCACGCCGAGAAGACAGTTGAGGCCACTTACAGGCCCACACACTGACCCCAAGTGACCTCTCGCCGGCATGGGCGCGCGCGAGAAGACAGTTGAGGCCACTCACAGGCCCACACAATGACCCCAAGTGACCTCTCACCGGCATGGGCGGGAGGGACTACTACCAGTGCGGGGGCTTGTCCTGCCGCAGGCGGGCGTCGTTCGCGCTGGTGGAGGAGCCGTTGCCGGCGGTCTGCCCGCCCTCTTCACGGGCGGGCGGCTCCGGGCTGGTGTCGGTGTCAGGCGCTGGAGTCAGGCGGGCCCGGCGGGCTCCGGCCGACTTGACCACCGACTGGCGCGGCTGGGCAGCCCCGGCGTCGCCGGCGGATGCCGCGGGCACCGCCGCGCCCGCGGACCCCGCGGCGCCGTCAGCCGCTGCTCCGTCAGGCACGGTGCGCCGGACCGTCCGACCCTTCGGTCTGGGTGACCCCGGCCAGCGCGGCGACACGGGCGGCCACGGCATCCGGGTTGCTGAACAGTTCGAAGCTGTGCACGCGCAGGTAGTGCCAGCCCAGGCGTCGCAGCACCTCTGGGCGCAGCCGCAGGGACTCCCGGAGGCTGGCCCGGTTGACCACGGCGTCGGTCTCCACGACCACGGCGCGGCCGGCGTGCGACGCGGCCAGGGCGAGCTTGCCGCGGTGCCCGAGCGAGACGGTGAGGCCGCGGCGTTCGAGGCGCCGGGCGAGGTCAACGAGCATGGCTTCGCGGGCATCCGGCACGGGCACCTCGTTGCGGCGGGCCTCGGTCTCGGTGAGCACCTGCGACAGCGCCAGGATGCCGTGCCGCTGGCGGTCGGCGTCGATGTCGGCCGGGCGGAAGCAGGAGACGATGTCCATCGCCCGGCGGGCGCGGGTCATGCCGATGGCGAGCAGGCGTTCGCCGCCGGGTTCGCCGAGCGAACCGAAGTTGCTCAGCAGCCGGCCGTGCGGGGTGCGCCCGTAGCCGATCGAGAAGATCACCCGGTCGCGGCTCTGCGCCACGGCCTGCTCGAGGGTGAGCACTGTGAACGGTTCGGCGCGGTCCTTGAGGATGAAGTCGCTGAGGTCGGTGCGCTTGGCGAACGCGGCCAGCACGGCCTGGTGCACCCGCACGGCGTGCCGGGCGCTGGCGGTGATCACCATCAGCGATTCGCGGGGCCGTTTGACGGCGTGGTCCATGACCAGGTCGACGACCTTCGCGACCTCGGCGTCGACGCTCTCCACGGCGCCGCTGTCCACGTCGGGCATGCCGTGGCCGCCCTTGACGTAGTTGAGGGTGAGGCTGCCGTGGCCGAGGAAGCTGCCCGCCCAGGGCAGCGAGTCGATGCGGCCGCCGTAGAAGCGGTGGTTGACCAGCTCGGCGAGGTCCTCGCCGCCGGCCCGGTAGCTGCGGGTGAGGGTGAGGGTGGGCAGCAGCTCGCCGAGGCGGGCCAGGGCGGAATCCGCGTGCAGCGCATCCACGTTGGTCTCCTGCGGCGTCGGAACGTCGGCCGGCTCCACGATGCCGGTTTCGAATCCGGACGGCGTCTGCGTGACCGGGTCGCCGAACGCCACGACCTGCTTGGCCCGGCGAATGGCGCCCACGTTCTCGGCAAGGGTGGTCGCGCCGGCGTCGACGAGCAGCACGGCGTCGAAGGTCATCTTGTCGTCGAGAGCGGCGACCTCATAGGGCGAGGCCAGCCAGACCGGGGCGAGCACGCGGCCCAGGTGCGGGGAGACCTCGTTGATGCGGGCCGGGGTGGCGCGGTCGGCGCGTAGCAGCCGGCGCAGCTGGTCGGCCTCCTCAGGCCAGTCGACGACGCCGATCTTCCAGGTCTCGGCGAGCAGCCAGGCCAGGATCTGCCCGGTGGTGGAGGCGTGGGCCTCGTCGACGAGCTTGAAGTCGGCCTCGAGCCTGTCGAGCACCTGCGTGTTGGCGTTGAGCAGGGCCTTGTCGCCGCCGAGCATGACCTCGAGCACGGACTGCCACCAGGCGAGTTCGAGTTCGGCGGCCACATCCTGCTCCGACACGTGACGCTGGGAGAGGTCGGTCATCAGCGGGTCGAGGTTGTGCTCGCGCAGCGTGGCGAGCAGGGCGGTGCGCTCGTGCAGGTTGGCGAGCACCTCGCTCTCGGCGGCGAGTCCGGACATCATCTTGACGAGTTCGCGGAGCGGCCTGGACACCAGCTGACGCGGGGTGCCGGCGTTGCCGAGCGGCACGTCGAGCTTGCCGAGGTCTTCGGAGACGCGCTGGTAGGCGACGTGCACGTCGTTGATGCCCACGGGCACCTCCGGTGTGACACCGGCCGCGGCGTAACGCTGCCACAGGGTGCGCTGCTGCTGGATGCGCCGCAGGCTCTCGTTCATGTCGCTCACGTGCACACCGGGTCGCAGGTACTCGTCGGCGAGCTTGCGCAGCCGGCGACGGTTCGTCGAGGTCATCTCGGGCGAATCCCGGCGGGCGGAGGTGGCGGCGATCAGTTCGGTGAGTGAGCGGTCGAACACGGCGGGCTGGAACTTGTCCAGCGTCTCGCGGATGTCCAACAGCAGGCGCAGGTAGATGCCCAGCTCGTGCACGTTCTCGAACGGGCGTAACCGGGTCTGGCCGACGAGGTGGCCGGCGCGCTCCAGCAGTCGGGGCAGGTCGGTCTGGCTGAGCCGCTTGGCCAGCTCGTGGGAGGCGCCGGCATCCGCGGTGGAGGTGAAGGACGCGCCGTACCACGGCGAGTCGCCGGGGCCGTAGCGGAACTGGCCGAGGACCGCGGCCTTGATCAGGACCGCGGCGGCACTGGACCGGTCGTGGGCGAGACGTTCCAGGGCGACCCGGTCGAGCCGGGCCGTGGTCGACGGCGGCGCCGGCAGCTGGGCGAGCCTGGCGAGTTCACCCAACGCGTCGAGCACCGAGACTCCGAGTGCGGCATCCTTGCGGGTCAACGCGGAACGGTAGTCCAGAAGCACCTTGCGCAGGCGCACGAGGGCATCGTCCACATCGCCGACGCGCGGCTGGGTGCACTTCTCGTTGCGGGTGATCGACTGGATCAGGTCGCGGCGCAGCGTGCGCGGGGTGACGGCCACGCCGGGCAGGCCCACCTGCACGAGGCGGTGGGCGATGCCGTCGAGGCTGGAGCGGCGGGCGCTGACCACGAGCACCCGCTTGTGCTGGGCGATGAGCGAACCGATGGCGTTGACGATGGTCTGGGTGCCGCCGGTGCCTGGCAGGGTCTTCACGACGAGGGAGTTGCCGGCGCTGATCTGCGCGACGACGTTCTCCTGCTCGGCGTCGGCATCCAGCAGCAGGGTGTCGGTGCCGGGCGGGCGTACGTCTTGGGCGATCGGCAGCACCGGGTTGTAGGCGATCTCGATGGCGCGCTTGGCGGTGGGGTTGCCGGCGACGGCGTCGAGCACCGGATGCGTGAGCTTGTGCGCGTCTGCGGCCATGGCCCGGCCGACGTCGGCGAAGGAGGAGGCCACCAGTCGCGGCACGACGTTGAACCAGGGCAGGTGCGAGGTGAGTCCGCGCAGCCGGTCGATCACCGGTTGCGGCTTGAACGCCCCGTTGGTCACGGCCAGGGCCACGAAGGCGTCGGCGTCGAGGGTGATCTGGAACTGGTCATGCAGCGCGCGGGCCAGCTCGGGGTTGAGGAACGGTGCGCCCTTGAGCTTCAGCTCGAAGTCGCGGCCGTACCGACGGATGGCCAGGGGCCGCAGCAGCACCGGTGCGGTGAATTCGACGTCGCCG
>Ga0247807_10000961_pt1 | contig 17630 bp, 14 predicted proteins | sample UWRJL074202C1_FD_179931 | JGI IMG/M metagenome (GOLD analysis project Ga0247807, IMG submission 179931) | Plant litter microbial communities from Arlington Agricultural Research Station in Wisconsin, United States - UWRJ-L074-202C-1 | ecosystem: Environmental > Terrestrial > Plant litter >...
TTCGGTTCCAGGCACAGGAGTAGATCAGTGACCAGAATTCTCATCGTCGAAGACGAGTCATCCCTGAGCGAGCCGCTCGCCTTCCTGCTCGGTCGGGAGGGGTATGACACCACCATCGCCGCCGACGGTATCTCGGCGGTCGCGGAGTTCGACCGCAACGGGAGCGACCTGATCCTCCTCGACCTGATGCTTCCGGGCATGGCGGGCACCGAAGTGTGCCGCGAGATCCGGTCACGCTCGTCCGTGCCGATCATCATGCTGACGGCCAAAGACAGCGAGGTGGACATCGTGGTGGGGCTGGAACTCGGCGCCGACGACTACGTCACCAAGCCGTACTCCACCCGCGAACTGCTCGCCCGTATTCGCGCGATCCTGCGCCGCCGGGTCGAAGACGACGACGACCGCGAGCTGATCCTCGAGGCCGGCGGTGTGCGTATGGACGTTGAGCGTCACGCGGTGACGGTCGCGGGCAAAGACACTCCGATGCCGCTCAAGGAGTTCGAGCTGCTCGAGCTGCTGCTGCGTAACTCCGGTCGTGTTCTGACGCGCGGCCAGCTGATCGACCGGGTGTGGGGCGCCGATTACTTCGGTGACACCAAAACGCTCGACGTGCACATCAAGCGCATCCGCTCGAAGATCGAATCAACACCGTCGGAGCCGACGATGCTGGTTACCGTTCGAGGTCTCGGCTACCGCTTCGAGGCGTAGCTGCGGGATGGATGTCGCGGCAGCGCCGCGGCATCCACTCACCGGCGACCAATAACGGTCGCTCCGGTAGCTACAGCGAGCTACTGCGAGCTACTGCGCGGCCGCCGGGGTCGGGGTCGCGAGCGGGGTGATGGTCGGCACAAGATCGCTATACCCGGGAAGTGTGTTGTCGAGCACGGGCACCAGCATCTGCTTGCCCGTCTCGTTGCCGTACTGCACAAAGACCGGCATCAGGCTCCCGAGGGCGACGTCGGCGTCGTCGAGAACGAGGTGTGTGGCGTCCTCGCCGTTGCCGAACGAGATCGTCTCTCCGGGAGCGATGTCGACGTGGTCGACACCGGCGGTACCTTCAGCGTCGTCGCCGAAGTTGTACTCGAACCGAACCGACTGTGCCTTGGTGCCGGAGTTGACCACAACCATCACGAGGTTGACGTCGGTGCCGTCTTCGGTGATCGCCATGGCGTTGCGCACCTTGATATCGCCGACCGTGGTGCTGACACCGTCGCTCGGCTCATAGGGCAGCTGGGTTGCCTGCGGGACGAAAAATGCGCACCCGGTCGAGCCGAGCAGAACGCCGGCCGCCAATACTACGGATGCCGCTACGCGTGATCTCACAGGACCCTCCAAAAGCAAAAATAACAGTCGTCGGTACAGAGTACCGATGTTGCGCCGCACTAGAGGCGAAGGACTGCCTTAGCTGGGGGTCGCGTAATAAAATTTCTGGCAAATCCGACGGGATCAGAACCCGTGATGTTCGAGATTGGCGCGACCGTGGTGTACCGCGACGAGGTGCTCACGTCGTAGCGTCACCTCCGCTCGGTACAGTTTGTGCATGAGCGAACCCACCCCCGTGCCGCTGCCCACCATCGGCGTGATCGTTGTCGCTGCCGGAAGCGGCACCCGTCTGGCGCAGCCCACCCCGAAGGCGTTTGTGGACGTGGCGGGTCGCACCGTGCTCGAGCGCTCCCTCGAGGGCGTCTTTGGTATGAGCGAGCCAGCGCAGGTGGTCGTTGTCGCTCCCGACGCGTGGATCAGCCAGGCCCGAGCCATCGGCAGCACGGTCGCCGCGGGCGCGGGGGAGTACCTCACCGTTGTTGCGGGCGGACCAACCCGTCAACTCTCCGTCGCTGCCGGCCTCGCCGCACTCGGCTCCGAGGTCGCCACCGTGCTGGTGCACGATTCCGCGCGCGCCCTCACGCCGTCCGCCCTGTTCGACGCGGTGGTGGCCACCGTGCGGGCCACTGGAGACGGCGTCATCCCGGGCCTCGATGTCGCCGACACCATCAAACGCACCGTCGACGGATTCGCCGGTGAGACCGTCGACCGATCGACTCTCACCGCCGTGCAGACGCCGCAGGGTTTTCCGCGCGCTGCCCTCGACGCGGCCTACGCGTCCGCCACTGAAGACCGCACCGATGACGCCGCACTCTTCGATGACGCGGGTCATCACGTGCGTGTGGTCGCCGGTGACGCCCTCGCGTTCAAAATCACCAGCCCCTGGGACCTCCGCCGTGCCGAATCCCTCGTTCGTGCGGCGGACGGGATGGATGCCTCCGGCAAGATTCTCACGCTGCGCACCGGTATCGGCATCGACGTGCACGCGTATGACGCCAACTCCCCACTCTGGCTCGGCGGGCTGTACTGGCCCGACGAGATGGGATTGGCCGGACACAGTGATGGCGACGCGATCGCCCACGCCATCTGTGATGCCCTTCTTTCGGCCGCCGGGCTTGGCGACATCGGTGGACGCTTCGGCACCGACGACCCACGCTTCGAAAACGCCCACGGTGAAGTGTTCCTCCGCGCCACGGTGCTGCTTGTGACGGGGGCCGGTTTCGACGTACAGAACGTCGCCGTGCAGCTTGTAGGCAACACCCCGCGGATGGCCGCGCGCCGCCTCGAGATCGAACAACACCTCACCGACACGGTGGGGGCGCCGGTCAGTGTGTCGGCCACCACCACCGACCGGCTCGGCTTCACGGGCCGCGGCGAGGGCCTCACAGCGATAGCGACGGCCCTGCTCAGCGCATAACACTGCCCGCCCGAGCGCCTACAATGCGTCGATTCGCGCGGCTATCGCTAAACTCGGCTAGTGACTATCCGGCTATATGACACCAAGGCGCAAGCCCTCAAGGACTTTGTTCCCCTTGTCGACGGTCAGGCCGGGCTCTACGTGTGTGGGCCGACGGTGCAATCCTCGCCCCATATCGGCCACCTGCGCTCCGCCCTCGTCTACGATCTGTGGCGCCGCTGGCTGACCTACCGCGGGTTGACGGTCACACTCGTGCGCAACGTCACGGACATCGACGACAAAATTCTCGTCAACGCCGCAGGCTCCACCGAACAGTGGTGGGCCCTCGCCTATCGCTTCGAACTCGAGTTCACCGCGAGTTACCAGCGCCTGGGCATCCTCGCTCCGACCTACGAGCCGCGGGCCACCGCGAGCATCGGCCAGATGCAGCAGATCATCGAGCGCCTCATCGAGCGTGGGCATGCATATGCTGCTCCGGATGCCTCCGGCGACGTGTATTTCGATACGGCAAGTTGGCCTGCTTACGGCGACCTGACGAACCAAAAGGCGAGCGACATGGTCGCCGCCACGGATTCTGACCCCAGGGGCAAACGTGACCCCCGCGACTTCGCCCTCTGGAAGGGCACCAAAGAGGGCGAGCCCTCTTCGGCGTCGTGGGATTCCCCGTGGGGCTCCGGTCGCCCCGGCTGGCACATCGAGTGCTCGGCCATGGCTGCCCGCTACCTCGGCACCAACTTCGACATCCACGGCGGCGGGCTCGACCTGCGCTTCCCGCACCACGAGAACGAGATCGCCCAGTCGAACGCGGCGGGCGACAAGTTCGCGAACTACTGGGTGCACAACGGCCTGGTCAACGTCGAGGGACAGAAGATGTCCAAGTCGTTGGGCAACTCGATTTTCGCCGCCGAGTTTCTCGAACTCGCCCGCCCCCTGGTGGTGCGCTACTACCTCGGTGCTGCCCACTACCGGTCCACGGTCGACTATCACGATGGTGCACTCGTTGAGGCGGAAGCGGCTTTGGAGCGCATTGAGGTGTTCCTCACTCGTGCCGAGCGTCGACTCTCAGACACTCGCTTTGCCTCAACTGGCGCCCGGAGCATCCCGAACGAATTCGCCGAAGCCATGGACGACGACCTCGCCGTTCCGCAGGCGCTTGGGGTACTCCACGAACATGTTCGCGCGGGCAACGCTGCCCTCGACGACGAAGACCTCGCCACCGCCGCAGCTATTCGCGGCGAGGTGATTGCGATGACCGAGGTTCTCGGCATCAACCCCCTAGCGCCCGAGTGGCACACGTCGACGGACGACCCGTCGAGTCGTGCTCTCACCGGCCTCGTCGAACGGCTGATTGAAGATCGGGAGAAGGCTCGCAAATCCCGAGACTTCGCCGCCGCCGACCGCATTCGCGATGAATTGACCGCAGCAGGAATTTCGATCGAAGACACACCGTCTGGATCACATTGGAGTATTGAACAGTGAAAAACGTTTCAGGAGCACGCAAGGGCCGTCCCGGCGCTGTGCGCCAGGGCAGTAATAAGGGCAAGCAGCTCGGCTCTGGTGGCCAGGGCCGCCAGGCACTCGAGGGAAAAAAGCCCACCCCCAAGGCCGAAGACCGTCCGTACCACCCCGCCGGCAAGCGCAAGGCTGCCAACGAGCGTTTTGAGGCAGCCAGTGGCCGCGCCAAAACGACTCCTCGTGCCTTCAACGAGCGCGACCGCCCCGAGCAGGGCGCCGAGTCCGGCTCCTTCAAGCGCAGTGGCGGCGGTGGAGCTGGTGCATACAGCAAGACCGGTTCGTCCAGCGGTGCTGGCCAGCGTTCGCAGGGTGCCGACCGCCAGCGTCGTGCCAAGTCATCGGACGAAATCGAAATCGTCACCGGGCGCAACTCGGTGCTCGAGGCGCTGCGCGCGAAGATCCCCGCCACCACCCTCTACGTTGCCACGCGCATCGAGATGGATGACCGCGTCAAGGAGGCCATGAAGCTGGCCACCGCGCGCAACATCCCGATTCTCGAAGTGATGCGCCCCGAGCTCGACCGCCTCGCCGGCTTCGACTCCGTGCACCAGGGCCTCGCGCTCAAGGTGCCGCCGTACGAGTACGCGCACCCGCTCGAGATGCTCGAACTGACCATCAGCCGCGGCGGCAAGCCGCTGTTTGTGGCACTCGACGGCATCACCGACCCGCGCAACCTCGGAGCAATCATTCGCTCCGTTGCAGCATTCGGCGGACAGGGCGTTATCGTTCCGCAGCGTCGTTCCGTTGGCCTCACCGCCTCCGCGTGGAAGACCTCCGCCGGTGCTGCAGCCCGTACCCCCGTCGCCATGGCATCGAACCTCACCGCGACCCTCAAGGACTTCAAGGCGCGCGGCGTCTTTGTTCTGGGTCTCGCCGGTGATGGCGACATGCAGCTGCCCGAGCTGTCGCTGGCAAACGAGCCGGTTGTTCTGGTTATCGGTAGCGAGGGCAAGGGCCTGTCGCGTCTGGTTGCTGAGACCTGCGACGCGATCGTCTCGATTCCGATCAACGCCGCAACCGAGTCGCTCAACGCCGGTATCGCGGCAAGTGTCGCCCTCTACGAGGTGTCGCGTCTGCGCGCCATCGCGAAGGCTGCCAAGTAGCGCGACACACCATCTTCACCGTGAGCTTCACGTGAGACCTCTCTCGCCGTAAGATCACCACAAAGCCCGGACCCACACCTCGTGTGTGGGCCCGGGCTTTGTAGTTTCTGGCTGGTGTACGGCAGTGTCGCCTGAGCTCTCCCGGAGGGCATTACCGCGTGGCGGAGCGAGCTGTCGTTCGTCCCGGAGGGCGAAGCCGTATCGCGGATCGAGTTCTCGTCGCTCGCGGGCAGCGATAAGGTGCCGCGGATCTAGTTTTCTGCCCTTACGGAACCCGACACCTACCGCCGGAGGGAGAAAACCCGTCCGGCGGAAGCGCTTATCAGCCGACGGAGGGTGTCGTTTTGGGGTCCGTCGGAAGGTTTCGGCATCCAGAAAAAACAGCGGCGACGGTTAAGGGTGCCGTGAGCCAATTACACGCTCCGTGGCCTAGCGAGTTAGACCTTTAGGCGCCAGTCGTCCTCGTCGATCACGTCGGTCGGCAGTGTGATCGACCCGGTCGGCGGGTTGATGACGGTTGCTTCGTCGCGGCGGTGACGCAGCACCACATCGATGTAGGAGCTGAGCGCCTCGGCAAGGGAGATGTCCCGCGCTTCGTTCTGCGACATGTACCAGCGGTGGTCGAGCAGCTGGTGAAACACCTCAGCTGGTTCGAGCTTGCCGCGCAGGTCTTTGGGGATCGCACGGATCACGGGCTCGAAGACACTGGCCAGCCACTCGTGGGCAACCATCTCTTCGTCACGACCCTTTTTCGAGTAGGTGACGGTGTACGAGTCGAGGTCGTTGAGGAGGCGGCGGGCCTGGTTCTCCTGCGCGTCGAGTCCAGTCAGGCGCAGAAGACGGCGCTGGTGGTGACCAGCATCCACCACCTTGGGCTGGATGCGCACCTGGGTACCGGACTCATCCGTTTTGATCGCAAGCTCTTCGATGTCAAAACCGAGATTGTTGAGACGCTCAACGCGCGAGTTGATGCGCCAGCGCTCGGACTGCTCGAACTCCTCAGAACCGGTGAGTTCCTTCCACAGGGTGCGGTACGCGGCGACGATTCCGTTGCTGATGCCCACGGGGTCGAAGTCCTCGTCGAGGCGTCCACCGGCCTGCAGATCGAGAAGTTCGCCGGCGATGTTGATGCGGGCGATCTCGAGGTCGTTCTCTCGCTGGCCGTTGGAGAGGCCGTCGTACAGCTGACCGGTCTCGGCGTCGACGAGGTATGCGGCGAAGGCGCCGGCGTCGCGACGGAAGAGGGTGTTAGACAGCGAGACATCCCCCCAGAAAAATCCGACCATGTGCAGACGCACCAACAGAACCGCGAGCGCGTCCACCAGACGTGTGGCCGTGTCGGGGCGAAGGCTCTGCGAGTAGAGCGCACGGTAGGGAAGGGAGAACTTGAGGTGACGGGTGACCAGCACGGAGTCGATGGGGTCGCCGTTCACTGTGCTGCGGTTGGTAATAACGGCAACAGGATCAACGCAGGGGATCTCGAGGCGCTGCAGGGTGCGCAGCATGTCGTATTCGCGTCGGGCGAACTCGGCGCTGGTCTCCTTGATGGCGACGACGTAGCCGCTGAGGTGGGCGAAACGCACCAGGTGCCGGGAGATGCCCTTGGGGAGTGCGGCGATGGTGTCGTCGGGCCAGGTCTCGAGGGGGAGGGTCCAGGGGAGATCGAGGAGCGCGGGATCAACGATTGCCGCGGTGATATTGAGGGAGCCACTCATGATGCACGAGCCTCTCGTAGGTGTCCGGGTGGACACGGGTGGTTAAGAGACGCGAGCCTGCCGCCCGACATCGGGCGACAGGCTCGCGTTACTGCTGAAAGGCGTTAGTTAGGCGACAACAACTTCGCCGACGCGGGCGCCCGATTCGATGTCGAAGAGGTGCACGTGGCCCTCCTTGGGGGCAACGAAGACGCGGTCACCGGCGTTCGGGTGCGAACGGCCGTCGACGCGCACGCACAGGTCAACACGGTTGCCACCGATGTCGGCGTGACCGTAGAGGTTGCCGTCAGCGCCGAGCTCCTCGATGACATCGACCTCGACCTGCAGGCCATCGCCCGCGGTGGTGACGGTGACGTCCTCGGGGCGAACACCAACGGTGATCTGCTTCTGCTTGATGTTGGCGAGCGTTCCGCGGTCAACACGCACCGCGTGGTTGCCGAACATCACACCGGCTTCGGTGAGGTCAGCCTGGAACAGGTTCATGGCGGGGGAGCCAATGAAGCCAGCGACGAACACGTTGTTCGGGCGCTCGTACAGGTCACGGGGTGATCCAACCTGCTGGAGCACACCATCCTTGAGAACCGCGATGCGGTCACCCATGGTGAGGGCCTCGGTCTGGTCGTGGGTGACGTAAACCGTGGTGACACCGAGACGACGCTGCAGCGATGCAATCTGTGTACGGGTCTGAACGCGCAGCTTGGCGTCGAGGTTCGACAGCGGCTCGTCCATCAGGAACACCTGGGGCTGGCGAACGATCGCGCGACCCATGGCAACACGCTGACGCTGACCACCGGAGAGTGCCTTCGGCTTGCGGCCGAGGTAGGGCTCGAGGTCGAGAAGCTTCGCTGCTTCCAGAACGCGGGTGGCGCGCTCGTCCTTGTTGATGCCCGCGATCTTGAGCGCGAAGCCCATGTTCTCGGCCACCGTCATGTGCGGGTACAGAGCGTAGTTCTGGAAGACCATTGCGATGTCGCGGTCTTTCGGGGGAACGTCGGTGACGTTGCGGTCGCCGATGAGGATGTTTCCTTCGTTGACCTCTTCAAGGCCGGCGAGCATTCGAAGGGAGGTGGACTTTCCGCAACCGGAAGGGCCGACGAGGACGAGGAATTCGCCGTCTGCGACCGAGAGGTCCAGAGCGTCGACCGCGGGGCGAGTTGAACCCGGGTACAGACGCGTTGCTTTGTCAAAAGTTACTGATGCCATGTTAAATTGCTCCTTCACCGGCAGGTACGTGCCGGACGATCCGAGTGAATGGATGGTGACCGAGGCCACCACCAGCCATTATGGCACTGCACGCAGCCAATAGGTACCGGGCTCCCAGATTGCAGGGCTTAGGCTGATCCAGCGTCTATTTGGATTATTCCCAGAATGACCTTCTACCCTCGTGGAGGCGTTCTGCTCCTCCTGCAACGCGCCTACCCGACTTTGAGACAATTGCAATGAGTGAGGTTCGATGACCAACGGCGGCACCGGCGGCGGTTCCCTGGACAAAAACGAACGCCGCGAGGCTGCACGCGAGAAGGCGAAAGTCCTCCGTGACCAGCTCAAACGCAAAGATCGCGTGCGACGTTTTTTTCTTCAGGGCGGACTCATTGTTGGCTCAATCGCGGTTGTAGCGATTGTGACCCTCATCATTGTGAACTCGCAGCGTCCGGCAGGCCCCGGCCCGCTGAACATGTTGAGCGACGGCATCAAAATCGGCCAGGACCTCAAAGCGACTCCGACTGCGGCCCTCGCGGCCGACGCGGAACCGGTACCGAACGCGGTCGATTCCGACGCCGATGTGATCGACATTCAGATTTATGTCGACTATCTCTGCCCGTTCTGCAAAGTCTTTGAAGAGACCAACAATGAGCAGATCGAATCGTGGATTAACCGAGGAGCTGCCACCGTCGAGGTGCATCCCATTTCGATTCTCAACTCGAACTCGATGGGCACTCAGTACTCCACGAGGGCCGCGAACGCTGCTGCGTGTGTCGCGAACTTCTCACCGGACGCGTTCTGGGATGTCAATAAGGCACTCTTTGAGAACCAGCCCGAAGAGCGCACGACGGGGCTGTCCGACGACGAACTCATCGACGTAGTGACCGAAGCAGGCGCAACCCCGCAGGGCAAGATCGAGAGCTGCATCAACGACAAAACCTTCAAGCCGTGGGTGTCGGCGTCGACCCTGCGCGCACTCGACGGCTCTGTTCCCAACTCCGAAGCCGAAGTCAAGGGCACCCCGACGATCGTCGTTGACGGCGCCAAGTACGAGGGGGCAATCGATGACCCCGAGGCATTCGCCGCATTTGTGGTGCAGGCGGCCGGCGCCACGTCGAGCGAGAACGCCACTCCGACGCCGACGCCCACTCCGACTGAAACTCCCGCTCAGTAGATCGTTGTCCTGGGTGATTCAGTCACCGAGGGCAGAGCACTAAAAAATGCGCTGGCGCGACCGGAACTTCCCGGTCGCACCAGCGCATTTGTGGTTGAAAGCTACTTGCTCGGCCAGACCGGCAGAACGGCACGCTGTGACGTGGAGTTCAGCACAACCGCGAACGAGCCGTACCAGGCGAGAAGCGCGGTGAGGATTCCGAACCATCCGCCGATCTGGTGGATGACCGTCACGCCGCTGAGCGCGCCAGCCGCGAGGAACGCGAACGTGATCGTCAGTGCAACAAACACGGCGAAGATCGAGCCGTTGGTCTTGCGGGCCGCGATCGTCATATAGGCGGTGAAGATCGTCCATGCGAGGAGGAAGACGCCAACACCTTCGGAGCCGGCTTCAACCGCGCCACCCGTGGTCTCGAGGTACCAGAACGCGAGCCAGAAGGCGCCGTAGGAGCAGAACGCGGTGGCTCCAAATGTGTTGCGGTTCACAAATTCCCAGATACCGGCAACCAGCTGTGCGATTCCGCCGTAAAAGAGGGCGAGTCCGAAGACGGCCGCGCTGGACTCAATGAGTCCGGCGTTGGCGACGCTCAGAACAAACGTGGTGAGGGCGAACGCTGCGAGGCCGAGCGAGCCCGGGTCGGCGAGGGGAAGGGGGGATGCCGGGGAGAGTGCGCTCTCGCCCGGCGCGGTGGCATGGTGCGTGGATTTGTGGTCCGAAGTCGTATTCATATCGAGAGGTGACTTTACCAGCGGTGGTGGCGTGTGGATGCCCCTGGGGGCCGCCCCAGAGCGGTGGTGATGGCAGCAAAACCAATGCTCAGGCGGGTCTCCTTAGACTGTGGTGTGCCCCGCCATACTCCTGACCCCAGCATCTCGCCGTTGCTTGTGCCACAAAAAGAGGTGGACGACACTTCCGCTCCCGCCCGGCACAGCCGTGGCCGCCGCAAGCATCGAGTGCTGAAGTGGATCGGATTCTCGCTGGTTGTTGTATTGCTCGGTGCCGGCGGATACGTTTTTTTCAACTACCAGCGCTTTGTTGGTGGAGTCACGCACATTGATGCGATCTCTGCTCCAGAGGTCGACGGCGGGACCGTCGCCGATGTCGACGGCACAGACCAGAACATCCTTCTGGTGGGCGACGATCACCGCCCGGACGGCGCAACGGACGAAGACCTGGCCAAGCTGGGCACAGAAGCCGACGATGGCGCGACCAACACCGACACGATGATTGTGTTGCACATCCCGGCCGACGGCCAGGCCGCGACCATGATTTCGTTCCCCCGCGACTCGTGGGTCGACGTTCCGGGGTTCGGTAACAACAAGCTCAACTCCGCCTATTCGCTTGGTGCCCAGGACGGCGGCGACGAGGCCGGCGCGAAGCTGCTGGTCGAGACCATCCAGAACATGACCGGTCTCACCATGGATCACTACATCCGAGTGTCGATGCTCGGGTTCTACAACGTGGTGGAAGCTCTCGGGCCGGTTGATGTGTGCCTCATCGAGGCCGTGAACGACCCCTACTCGACCCTCAACCTCCCCGCGGGTGTTTCCACCCTCAACGCACAGCAGGCGCTGTCGTTTGTGCGCCAGCGCCGGGGACTGCCCAACGGCGACTTGGATCGCCAGGTACGCCAGCAGTACTTTCTTTCCGTCGAAGCCCGCAAGATTCTCTCCGCCGGAACCCTGCTCAACCCGTTCAAACTTGGCGAGGTGCTTGACGCGGTCAGTTCTGCCGTCGAGACCGACCCGTCGCTCAACTTCATTGATCTTGCAGCCCAGCTGCAAGACCTCGGCGCCGACAACATCACCTCGGCGACCATCCCCATCCTCGGTACCCCCACGATCTACGTCGGCGGATCACCGCTGTCGATTGTGGAGGTCGACATGGATGCCATGCCCACGTTTATCAATGATCTGCTCGGTGTTCCGTCCGCCTACGCCGAAGCTGTCGCCGCTCCCATCGGAGAGGTCACGGTTGCCGTGCAAAACGCACGGGCAGAATCCGGTGTTGCCGGGGTAGGCACTGACACCTTGGCCGCGCTCGGGTTCATCACCGAGGAACCCACCACCGTTGATCCCGTGGATGCGACCATCATCGAGTACCCGGCCGGCCAGGAAGCGGCAGCAAAGGCCGTCGCGGCTTACCTTCCCGGTGCAGCTGTTATCGAGTCGACCACGGTCACCGGGGTCACGGTTGTGCTGGGCACGGACGGCATGCTCGTCAACTCCACCATCGAGGCACCCGCCCCAGTCGACCCGGCCGTTCCCGCTCCCGAAGAGACTCCGACCGGCACGACCTACGCTGCCGGAGCCTGCATCTACTGATCTGCTCCGGCGCATCTCGGGGCGATTCCGCGCGCCCGCAGGAGTGCACAGTGTTCATCTAATGATCACGTAACGTTAAGCGGCGGCATACTCGCCGGGCACGATGTTCACCGACGTAGAGGACCAACCGCACATGACGAGGGCACGGACTCTTCTTTCCCTGGCAGTAGCCGGTTTGCTTCTGACCGGATGCGCGGCCAACGAGTCCGGTGACATTCCGAGTAATCTCTCCGGAACCCTCGATGGAGCCGGATCATCCGCCCAGGCCGCCGCGCAGGAAGTCTGGGTCGCCAGATTCCAGAAGAACAACGCCGGTGTCACGGTTGACTACGATCCCTCGGGATCGGGTGCCGGACGCGAGCAGTTCGTCGCGGGAGGCGTGACCTTCGCCGGGTCGGATGCGGCGCTCAGCGACGAGGAGCTCGCTGGCGAGTTCGTCGGCTGCGCTCCCGGCACGCAGGGCATCGACATTCCCGCGTACGTCTCCCCGCTGGTACTCGTATTCAACGTGGACGGCATCGATTCCCTCAAGCTCGACGCCGACGCCATCTCCGGAATCTTCGCGAACACCATCACGCGCTGGAACGACCCCGCTCTGGTCGCGCTCAACGACGGCGTCACGCTTCCCGACCTCCCGATCACCGCGGTACACCGGTCGGATGACTCCGGAACAACCAAAAACTTCACCGACTACCTCTTTGCGAACAGCCCCGACATCTGGGGATTCGAGCCGGCGGACGCCTTCCCCTACACAGGTGGCGAAGCGGCCCAGGGTAATGCGGGCGTCGTTCAGGCCGTCACCGGTGGTGTGGGAACAATCGGATACGTGGATGCTTCGCGCGCAGTTGGCCTCGACACTGCCGAACTCAAGGTGGGCGACGAGTTTGTGCCCTTCTCCGCCGATGCTGCCGCGGCGATCATCGACGCCTCGCCGTTGGTTGACCGGACCAACCCGAACGACATCGTGATCGACATCGACCGCACCAGCACCGAAGCCGGGGTCTACCCACTGGTGCTGGTGAGCTACCTCATCGCCTGCCAGGAGTACACGGATGCCGACGAGGCAGAACTCGTCCGGTCGTACCTTGCATCGATCGTCAGTATTGACGGTCAACAGGCAGCGGCAACCGATGCGGGGTCAGCCCCGCTCTCTGAAGAGTTTTCGGCCCTCGTCCTCGCTGCGGTCGAATCCATCACGTAGCCCGGGGGCTATAGATCTCGTTGGCGGACGCGTAGCCGTCGAGTGTCACAACCTGCTGCACAAAGAGCTTTCCCATGGTGATGTCCTTTCTCTGTATGGCTTATCTCTGCGGCGTGGGTATACCAGCGATTTTGCGTTCGAGAGCCTCGCGTTCTGGCGCGTTGCCGCACAGTTCGACGGCCCGGCGCAGGGTCTGGCGTGCGTCGTCGAGCCGCCCGAGGCGCAGAAGCATCTCGCCGCGCACGGAGGGCAGAAGGTGTGAGGCACCCAGCTCACCGCGGTCGGCAAGGGCGTCAACGAGGGCGAGTCCGGCGGCTGGTCCGTTCGCCATGGCGACTGCAACCGCGTGGCCCAGCTCCACCACGGGCGAGGGTGCGAGCTGACCGAGGGCCTCGTAGAGGATCACAATGCGGGGCCAATTGGTCTCGTCGACCGAGCGCGCGAGAGCGTGGCATTCGGCGATGGATGCTTGGAGGCCAAACGCTCCCAACCCCCGACCCGCCCGCGCGGCCTGATCGAGTGCGGCCCGACCGCGGCGAATCGCCGACTGGTCCCACAGGCGTCGGTCTTGGTCGTCGAGCGATACGGGCTGGCCCGCAGCGTCGACCCGCGCCGGAAATCGCGCGGCCGTGAGTTCCATCAGGGCGAGCAGGCCGAACGCCTCGGGTTCGGGAGCAAGTCGCACCACAACCCGGGCCAACCGCTGCGCTTCGTTCGACAGGTCGTGGCGAATCCAGTGCTCGCCGCTCGACGCAAACGAGCCCTCAGTAAAGATGAGGTACAGCACTTGCAGCACGGAGCCGAGCCGCTCGGCACGCTCGTGGGGTTCGGGCACGGCGAAGGCCACGCGGGCGGCAGCGAGCGTCTTTTTGGCGCGAGTGATCCGCGCCTGGATCGTCGCGACCGGCACAAAAAAGCTCCGCGCGATCTCGTCGCTGCTCAGCCCACCGACAACCCGCAGGGTGAGTGCTACCCGCGCCTCCTTCGACAGCACCGGGTGGCACGCCACAAAAATGAGGGCGAGGGTGTTGTCGTCGATGGCCCCGGGGTCAAACAGCACGTCGGCATCGGGCACCTCGGCACTACGCACCTCGGCTTCGAGATCGCGCGCCAGCAGGGCGTATCGCTGGTCCCGCGCTGACCGGCGTCGAAAGGCGTCGATCGCGCGGCGGCGGCCCGCGGTGAGTAACCATCCGGTGGGTTGGTTCGGGATGCCGTGGATGGACCACGACACCAGGGCCTCAGCCAGCGCTTCCTGAGCGAGGTCTTCGGCGAGGGAGAAGTCGCCCGTGTACCGGGCGAGGGCGCCGACGATGCGGGCCGATTGGCTCCGCCAGACCGCCTCGACGGCGCCCCGTACCTCGCTTGTGCTGGCCGCCTCGCTGACGCTCATGATCGGAGGTTATGGTTGCGCGGTCTGCGCGGGCTCGTTGTGTGCCTGCTCGCCGAGGCCGTTCTCCTCCATGTACTCCTCCATCGACGGCATGCCCCGGATCTCCGTTCGTGTACCCGCCGTCAGCGGCATCCGTTTCGCCCAGTCGATCGCCTCCTGCATCGACGCGACGTCGATGATGTAGTACCCGTTGAACAGCTCCTTGACCTCGCCATAGGGCCCGTCGATCACCGCCGGGGTGTCTCCGGTGAAATCGACAACAACACCCTTCGCCGGATCATCGAGTCCTTCGGCCGCACGCAGAACCCCGGCCTCAGCCAACTCGTCGTTGTACTTGCCCATGGTCTCGACCATCTCGTCGAAGTCGATGTTTTCGGACGCGGCGCGCGACTCCTCGGTCTCCCGCATAATCAGCATGTACTTGGCCATTGTTAACTCCTTGGGTAGTAGAGGCCGTCCTTCGACCCTCTCACCCGAAGGTCGAACAGCGCGACCGGATATCGACACGGTTCTCAAAAAAGGATGCTCAGAGTTGTCCGGTCTGCTCCCGCCAGTCGCGTTCGCGGCCAATGAACTCGTTGTCCTGGTTGAACTCGTCGATCGACGGGACCCGACGGATCTCGATCTTGGTGCCCGCCGTCATCGGCATCCGCTTGCTCCACTCGACCGCTTCCTGCACCGACGCGACGTCGATGATGTAGTAGCCGTTGAAGAGTTCCTTGATCTCTCCATACGGCCCATCGGTCACCACCGGTGCCTCTCCGGTGAAGTCGACAACAACTCCAGTGCTGGGGTCATCCAACCCCTCCGCGGCCAGCAGAACCCCGGCACGGATCAGCTCTTCGTTGTATGCACCCATCACGTTCAGCATCTCGTCGAAGTCGATGTTCTCCGTCGCGGCGCGCGATTCCGCGGTCTCCCGCATGATCAGCATGTACTTGGCCATCGTGTACTCCTTCGGTGGGGTAAAGGTCGCTCGTCGACCTTCTCACCCAGAGGTCGAACGGCGCGAGGCCCGATCGACACATAGCCACTGTGAACCTGTGGATCTGGACCGTATCGATCTGGTGCGCACCCTGAGGGGAATACGTCACTCGCTGCCCTGTTAACTCTCGCGATGTCTATTTCTTCCCACGCCACGCCCGTTTCCTCGTCGACCGAGTCGACCGAGTCGAACTCCTCCCGCACAGCACTGGTTGTTGGAGCATCCGGAATCACCGGATCCGCCATCGTTGACCAGCTTTCGGCCGAGGGCTGGCAGGTCATTGCGCTCGCCCGTCGTGCCGGCCGCGAAGCCCCCGGTGTGCGCTGGATCCAGGCCGATCTCCGCTCCGCCGACGACCTGCGTCGCGTGCTCGGCGCCGAGAAGCCCGAGCAGGTCTTTTTCACGGCATGGTCTCGTCAGGAGACTGAAGAGCTCAACATCGAGGTCAACGCCGGAATGGTGCGCGACCTTCTTGCCGCCCTCGATCACGCACCCGTCGAGCACGTGGCACTCGTCACCGGACTCAAGCACTACCTCGGCCCGTTCGAGGCCTACGGACAGGGCGCGATGCCCGATACCCCGTTCAGCGAGGACGAGCCCCGCCTCGATGTGGCCAACTTCTACTACGCGCAAGAAGACGAGCTCTTCGCGGCCGCCGAACGCCAGGGTTTCACCTGGTCGGTGCACCGCTCGCACACCGTCATCGGCCATGCCGTCGGCAACCTCATGAACATGGGGCTCACCCTCGCGGCGCAGGCTTCGCTCTGCAAGCACCTGAACATCCCGTTTGTCTTCCCCGGCAGCGCCATGCAGTGGAACGGCGTCACCGACATGACCGACGCCACGATCCTCGCCGAGCAAATGGTCTGGGCCTCCACCACTCCGGCCGGTGCGAACGAGGCGTTCAACGTGGTGAACGGTGATGTCTTCCGCTGGCGCGCGATGTGGCCGAAGATTGCCGCCTACTTCGGTGTTGAGCCGGTCGGCTTCGAGGGTGAGCCGCGTCCGCTCGAGGTGCAAATGCAGGGGATGGATGCCGCATGGGCAGAGCTCTCCGCCGCACACCAGCTCGTCGAGCCAGACCTCAGCCGCATCGCCTCCTGGTGGCACACCGACGCTGATCTCGGTCGCGAGATCGAGGTGTTCACCGACATCACCAAGAGCCGTCTGGCCGGGTTCACCCCGCACCACCGCACGGTGGACTCGTTCACCGCCCTGTTCGATCGTTACCGCGCCGACGGACTGATCCCGCCCGCCGTGTAGGTCGGTGGCCTGTGTCAGGCTACGGAGATGACCAACGATGCCCTCCTCTCCGTATCCCAGGACGAGCTCGACGACCTGCGTGACCGGGTGCGCCGAACGCGGTGGGCACCGGACTGGCCCCTCACGGCGAACGCCGGCGACAGCGCTGCACCCGGTGCGAGCGACAGCGCCACGGAGTGGAGCGCGGGAACTGACCCCGCCGTTTTACGTCGCCTGGCGAACCACTGGGTGGACGGTTTTGACTGGGACGCCCAGCAGCGGCAGATCAATGCCCTGCCGTGGGCGACCGCGGTCATCAACGGCACTCCGCTCACGTATCTCCGCTTCGATGGTGAGGCCCCGGGTGCCCTGCCGCTGATTCTCACGAACGGGTGGCCGAGCACGGCCGTCGAGATGGTGGATGTTGCCCGGCGCCTCGCGGAGCCGTCTCGTTACGGTGGGTCACCCACCGATTCGTTTACGGTGATTGTGCCCGCGCTGCCGGGATTCCCGTTCTCGCCGCAGCGTACCGACCACACCGACCAGACGCACGAGCTCTGGCACACGCTGATGACGGAGCACCTCGGCTTCGAGAAGTACGGGGCACACGGGGGAGACCTCGGCGCCGGGATCACCTCGCGGCTGGCGCAGGCTCACCCGGAATCGGTAGTGGGAATTCACCTGCTTGCGATCGCGACGGCTCCCCATGTTGACCCGGAGACGGTCACGGCAGAGGAACAGGTCTACATCGACGCCGTGGACGATTGGCGTGCGAATGAGGGTGGATACCAGCATCAACAATCGACCCGACCGCTCACGCTCTCCCCAGCGCTCAGCGATTCACCCGTGGGGCTGTTGTCGTGGATCGTCGAGAAGCACCGCGCCTGGAGCGACTGCAACGGCGACGTCTCCACCCGCTTCACCGATGACTACCTGGTGACGGTGGCGTCGCTGTACTGGTTCACCAACTCCATCTCGACGTCGTTCCGACCCTATTGGGAGTACTCCGCTGGCTTCACCCCTCGCGTCGAGCGC
>Ga0247807_10000964_pt1 | contig 17591 bp, 19 predicted proteins | sample UWRJL074202C1_FD_179931 | JGI IMG/M metagenome (GOLD analysis project Ga0247807, IMG submission 179931) | Plant litter microbial communities from Arlington Agricultural Research Station in Wisconsin, United States - UWRJ-L074-202C-1 | ecosystem: Environmental > Terrestrial > Plant litter >...
TCCGGATTGCTCAAGTATAGCTGCGTGATGTCGACGGCAAGTGGTCGCCATTGTTCAAAAAGTTCAGCATCTTTTGGTATGAACTTTCGTTCAATTTCACGGTAGGTATTTTGCTCAAATTCATTTTTGCTAATAAGTTTTTCGGAATTCATAAACAAGTCTTTCTATGTACGTTACTGATTATATTGTTACTATAACGTGCTAATATGGTTGTAGATAGAAAGTATAAATTGAGTCAAATATGTTTGAGCAAAAAGCACTGCAGCATCACATTCAAAAGTATATTATTGGTATATTGATTCATCAAAAATATGCTCGTTTTAGTGAGTTGAGACCGCCAAAAACTGATACAAATTTATTTAGTTACCACTTAAAAGTTCTTATAACTGAAAAGTGGATTGATAAAACCGAATCAGGCTACACGCTTAGCAAAAATGGACTTATGTATGTTGACCGGGTGAGTTTAGAAAAGCTCAACGTTCGTTCACAGGCGAAAATTATTACTATGCTTTTAATTCAGAATTCAGAAGGTGATGTTTTGGTGCAGCAGCGTACTAAGCAGCCGTATATCGATACGTGGACACTGCCGTATGGAAAAACCCATCTTGATGATTACTCAATCGAAATGGGTGCTCGCCGTGAATCACTTGAGAAGCTAAACTATATACCAAAAACAATTCGCCATGCGGGTGATGCCTATATTCGTGTAAAAACTGACGGCGAGGTGCTATCAAATACTCTCGTACATATTTTCCGTTTCGAGACTGATGACATTGTTGAAACAGAGTTTGTTAAATGGGTTCAGCCGTTGAAACTATTGCAGTTACAGTTAGCGCCTGCTGTTGAAGATATTATTTCACGTAGTTTTTTCGGTGACGAACATTTCTTTGCCGAGTTTACTAGTGAGTGGGTGTATTAGACCGTAAAGTCTAGAACAAGTGCATTGTGGTCGGAAGCGATAATGTCGGACATATAGAAATTATTTACGGTAACCTTGTCGTTGACGAATATATAATCACAAACTTCGGTTTTGCTTGTTAGGTGGTTTCGGGTTGTTTGCAGAGTGTACTCTACTGACAAGTTGCGAAAGGCTGATTCAATTAATTTTATAGACTCGCTTTCAGGTGCAAGGTTGAAGTCGCCAGTAATGATGACAGGGCCTTCAAGTTGCTGTGCATAGTCTAGAAGCTGTTTGCATGCGCGTAGCGTTTCCTCGTTGCCGTTCTTGTGGTTCGGCAGGTGATAGCCATGCAGGGTGAGTACGTGAATCTGAGTCTGTTTGTCTGTAACTATGGCGTGGGCAATATTGCGGGCTACGTTATAGCCACCCGAGTCGACATAGTCAAAATCTTCGGTGTATTGCCCGTGTGTCCACAGCTCGGCCTTTTGAGTCATCGGCAGGTTCGACGCGATCATGTTTCCGCGACTAGCTCGATGGTGCATGAATGCAAACTCTACGAGGGGCGTGTAATGATAGTCGGTGAATGTGTGGGCGTCAGTGATTTCGTCGATGGTTTCAAGAATTTTGCCACCGAATTCGGCTTGTAATACTTCTTGTAGACAAACAATCTCTGGCTGTTCTTGGTCAAATAGCCGAACGATTTCTGTTGAAAGTTTACATGACCAAGTGTTGAGTTGAATAATTTTCATTAGTTTAGCTTCTCTCGTACCCACGAATCGATAGTACCGGCGCCCATAAACAAAATCAGCGAGCCGTTATTACGAGCTGTAATAATTTCGTTCCAAACAGTGTCGTTCAAGTCGCTGTAAACGATTGAGTCTTTGTTCGTGATGTTTTGAGTTAATTCTTCCGGTGCCAAAATTGCATAGTCGGGGTTTTCGCGAGTTAAGTAGGTGGGGGTCCAGTAAATTTTACGAGCAAGTTCAAACTGCGTGGTGTACTGGTCGCGAATAGAATGCTGACGCCAGTTTTGGTGTGGCTGGTAAACTAAAACGATATCATCAGAAAGCTCGTGCGCCATTTGCAACGTAGCGGCAATTTCTTCTGGGTGGTGGCCGTAATCGCTATAAATATTATCGGCTAGTTTTTCAAAACGACGGTCGGTGCCAGGGAATGCTTCAAGTGATTTAACGACTGCTTCTTCGTCACCAGTAGCTCCGAGGTGGTCAACTAGAAGACTAAATACTAAATAGGCATTTTGTCGGTTGTGTAGGCCTGCAAGCTTGATAAAGCTAACGTCTCGTTTGTCTTGGTCGATGAGGTGCAGCATGCCGTACTTTTTTAAGCCATCTAAATCGATGTCTTTGTTCCAGCAAATAACCAGCTTTGACTGGCCAATAAATTGGTTAAACGCATCGAAGTACGAGCTTTCAGTTGGATAGGTGTCCGGGTGGTCGTAATCGACTGACGTAAGCAATGAAATATCCGGGTTGAAGTGCAAGAAGTTGCGGTCGTATTCGTCGCATTCGTAAATAAAGTATTCGCTGTCTGGGTCGTATTTTCCACTTGGGCCAAAACTTACGGTCGTACCAATTGAATAGCTAACAGGAATCCCGCGTTGCAGGAACGCCCATACGGCCATGCCGGTTGTGGTGGTTTTGCCATGCGTGCCAGCAATCGCAATCAGTTTTAAATTATGTTTTTCAATAAAATCAGCCAAAAATTCATCGCGCTTACCGGTGCGGATGCCAAGTTCTTTGGCAAGTACCAATTCTGGGTGGGTCTCAGGTAGGGCAGAAGTGTAGACAAACCAATCAAGAGGGGTTGCTTCGTGAACGGCCTTCAAATAGCTACCGTCTTGGCCAATATTAACAACAACACCTTGTTGGCGAAGTTCTTCGGTGACAAGCCCCTTGTCTGAATCGGAGCCAGTAATAGTATGGCCAGCGTCGCGTGCAATTTCAGCGAGTGGGCCAATCCCAACTCCGCCAATACCGGAAAAATATACATTCATAAGCCCAGTATATCACTTGTAACAATGGGGGTGGTGTGATGTAATAGAGAAAAAGGTTGGGCTTTACACAAAAATGTTACAAAAATTATTTCATAGAATGCTTTTACGGCGCCATTTTTGGCGCCACGCGACGTACAGCGAGATCGCCGAGCTGTATATGTCACGGATGTTGCGCTTGGCAGCGCTGCACATTGCAAGCGCTTTCATGTCTATTTACATGTACCAAGTTGGTTACAGTATTGGCCAGATCGCCCTCTTTTGGGCCTGCTTCTATTTATTCAAATTTTTCGCTGCCTTACCGATCGCAGCATTAGTAGCTCGTATCGGGCCAAAGCACGGAATTCTTGTTTCGAACCTTTTGTATATTCCGTCGATAGTAAGTTTTGCCTTTTTGCCAGTGCTGGGGCCGTGGTTGCTTTTGCCAGTTCTTATCCTTCAAGGCATATCATCTTCGATGTATTCAATTGCGTACACTATCGACTTTTCTAAAGTAAAGAGTATTGACCATGCCGGCAAAGAAATTGCTTACATGAACATCATTGAAAAAGTCACCACCGGTATAAGCCCGCTTGTTGGTGGAATTATCGCGTATCTCTTTGGGCCACAGGTAGTTTTGATTATTGCCGGGGCGCTATTTGCACTCGCCGCCGTACCACTATTTAACAGTGGCGAGCAAATTCAGACACATATCAAACTCCAGTTTAAAGGCTTTCCGTGGAGGCTTATTCGCCAACATTGGATGGGGCAGGTCGCGCTTGGTTTTGATGTATTCACCTCTGGAACGGCTTGGACTATGTATACGGCCGTGCTGGTCATTGGGATAAGCTCAAACAATGACGTGTATGTTATTACCGGCCTGCTGCTTTCTGTAGTCCTTGTGGCTGCGCTGATCTCTTCATACATTTATGGCAAAATTATCGATAAAAGTGGCGGCAGGCTGCTGATGAAGGCCAGTATTTTTGCGAACGCACTAACGCATCTCATACGCCCGTTCATTAATTCGCCAGTGAGTGCCGCCGGCTTGAACGCCGTAAACGAAGTGGCGACCACGGGCTACACCTTGCCATATACCCGAGCAGTATTCGAAAATGCCGATTTGTCTGGCCATAGAACCACGTACGTTGGCATGATTGACGTACTGTCAAACTTCGGAGCTTTCTTGGCTGCATCGGTCTTAGGACTGCTTACCTTGGCAGCCGGAAGTACTTTTGCCCTTACGAACATATTTTTCGTGGCTGCAGCGGTAGCGCTATTGGTGTTGACGGCTCATTTCTCTCTCTATAAAAAATAACGCTCATGTTACAATATAGGGTAAGAACATAAGGTGGGTACCTCGATATTGTGGCTGATAAAGGCAGAGTAAAGCAAAGCATTAAAAAGTTGCAACGTATTAAAACGTGGCAGCTTATTGTGTTGCTTGTGATTTCTGGGTTTGTATCGGCAACCTTCTTGCGCTTAAACAACATTGGTATGGTAGAGCGTCGTGAAGGGGTCTTAAGTGCCGATAAGCAGGGAAATGAAGAAATTATTATCAAAAGGTTGTACGACTTACAACGACATGTCAGTGCACATATGAACACTGAGTTGGGGCGGGGAGTGTACTTAGAATCAAGCTATTCTCGTGACCTCCAAAATTGGCAATCTTCACAGTACGGGGATAGTAACCCGAACGGCAATATTTATAAAAAGGCCCAAGAAGTTTGCGCACCTCGGTTTAAGTCGTACTCGTCAGCATATTTGCAGTGTACCACTAGTGAATTGGCAAAATACCCCGCTGCGGATGACCCCGCAACCGCCACAAGTAAGCCGCGACAGGAAGCATATATTCATGCCTTTAGCTCACCCCTCTGGAGCCCTGACTTCGCTGGCTGGTCGGTTGTTGTAACTATCATTATTTTCGGATTAATAGTGGTGCGTTTTGCCAGCCTTGGTATCCTCGGGTTGCTGTTGCGTAAGCACTATAAAACTATTTGATATTGACAGCGCCCCTGGTGAGGCTGTACGCTAACTCTCGTATAGCATTAATAGGAGGTATAAATACTTATCATGGCTTACAGTCACACAAATTCAAAGGGCGTTACTTACTACTTGCACAGCACCGAAGTTACACTTCGTGGCGGCAAACCACAAACCATTTACTTCTTCGCAAAAGTTGAGAAGAATGCAAAGGGTCAACCAGTAGATCTACCCGAAGACCGAATCGTTAAAGAAAACCCACGTAACGGCTTTTTGACCGTTTCAAAGAAAAAATAGTCTTTAAAATACTATTGCACCGTAAGCGGTTTGATCCTATACTTAGGTCAAACAAACAGGTGCTGGAATACCCCCCTTCCCCGGGGGTATTTCTTTTTGTCTAAGGGGTTGTAATGGTGGTCACCGAGGGCTAGAATAGAAACATATGGCTCACATGGTAGAAGTGAAGAATCTCAAAAAACGTTACGGCGAAAAGCTAGCCGTAGATGGCATTAGTTTTACTGTTAAGAAGGGTGAGATCTTTGGCATCCTTGGCCCTAACGGAGCTGGTAAAACTACAACACTTGAAATGATGGAAACGCTACGGCCAATTGACGGTGGTAGCGTTAAAATTGACGGCATCGACGTTGCGCAGGATCCACAAGCAATTAAGTACATTATTGGCGTGCAGCCCCAAAGCCCTGCTTTTCAGGATAAAACTCGCCTTACTGAAGTGATTGAGATGTTTGCCGCAGCCTACGGCGAAAAGGTAGACGCATTGCAGTTTCTTCGTGATGTTGATCTTGAAGATAAGGCGAAAAGCTACGTAGAGAATTTATCTGGCGGCCAGAAGCAACGCCTGAGTATTACAACCGCACTTGTGCACGGCCCGAAGGTATTTTTCCTCGATGAGCCAACAACTGGTCTTGACCCACAGGCGCGCCGAAACTTATGGGAGCTGATTGAAAAAGTTCGTGAAAAGGGAATTAGCGTTATTATGACGACCCACTACATGGACGAAGCTGAAATTTTATGTGACCGTATTGCAGTTATGGACAATGGCAAAATCGTCGCCATTGATACTCCTCGCAACCTAATCGACCAATTACTTGCCAGGGGCTTTAAAAAGAAGCACCTCGTTCAACAAGCAAGCCTCGAGGACGTCTTTATTGACCTAACGGGCAAAGGCCTAAGGGACGACGCAGAATGAAATCTGACTTTAAAACAAGCTGGTTTACCGTTTTCACGTTTGTGCGTATTAACACCAAACGTTTCTTTCGTGATCGTACGGCGCTTTTCTTTACCATTATTTTCCCGCTTATTTTCCTTTTCGTATTTGGGAGTATCAATGGCGGTAGCGGCGATGTGTCATTTAAGGTTGCAGTTATTAACGATTCGCAGTCAGCTTTTGCGGAAGACTTCGTAAAAACGGCCAGTGATAGCACGGTACTGAAGGTGAACCAAGAAGTTACCTCGCTCGATGATGCTAAGCAGAAGATGAACCGTTCCGAGCTCGATGCTACTATTATTTTGCCGAAAGAATTTGGCGAGACAGCCGCTACTCAGACATATCCGAGTGGCGAACTGAAAGTTCTGTATACCCAAAACAACCAGCAATCGGGAATTGCCTTAACGGCAATTCTTGAAGGCCAGTTTAAATCTATCAACGACAGTATTGTGCCTTCTGTGACGCCATTTACTGTTGAAGGCGAGCAGTTGAATGAGCGAAGCCTATCGGCGTTTGATTATACATTTGCAGGCCTACTTGGCTTCGCAATTATCGGTATGGGTATTTTTGGCCCAATTAATGTTTTTCCAGAGCTAAAGAAGATGGGCATTTTGCGCCGTCTCAGCACAACCCCGTTGAAGGTATGGCAGTACTTTGTATCAACTATGATCGGTCAAGCGATTGTTGGTTTGGTAGCAATCGCCATCATGTTTATTGTCGCAATTGCCGTCTTCCATTTGGAGGTAGTAGGGAATTGGGTCGAGCTAACTATATTTATCATCTTTAGTATTATTATGATTCTTGGTATTGGCCTAGCGCTTGGTGGCTGGGCAAAAAACGAGCGGCAAGTGGCGCCGCTGGCAAATATTATCGTTTTCCCGATGATGTTTTTGTCAGGAACTTTCTTTCCACGATTCTTAATGCCAGAATGGTTACAAACCATATCAGCCTTCCTGCCTTTGACGCCCGTCATTGACGGTATTCGCCTCATTACGACCGAAGGCCTACACTTTATCGACATATTGCCCCAGATAGGCTTAATTGGCGCCTGGACGGTAGTTATTTATATTGTTGCCTTTAAGGTATTCAGGTGGGAATAGAAAATAGTTTAAAGTCGATGAGTTAACGACACTGTCGTATAAATTTACTCATCATACTTCATCCTAATTTGACAACGCGAACTATTAACATCTGTCCAAATTTGAGTTGTACCTTCCGGGCACGGCCCGTAGTAAAAATTCCAAATGCTGTACACTGTACCATTTCGATACTCAACCATTGGGCCAACGCCGTCGCCCATTTCTCGGCTTGGTCCACCGCCGATTCCCCATCGAGGGCCCGTTGGAAGGGGATTAATAGTTTCAAGGGCGGTGAGGATACCATCGTCGGCGTATTTAACGGGCTCGGACGTGGAACCTTTTACTAGCCTGCTGTATGGATTCCAACATGCGTCACTGGCAAAATCTCTACCGAGGCAATAAAAGTTTTCACTACTAGATGCCGGGTGGGGTGGATATTCACCATTTCTTGCCCAGTAAATATTAAAAAGGTCTTCCCACTGACTTAATTCTGAAAGACGGTTAACATTCCAGGCTTTCTTATGCACATTGCTATAAGCAGTTACACCAATGCCCGCAAGGATAGCGATAACAACAACAATAATCATCAGCTCAACGATAGTAAAGCCTTTGTTTTTCTGAGATTTTTTCTGAGGTGTTAGTGTATGAAGCTGCATTTTATATTAACTATCGAGCATAAGCGGTATTTAGTCAATCAATATGCCTGGATCGGTTGAGGTTAATTGACTTTCTTTAGTACTTATGCTATGATATTTGTAATGAAACGCACGCAGCTTACGCAGCCTGAAACCTTGTTTGACGATGATACGTTTATCGATCATAAGCCTGATGAAGACGATATATACGATCAAGAAATCGCACATATTGTTGATACGCAATATGTTTCATATGACGATGCCCGTCGCATACATCGTTTGGAGACAGATCAGTATGAAATGTCCGAAACTCAAGATGGAGCTTCAGTTGAGCTAGGCACACGTGCACTAGCGCTTACTCATATTATGGCGACCTACGGCCAGTTAAATAAAACGATGGGCGCGATTAAAAGCAAGGAATACCAGGGCGTTGGCATTAATGCTCGTTATATCAACCCTGATCAAGTAAGAGAGGGTATGGGTAGGAACGCAGCCAAAATGATTCAGAAAAACGAGACCGATTTAAATGCACTTAACAATACGCAAGAATTAATTGCCGCTGGTTTTGAGCCAAAAGAAGTGGAGCTACAAAAAAGAAAAACCGGTAGGGAGCTACTAGACAGGTTTGGCCCGGGAAAGATTTATGCACCAGGACGCAAAAAGTTTATACGGAGAATACAAAGAGTATCCAATATGGTAAACGAAGCGGCTACCAAAGAGAAAACTACGTAGAAATGCGTAGTTTTTATTTTTAGATGACAAAGTAAAAGCCCGCCCCTAAGTGAATACTCTCACTGTAGGGGCGGGCTAAAACGACTAGTGGTGCGCCGTCTGTGTGGCGGTGACTTGTTGCGAACTCATGTTCGGCACGTTCATGCCTTGCATGTTGTGGCTGCTGTCTGAATCGACGCCAACTTGTACCCAGCTGGCTAGGCTCGGTACGCCGTCGCTATCAATCAAAAACAGCATGTAATACCCCGGCGGAACGAGTGCCGGGTTTTCGGGGATGGTGGCTTCGATTTGACCGTCCTCGTCACTTAGGATGTCGAGGTTAATCAGACGCTGGTTGGTGTCGGTTACGTGCGTTACCGCACCGGGGTGTACCAGGTGTACGGATGCGATATCTGAAGCCGCACCCGGTTCACTTCGGCTGTATGAAAGCTTCAGGCTGTTGCCGTCGACCTTCACGCCAGCCTCCGAGTTGATCACTGGTCGAGACACTTTGCTGCCATCCTTCGTGAAAAGGTATGGCGGCGAGTAAATCTCGATTCGTCTTTCGAACTGCCCGGGTGTTGTGTTGTCCTTGTCGCCAAACAAGGGGTCGCTGCCGGCTGTCAGAATTTGGCCATTCGGCAGCAAAAGCGCTGATGAATGGTAGTTTCTGCCAACCTGCGGATCGGCCATCGGACTGAGCGTCTCATCCTCGTAGTCAAGCAGGTAACTCTTGAGGATGTTGCTGTCGTTCATGCCTCGATACCCCTTAGACCCGTTTGTGATAAACATGTCACCGGTTGGCAACGTCACCACGTTCGGATACCTGGTTGGTTGGGGCAGTTTACCGAGGGGTTTAAACTGGGGATTCTCGCCATCATCGAGGTCGATAACGTCAATTCGTCCAGTTGACTTGTTCGACTGGCCAACGCCACCACCGCCAATGACAACCAGCCGCTGGTTGTTAACGGGGCCAAGCCACGCCGCCGAAGCGGTCTCAAGCAGGCCTGGATCCCGAAGCCCTTCGGCAACATCAAACGTATTGCCGTCGAGCGTCCAGAAACCCGGGTCGCGACCTTTGTCTTCTGGCCCCCAGCCTGTACTCGGACCAGCCGAGAACAACACTCCAGGCTTTGCCGTCTGGAATATTGCTGGGTAGGTGGGGAAGAAACGACGCAGATCTTTGCGCTCGGTCCATTGGTGAGTTGACGGATCGTAAATCTCCGTCTGTCCATCAAGGATGCGGCCACCGCTGTCGAGCCCGGAAATGGCCATGATGTGGCCATCGCCCATGCTGGTCAGCGTGGGGTACCAACGGGCATAGTGCATTGGATCGACTTTCTGGTACTGCTCTGTCCACGGATTAAATTCGTACGCCGAGTTGATACCCTCGTACTCTCTCTTTTCCATAGACATGCTGGGCGCAATGCCGTAAATCAGCGCCTGGTCGGCCGCAGAGATTCCGTCAATAGTGTACAGATCCTCCTTGTCCCAGACGCCGGCCTTGCCATCTTTCGTCGATTCAACGTAGATGTTTCGGTCTTCAGGCCATAGCCGGTTGTCGGCTGGCTCGATTACCGCTGGGGGAATGGAGATTGCGGCGACAGTGCGGTAGGTGAGACCACTCTGCGTACCTGTCACCAACGTCCCCTTGGGGAGGTCGAAGGTTCTGGTGGTGTCTTCGTTTCGAATGGTCAGTGTTCCGCCGGCCTGGGTGAGGTTTTCTTCAAGTACCTCGTAGCCCTGTGTGCCGCCAGCAACCAGCAGGTTGCCATTTGGCAGAAACGCATGCCCGGCGCAAAACATGTCGACCGGTGTTTGCAGTTGCTCGGTTGTACCCGTTTCCGGGTCGTAGACGAGCGATACGAATGTACCAGCCTCAAACTGTTCGCGGTTGTTACCCGACCCAGCAATCAGCAGCACTTTTCCGGTTGGCAACATCACCGAGTGGATGGCATTAATCTGCACATCCTCTGGGATCTCGACCATGTCCCATTTGCCGTACTTCGCCTTGTAATCATCGGAGTTGATTTCAAAGTTGTGTACAGCAGCTTGGGCAACCGACATGCCTCGTCCGACAGTCGGAACAAGCACCGCTGCAACGATCGCAGCAATAGCCACGTATCGGAGACGGTACTTTTTTTCCTTTTCCTTCTTCATAGCTACCTCTCGGGTGGTGGAGCGCTAGGTGGGGATAGGAGCTGTAATAACCTCCGAAGAGGTTGATGCATCCGAGACCGGGGTATCGGATGCATTGTCGGGCTGGCTTGAAAACTTCCATATCGCTATCGGCGATGCCAACAGCGCGATAGCCAACAGCGCCCATGCTAGGGTTGCGATGTTCAGGTGATGGTTGAAATAACCCACCACGATGAGGTTGACGTAGAACAGTATCCACCCGATGTGCAGGCGGAAAGTAAACAGCCGGTCTTCGTTCGTCTTAACCCCTTTTGGGGTCACGTTGAACCCGACCGGACGTTTGAATAGCGTTTTCACAAGCGCACTGGCAAATACCGGGGCTGTGACGACACCCATGAACATTCCGTAGAATCCCCACGAGTTGCGCCGTTCAAACGGACTGACGTTGTGGCGTCGCATCCGAAAGTACAGCCAAATTTGGGCAAGGGTAGCCCATCCGTAAAAGATGAACCAGACGTCCGGATCAAGGATCCGTCCGCTTGCGCCAACTACCGCAATCAAGGCGCTGTTTGCCGCAGCCAACAGCCACGACACCGCCATGATAGGGTAGAATGCCATTAGCATTGTGTAGTGCATGATACGCAGTGGGCGCCGCCACATCTTAAGCATCTGCTTGATGAATGGGCCGCGCCACATGAACTCCAGCGCTCCTCGTGCCCAGCGGTCTTGTTGCTTGAAAAAGTCACCCCATGAACTAGGGCCTTCGCCATGTGCGAGCACATCGGGCGTGTAGACGCTCTTCCAGGGTTGACGCGTTACGGGGTTTTTGAGTGACAGCACCGCGAAGGTCGTCGCCAGGTCCTCGGTGATCGATGGCCGAATGCCGTCGATTTGCCGCAGAACGGGGAAACGAATCGCGTAGCTTGTTCCCACCAGCATTGCTGCTTCGTGAGTGTTAGCTACGCTTTGCACCAGCGCGTGAAACACGTACTGGTTGCTTTCTCCGCCACGTGCAACGTTGTTGTGCGTTGCATTGGCGTAAGATTGCGGTCCGACAACAAACGCCACATCCGGGTCGTTGAACGGCCCGAGCATCCTTTCCGCGAATGTTTCCATCGGCAGGTGATCGGGGTCGAGCCCCATGAGGATGTCGTACGTTCCATAGATCTCGGGGTGCTCGCGAACTTGATCGAGTGCAGCGTTGATGTTTCCATACTTGGTTTTTTCGGTAAACTTCCCAGACTTGCGGTTGTACTTGTGCAAGCCGAGCCGGGAAATGCGGTAGATATGATGTCCAGAATACCGGGTATTGAGTTTCTTGATAAGGTCGATAACGGCAAATGGGTCGTTGTGGTTACCTTCGTCGAAGACGGCGATAGCGAACGTTCCATCTGTGTGCTTGATACGCTTTGCAGCGACCAGCACTTCTTCGAGACGGTTGATGTCCTCACTCTTGGGTACGAATGTGATACCCAAAAGCACATTGAGCGTCTGGTTCTGCTGAACAGGAATTGGTTTTTTGGCAAACAATGCTGCGTATGCCAAGGTCAACACAAGTGGCGTCTTGACGATCTCGTTGCCGAGCGCAAGTATCGCGACGTAGATTACAAATTGCTGCCCACCCTCACTTAAAGCGGTGATGGCGCTGACAATCAACACGGCGACATACACTGCACTTAGTAACACCGCAATGACTGCGATTGCACTAGTGCCGAAGCGCCGCCACTTTCGTTCGAGTGGTCGATAGTGAACACGACCATCTGGGGACATAGGCTCAAATGAGCCTGCGATGGTACTCTTTTCAAGTGCAATGTCATCTGACATTCTTGAGCCTCTCGTGTAGGGACGAAATGTTGTCTTTTTTCGTTGCTATTTGTTAAGTAACAACCGTTGATTAATTGACAACTGGTATATATCTACTATATTATTTTTATATACGATGTCAATATATGAAACTTCCCACCAGAACAGTTCCAGTATTGAAAGGCGCAACGCCACATTTCGCCGAGTTACTTCGGCTGTCGCTTCAACGGCCCTGTTTAGCGCACTTATAACAGGTTGTTCTCCAGAGAATAAACCGGTTGAACGATCTGAATTGCCCGAACGCAACGCTCCATCATCTAGCGCCCCTTATTCGATGACTACTAACGAGGTTTATTTTCAAGATGTTGCTGCGATGAAAGACTTCACCGATAACCCAGAAGTTCTTGAGCATTTAGACGCCCTTCTTGAAGTTCCTGTTGCCGAGTGGTTATACGACAACAGTAAAAAAACAGAAGACAAGCTGGTCGCATCACTCAGTTCAAGCGAAAAGGCTGACGCTATTCCATTATTCGTGGCATACAATATTCCCGGCCGAGACCTCGGGGGTTATTCTACTGGTGGTACTGAAACGGATGGAGAATATAAAGATTGGCTTGGAATGATTAGTTATAATATCGCTGACCGACCGGCAGTTATTGTTATGGAGCCTGATGCCTTGCCGCACATTCCGGAGCTTGATGAGGCTGCAGCAAACGAGAGAATTGAATTGTTAGCAGCGGCACTTGATACGTTCAAAGACAACGCCAACACGGCAGTGTACCTAGATGCCGGCAATAGCTCGTGGCTCGAGGCGGGTGACGTTGCTGAGTTACTAAAAAGGGTATCAGAAAAGACCGAAAATGGACTGACTGGTATCTCACTGAACGTCGCAAATTTTATTTCCGACGAAGAAACGGAAGCGTACGGAGAGGCTATTCAACAAGCTTACGGGCAAGACTTATATGTGATGATTGATAGCTCGCGCAACGGTGCACCAGATGCTGTACCGGAAGGTGAGTGGTGTAACCCAGAAGGTCAACGCCTGGGTACGATTGACCCCAACTTTACGAGCGATGCGCCTGTCGAGCATGCGTTTATCAAGACGCCCGGTCAATCCGATGGTGAGTGTGGTATTGGTTCAAAACCAGCCGGAGAGTTCGACGGAGAATTATTGTTTCATCAACTCGGCGATTAAATTCTGAGCTTAGCAAAACGAGGGACTATTTGTCCGTCAATTTCGACGGGCTCGAAAAACATATCAAAAGGTCGCACCCAAATGCTGTACGGTTCAGATAGTGATTTATATACAACAAACCGTTCGTCGGTTTCAGTATGCGTGCCTTCGCCAATAACTTCGTATTCGTTGCCCTTGTAATGTCGGTAGTGACCGGTAATGTCTGTTTCCATGGCCTTATCATAGCAAAATAAGACGCCAGGACTAACTTATGGCCTTCCGACAGCGGGCCGTCCGAGGCTTTTACTGAGCGCATTTAAGGCAGAGCTTTCATCAATTGTTAGCGATTCAATCAATCTGTCGCAGCCCTTGAAAAGTGGATTAACTTCCTTTTCTAGTGCCGACTGGCCCAGGTAGACAGCAACTCGCGAAGATAGAATCGTCCAATCGGCCCGATCTTGAAAAGCGTCCTTTGCTTGAAGGTCGCCATTAAAAAGGGCTCTCACACCCCGATATGGTTCACCTTCGCATTGTCCACACATATGGAGGGACTATAGCATGTATTCCACAGATAACAAAAGACGCCAAATAAATATTGACGTCTTTGATGGATAAGTTTGGTGGGGCTGGATGGAGTTGAACCATCTACCAAGTGGTTATGAGCCGCCTGCTCTGACCGATGAGCTACAGCCCCGCACGAGCTATTATACTATGTATTTCAATCTGTTGAGATATAATAAGTCTTAAGGTGCTTATGCCTCATATAAACATACGTAAAATTATCTATACAATACGTCACAAATACCTGACGTTTAACAACGTTGTCATCGCGGCGGCTTTTTTGATTGCGGCCAGTTGGGTATGGGGTTCTCTCGAGGTAATGCAGCGAAATTTCACACTTCAAAAGGAAGTTGATATTAAAGAACGGCAGTTACAGCTAACGAAGTTACAGCGCGACAGCCTGGAATTACAAAAGAAGTATTATCAAACCGATGAGTATAAAGAATTGGCAGTTCGTGACACATTAGGGTTAGTTAAACCCGGTGAAAAATTATTAATTTTACCAGAAAACAGCGCCGCGGCAAAAGCGGCCGATGCGCCAAAACAGCAAGCGGTAGTAAGGCCAGAATCTGCTCCTAACCTGCAGCAATGGCTCAATTTCTTATTTGGCGGCAATAGCAAAGGTCTGGATTCGACAGACGAGAGCTAACTATACAAAGCAGTTGAGGACTTGTTTCTCGACCGCGATAGTAACATGTGTAGCTGCGTCGATATTCAGTATTTCGCCGTCTGCTTGAGCAACAGTAGCTTCAACAGTGTCTAGCGCGAAGGTGTCTGTCTGTTTATCTTCCTTTAGCTTTACAAGCGAGGCGCGCAAAATGAGTGCAACCAATTTCAATTTATTTTCATGCTTCGAGATGGTAACTTCAAACAATCCGTCATCCATGCGCGATGGGTGAGATACGGTTAAGTATTTCGACATCCTGTCGACGTTACTGACAATAACACTGTCATATCTGCCAACTTCTTTATCAATTTGTAATTTTACTGGACTAATCGTAAAAAGAGTCCGGATGACGAGCCATGTTTCTTTAAACCTATTTAGTTTTGTTTTATTCAACTCGCGGCTGACCATCGAAGAAATACCAAAGCCAATGTATGAGTGTGCGTAGCGCTGTATATCTTTTTTCTTTGAAACATACGAAATGCGCAGAAGGTCGATATGCTTTGGCTTTTTGGCGATTATTAAATCGATAATATTTTCAGTGTGTACATTATGGAAATGGTCGTTGGCATTGCCAGCAGGAAGTAAACCGGTAGTGGCGGTGTAACCTTTATTTTGGGCTTTCATTGCCCCGTTGACGACTTCATTATATCCGCCGTCACCACTTGACGAGAATATCAGCGGGTTCTTTGAATGCTTGGCAATTTTGTAGGCCATTTTTTCGGCATGACCAGCATATTTGGTTGGCATAAGTTCTACTTTCTGTTCGGGCATGCGGCTTTGAATAGTTTTCATAAAGTCCTCAGCCATAGCCTTGCTAGACCCAGTGCTGTTTGGGTTGTAGATGATAGCGACAGTAGTGTAGTTCATGTATCTAGTATACTAGAGCTATGCTTCAAGACATTTTATTTGCTATTTGGTTTTTGCTCCCAGCTGCGGCCGCCAACATGGTTCCAATTTTTGCTGCGGCGATTCCAGGTTTGAAAAAATACGATGCGCCAATTGATGGCGGCAAAAAGTGGCGTGGTCACGAAATTCTTGGCCCGCATAAAACCTGGCGTGGCATTATATCCGGAATTATTATCGCAACCCTAGTACTATGGGCGCAACAACTTTTAGCGACCAACTTTGCTTGGACCCAGTTCGTAACCGACGGCGTCAACTATGCAGCCTTGCCAGTCCTTATTTTAGGCCCACTATTTGCTATTGGTGCACTTGGCGGCGATGCTATTGAAAGCTTTTTCAAACGCCAGCGAAATATTAAATCTGGCGGTTCCTGGGTGCCGTTCGACCAACTCGATTATATTATCGGCAGTGTCTTCATATCGCTTTTTTTCGTCATTTTAACGCCTATGCAATACGTATGGATATTCATTATCTGGTTTGTACTGCATTTACTCGCAAGCTATGTTGGGTACTTAGTTGGGCTAAAAAAAGACCCAATTTAAAGTACTCAATCGCGACCAGTTGAGTACTGCCAAAGTGCATAAAGGCCAAGCACTAGTGATAGGCCAATAATGACGTATACAGCCACTTCGATTAGTAATGCATCACCAAGCGCTTTCACTAGCAGCAGCCCAACAATCCCAGCCCATGTTAACGCCATACTTAATTTACCGGCCCGGGTAGGGTGGATGCCGATACCTTTTTGTTTCTTATAAAAGATGAGCATCGGGATAATTGCCTGTGGAATAATAAGCGCGACGACAACCCAAAGGTTTGTAATGCCCGCCGCGATAATTGCTGCAATGGTGAAAAGCGTTTCGAACTTATCAGCCGCTGCGTCGAATATTTCACCAAGGGGTGACTTAGTACCGGTTTTATCTGCAACGATGCCGTCAGCGACATCGAGTAGGCGACCAGAGGCAAGTAATAGCAAGCCTGTCCAATACTGCCCGTCTAAAATGGCGGCTAGTCCATATAAAACAATTCCAAAACCAATAATCGTTATCAGGTTTGCAGGCGTGAGGTAGCCAGCAGTAGCGACAGCAATTTTTTGAAATACATTGTGTTTCAAGGCTGGGATCTTTTCCCAATCGGCTTTTGTAGATGTTCGATGCAGGTTCATGTATACAGTATAGGCGAATAAGTGATAAATATTACATACCCACCGTATGCGCTTCGATAAAATATAAGTATACCAACCAATTATATTTAAAGGAGCTAACAATGCCTGATATAACGGTAAATACTCAATTACTCGGTTTGAAAGATTTAAATGTCCACGTTGAAGACACCGGAGGAAATGGTCGTCCGGTTGTGTTGATACACGGCTGGCCGCTATCTGGCGCTTCGTGGAGTGAGCAAGTGCCACTGCTGCGTGACGCTGGCTATAGGGTTATAACCTATGACCGTCGCGGTTTTGGGCAAAGTGATAAGCCGGCATCTGGATACGATTACGACACATTGACCGATGACCTGTTCGGCTTGCTAGAACAGCTAGACCTGCGCGACGTCACGCTCGTTGGCTTTTCGATGGGTGGCGGAGAAGTAGCTCGGTACGTATCGAAATATGGTGAAGATCGAATTAATAGCGTTGTGTTTGCTTCTGCGGTACCGCCAATGCTCGTTAAATCACCAGAAAACCCAGAGGGTCCGCTTGAGCCATCTCAAGTGACCGAGATGACAACCGGTTTTATGAAAGACGAGAACGCATTTTATGGTCAGTTCATCGATCAATTCTTTTCGCCGGATGGCGACGGAAATATTCTAGTCACAGAAGAGCAACG
>Ga0247807_10000965_pt1 | contig 17588 bp, 17 predicted proteins | sample UWRJL074202C1_FD_179931 | JGI IMG/M metagenome (GOLD analysis project Ga0247807, IMG submission 179931) | Plant litter microbial communities from Arlington Agricultural Research Station in Wisconsin, United States - UWRJ-L074-202C-1 | ecosystem: Environmental > Terrestrial > Plant litter >...
TGAAGCGACTCATCAGATATTTCCGAATGGTCCTTTTCCACCACAGGCGGTTCCACCGGATCCCAGGGGCTTATTCTGTAAGTTACTTGAATGTTTTAAAAAATCAAGCAGCTTTCGGGGGGGATAATGAGCTACTAATATCCTTGCTGGTACTTGTGGCGAAGGGGAATGACGAGAAGCTTGACTTCCCATCGGGCAGTCCAAAACCAGAGGCTGAGCCACCGAAGAGTCCTAGTTTATGTGGCGGCTCTGGGTTAGATTTAGGCGCCCCAAAAATATTAGAATGGTGAGTTTCTGGTACAACCGAAGAAGGGACAGGATCAAACAGTGATGTGCGTCCCGTCTGTGTTGGTTTGGGTGTTCTAGAGGGAGGAACAGAAGTCGTTAAAGATGCCACATTTATATTAGGTCTCTGTGACGAGTTAATGGCGGCGGATGGTGTAGGCGAGCGCGAGTGGGTTGATATTCGGGGAGGGTTGACACTGACTAATGGTGACTGTGTTGTTTCTTGCGCCTTGGATTGAACCCGTGAGCTTGAATCATACGACTGACGTTCATGAAGCGCTCCTAAGATTGTAGTAGCTCGTTAGTTTATTATTTAGAAATCATCCTTCACAACTAAAGAGTCTTTTACGCACCAGCTCTAAGGCATTCTCTTTGGGCATCTTGAAGTGCGGTCACCTTTTGCTCAAGCTCACGGCGCTCGGCTTGGACTCCATCTGATTCTCCGCCAAGTGCACGAAGTTTGTGCTCATTCATATTTACAACTTCTGTGGCACTGAATATACTTTCTATACCGTCGACCAAGCAGCCTTCGACTGCTAGAACGGCAATATTATCGATAAAAGTACGCAATGCACCCTATAAGGAGAGTTAGATATCAGTGATGAAGTATCCCTATCATGGCTGGAAAACGTACTCCGTAGTAAGCTTGCGTGCTAGTAAGAATATCAGTACTATCGAACTCTTCAATATCCTCAGTACCAAGCTTCAGTGCACTAATAACCTGATGAATTTGGAGGCCTTCGGGTGCCTGAAAAGCAACATTGTTAGTGCCGCTATTTACGATTTGTACATTTTGGCGTTGGTAATTTTCCAACCTAGTTTTAACATCGGCCTTCACTAGATTTCTAGAAGTTTCAACATAAGATAAATCGTAAGTGATTGGATGGCCCTTCTCGTGTGGTTTCAATAGTTCATCTAGTTTTTCCATCACACGCTTGTGACGACTATCCATTGCATCGTAAATTAGCTCTCGACGAATTGCAGCAGCAGTTTCTGGTGCTGCAACATTCTCTGCAACTGCAGAAAGGTGGGCAATAACAACTTGCAAGACATTTTCTAGATGATCTGTTGCCAGTGCTCGCCATGGTCGCGATTGATCCATGAACAAGTCACGAACCAGGCGAAGATTGGGAGACCCAATAAGTTCTGTTCCCCTATTTCTGCGCGAGAGGGATCTAATGTGTTTGATGTACTGGCTCCGTAGAACCACTTCTGGTGAGGGTGATATGTTGCCAAATGGTATGGAGGCTGGCCAGTCTGTCTCATTTTTAGAGTACAGCGTGCTCACAACACACTTTGCATGGCCTCTTTCATGCATTTGTTTTGCAAAGCCTTCATTTAGATTCTGCACCGCAGCGCGGAGTTTCCGTGGGTCGGACTCCGGAAGCCCTGGAAGAAAGAAAGCAGGGTCATCATAATGTCCATTGACTGCCTGTCTCACAAGATTTTCGAATTGTAGACTGATGGTGGTAAGGTGCCTTTTTTGATCGTCGCTGCTAGATCGAGCCGGTCCTAGCTTGGAAAGCTCTTCGCGAGACTCGACAAGTATTTCTCTGATTTGTTTCAACACCCCCGGCATCTCTGCACGAGTATGAAGTTCGAGCAAGGTACTAAGACGATCACGTAGCCTTTTGATGCCGATTTGATCACGATGGAGACTCACACTCCAAGGAACTCGAGAAAAGAAATCCTTCTCAGCTTTGTTTCTTTCGTCCAATGTTTGGCACGGGCCCACGTTTCCTCGATTCATCACAACATGCCAGCCTAAAACAAAACAATATCCAGGAAGCTTATTTTTTGCATATTGGACGAATTGAGGAAGGTCATTGGACCCTAAAGAGGCGATATCGGGCTTTGTGACGACACAAATTGTGCGTTTGCCCATCGGATCGTACTTGCTTATCATACTGAAGACCTTCTGTAGAGGGAGCTCGTAGCTTGCAGATATAACTGCCAAAATAATACTTTTTGGATTCTCCATGTATTTAGAGACCAAGTCATTCACCACTTTGACATCATTTTGGGTTTGCTGTGGGTTTGGCGCGGAAATCAAGCCGGGCAAATCCACAAGAGATAGAGGAGGCCATTTCGGATCTGTAACCTCAACATGAAGCGTATCCTCGAAAAAGGAATCCGCTAGTCGGCCGTTGCCTGCGTTTTTTTTAAGGTGCTCCTTTGCTTTAGTCACCAGTTGCTCGAAGTCTTGAAGCTGTCCAACTGGTGGTTGATAACTCGCAAGTAAGAGCTTTTCAGCTTCCGGACGTGACGCAGATGGTTTCAGTTGTACTTTCACGGTACGTTTGGTATCTCTTCGGAGCGCGAGCTCTGTTGGGAATGTAGTACAGACACCATCGCCACGTGGGAAAGATATATGCGATATTGCCTCCAGAACAGAGCTCTTGCCTGAAGATTGATCACCACATACAATAATTTGAGGCAATTTGATGTACTTGCTAACTCCATGATTTCGTAGTTTGTCTACAGTATTTAGAAGAATGCTTTGATCCGCCGTGAGCAGATCCTCTAGAGCCGGAGATTGGGAAATATCTTTATCTTGAGCAACCGCAGCCATGGGAAATGCAATGTGAGTTTCTGTCGCAAGTCTTGCGATTTGAAGGGATATAAGAGATGAGGATAGAAGAGAAGAAGAATTGTAAAGTGTCTTGCTGAAGCGGGGGAGGCTATATTGGCAGACCCGCAGATCATCCCTGCAACACTTTAGACGCCAGGGGAAGCTCAGCTTGTTTCAGTAGAATCCTTCATGAGCAAGATGGTAAGGTCGCTACCAGCTGCTCGGGCCTGAGCATAGACAAATGATCAGGTAGGTGATCAGATGTCTCTAATGTAGGTTGCAAAAAGCTTGAATTCCCTGTATGTATTCTGAGCTAACTTGAGGTAGATATTGAGGAATTTTGACGCCTCACTAGATTCTGCCCACATCCTTAAATTATGCTTGAAATAAAATAAGTAATTGGCAATATGAATGCTCATTAGCGTAATGGGTTTATCCTGGCACTGTAAAACGGTTCTCCAAACCTGTTATACTGGCAAGGTACGAAGCAAGAAATGAAACGGGAATAACGGCCTTGTCCGGTGATATTCAATCAGAAAGCTTCAGATGATCGATCACTTTTAGACACATTGGTGCTTATAGTAGATACATCCCTATTGCGTTGTGATGTTGACTTTTGAGGAAGATTGGCAGTTTGAGTGTTAGCAATGCCCCACATACTTTATCTTTACCTACAGTAGATCTTTACCCAAAACATTCATTATTGTATGAACTCAGGAGTCAGAATCTATCTTGGAAAACTGTTGCCTAATAGGGCAGAAATCCATTCGACTGTACTGTAACCGAGTGTATAGAGCATTGCCTACATTTTCGCGTGAACGCCGAGTACATTACAAGCGCTATAACGTGACTCATGGATTACCATAAATATTTCTATAAAGAAGATGTCTACTTCCTTCCCTGCAACAACAGATTTCGGCGCACAAAATCTACTGTGCTGTCGTAGCAATACAGGAGTTCCAAATACATACGCCACAAACCCAGTAATACACCACAATATGACACGTGATCTTCCTGCAGATATCTGGTATCCCCATATCCCACCTCAACTTGCACGGTACAATATATCACTTTCCGAATTCATTTCAGCTCACCCGGATTATCCATATCTAGTCGTTGGAGCGCTTATACTCCGCAACAATCACCAGACGGACGAGACCGAGATCCTTTTACTGAAGCGCGCCTCTACCGACTTTTGTCCTAACGTATGGGAGCCTCCAGGAGGCTCAGTTGATGCTGAAGATAAAAGCATATTGCATGCCATTGTACGAGAGGTATGGGAGGAAACAGGCCTGAGAATTGCGGGATATGGAGCAGGAAGGGTGGTGAGAGATAATGCTGGCGAAGACTACCATCGTAGAAGGTCAAAAGAAAAAGAGGAGGAATTTACAGAGGTCACGTTCCTGGGGAAGAGAGGCGAGAAGTGGTGCAAATTCAACTTCTTGGTGGAAGTGCAGCCAGATGAGACTGGAGAGTTGAGAGTCGAACTGGATGAAATGGAACATCAGGATGTGGGATGGTTTGATGAAGACGCTGTGAAGAGGCTGCCTTTCGTAAGTGAGCAAGGACGGGAGATTGTTTTGAATGCGATGAGGTCGTGACAAATGATTGTGGAAACATTGCAAATATAAGAGTATCGTTTCATAGCAAAAGGCAAGGAGACTTCGTTGCGAAAATGAGATCATAACTGCGTCTTTCATATTATGATGATAATCCCCATATGTTCACCTGACAACCGATGGTAGGCCATCTTCAGGCACGTATCAATCTATATATCAAGCATCAGAGTTTGGTGAGCTAATATATAGCGTCCCTTTATTGTTTTCGCGGAGCCAGTCTCGGTTTCTCAATATTACTAGTTTTCTCTGCATCGTTTTACATATTTTACTTCAGAAGATTTTCTTTTGTTAAACGTGCACCAAGAAATTGTCCAACGAAGTCACACACCAAGTGAGCCTTGATCACCACAGAAAACTTTTTGCGGATTGGACTTCAACTTCTCTCGTAAATTCTCATCCAAAAAACTAGCTCAAGCTTTGGTATATCTTGATTTGCGGGTCACGAATATAGCTGGAGACAGTCTGGTGCAGCTGGTCGGACTGTCAGGCCGTGGGACTTTATTCTCTTCTGAGTAGCAGACCAATGGCTTTGGAAGATTAGTTATTTTAGTAGCCACGGTAGGCTGAGCGTCAATCATGTCAGTCATGGTGTCAAGGCTAAGTAATACAAAAACTGGTGGCACGGAAGTATGCAGAATTGCTATCCCAGGTCAAAACACTAGTGATTAATAGGCACGGAGTAATCCCAAATACCGTCCATGGGCCAGGCAAGGCAAGGCAAGGGCACCAGCGAGGAAATCTGCCTATTATAACCGTCTCGGGCTCCTTTGCATTATTTTGAGCAAGATTCTGACAGAATTCATAAAATATTTACACAGCCAGCTTTCATGTATTACGATTCGGCTTTGGGGGGGGGGGGACCCCAAGGAGCTTTAATACATGCGTATAGTATCCACAGATGTATTAAACTCCCAACTTCGACCCCCTGACTTAAGTCGCCTACTCCTATTATTAATATTGTCGAAGAAGGAAAAGAGCGCTAAATTAGATCAAAGAAAGAACCTCAAACTAGACACCTTGAGACTTGCTAGGATCGTATACTTGGCCCCTATTTATTCTTTACTATCTATGTGCGTAGTTGTATATACAGTAAGCTTTAATTCTTCGCGGAAGCGAGTAATATAGCCATGTATAAGTAGGGTCACAGGGTAATAACTTCTAGAGATGTGCCTTGGGAGGATTCTTTTCTCCTACCTCCTCATTTGCGCGATCCCTCAAGAGCTTTCGTAGAATCTTGCCGGACTATCTGGTGTTAGTTTGATCTTGAATCAAGAAGATAGACGTACGGGATTTTTAGGAATGACATCCACAAAACCTACTCCCCCTTCTAACCTTTTGTAACTAGTGACCCGCTTTGCTAACCATTCCTTGACATCTGCCTCACTAACTTTACCTTTGTTACCCTCTTGCACAACTACGTAAGCCCTTGGAACCTCATCACCACTGCGCGTAACACCCACAACAGCGGCGTCAGCGAGTTGGGGGTGCTCTAGTAAGAGTGCTTCGAGCTCTGCAGGAGCGACTTGGTTACCCTTGACCTTTATAAGCTCCTTTAAACGATCCACGATGAAAAACCTGCCATGGTTATCAACATAAGCGATGTCACCAGTCTTCATCCATCGACCGGAGGGGCTATCGACGAATATCTCGTCAGTCGCCTTTTTGTTGCGCCAATAGCCTTTCATGATACTGTAATGGTCAGCTTGACAGATCTTACAAGAGCGGAAAAGCCTACTTTGGACCTTGAACCCAAATCTCTCCACGTTCACCATTCGGGACCTCCTTTCCTTCGGTATTTACGATCATGGCGTGACAATTTGCTGCAAGTTCTCCAACCGAATCCGAAATGGACTCTACGCGAGGGTCCCAGCCCAACAAAGAGCAAGTCACTTCAGTCATACCCCAGCTATTTCATGAGTTAGCAATGCTTTAAATCTTCAAAGACGGACGGAAACCAGTGGTATAGTTAAGTTTTGGACTGTTATTATAAGACTTCTCCGAAACAAGTCTGGAAGAACAACATAATTGGGAGCGGAGTGTGTTTACCCTTGCTATTAGTTTTTAGTTTGAATTAGATTTTGATGAAAGGGGACGAGTGACGTACCTTAAGCTTCCTGTCTCCAGCTGGCCATAAAGATTCAGCTTCCCGTATGACTTCCCCTCCCAATGGTGCTGCTCCTGACCCGATCTCGACAATGCTACTCAAGTCGTACTTCTTTGTCAGTGGTGACTTGGCAAGTGCCTATATTTTTCGATATTAGCTGACAGAAAGTCTTAGCACGGTATCTAGAAGCTGACGTACTACTACAATTGGTGGAACCAGCGTCAGTGTGGTGATTTTGAACTTCTGAATGTTCTCTAAAAGACCGATGAAGTCAAATTTCTTCATGATGTACACCGGAATACCTCTCTTTGGTCCACCGGCAATGAAAATAGTCTGGGCCATAGCATGATACAAGGGCAGAAAACACAGCCATTTCCTAGTTTGCGTTAGCTCCAAACTATTATTACAATGTTTGACATACGCTCGCTTTGTTTTCTGAGGCTCATCGGGAGCCAATTGACTCATATATGCAAACTGGATTGCATTCGCAATATAGTTATAATGTGTAATCATCACCCCTTTTGGAACACCCGTAGTGCCTGATGAATAGTTCAAGCAACATATCGCTTCTTTTGGGTCTGCAGGCTCGATCCACCTGAATCTTTCTCCAACTTCTTTGGTCTGCATCAACGAAGCCCAGTTCTCTACACCTAACCTTGAAGTACCTGTGCCTTTAAATAGATCATCATCAAAACGGAAAACGCGATCTTTTCCTATACCTACGCTGTCCGCTGCTTCAATTCCCAGCTCTAAGCTTGCATCAGCACAAATGAGAAACTTGGCCTCGGAATCCTTAAGTTGGTATGCCAACTCTCTTGCTACAAAACCTGGGTTTGCTCCAGTGAAGATACCACCAGCCATTAAGATTCCCATGAATACAACAGGGAAATAAAGATTGTTTCCAGAGAACAGAAGAACCCTGTCGCCAGGTTTCAACCCAGCCTTCTGTAATCCTGCAGCTAGTCGTTGAGACCAGAGGCGGAACTTTTCGAGCGTTAGAAAATGAGTTTCTGGACGTTCGGCATCATAAAAGGCAACTTTATCAGGCAGAGGGGAGGACGGTGGGCCAAAGAGGTATTGCTGAAATGAGCTATTGTCCACAGGTACATTCCATCGTGCGTGGACAGGCATATTGATCTTTTTACGAATCCTACACAAAACGATAACTTCGGGAGGAGCAAAACAAACGTTCAGAGCTAGATAACAGATTCTACTCTGTGAAGGGACAATTGATAGTATCTCGTGCAGTAACAGTGCAGAAAAATGATAGTGAAAGAGTGAGAGTGGAGAAAGTGAGAGCGGAATTAGAGCAACAACATGGGAACTCGAGAGGTACATAGCCTACTAGTCTAAAGTTATGAACCCCGTCACAACTTAAGCGACATCTAAGGAAACCTAGATTGAGACCCTTTTTACCTTGCATTATAATAAATCCAACTTTCCATCAAATTTTTCAAGAACTATAACGCATTACTAGAAAAGCTTTCGTTCTAGGATTTTCCTTAAAGTGAATTTGAAAATCATATTCTAAATAGTTCGAACAAAGGTATTTTTCCAAAAAAAAGAGGGCGGTTCTTGGTGAGCTTCATGGGAGCGGAGAAGTGTGGGGTAATCAACCTCGGCACATTTGAATGTATCGAGGGGATATTAGCGAATGTGGTAACTCACGTTGTCATAGTGTAGCATTACTCGTACCCCTTATATCAATAAGAAACGAGAAATGCTTGGGTCTGAAATGGGTCCATATGTGGAGATTTTGGGCAGCATTTGGGCGGCATCAAGATTCATAGCATTTGTACTGGTCGTAGAATTGGCCCAGTTGCATAACCAACCCAACTAATTATCAACATCTTGATCTTTCATGTATACGTTTTACCTTCCGAATTAGCTTGGATACCTTTTAAATAAGTATATAGTATCTAATCGTAGATTATTTGCTGATACAGTACACTTCAAAATTGAAGCCTGAACCATTGAGCTAGATTTTGTAGGTAGCCTGAGACATGAGTGTTCTACGCAATAATCCAATCGTAAGATTTTCTCTCACACACTCTCTCCGTCTCTCGCGTACTCTCTACCCATAAACAGCTTGCCAACCAATTTTCTGAGCGTATAAAAATTCTCAAGTGATGTGAGCTATGGGCATTCACACACACACACACACACACACACACATATATATTTATACCTTGCAACAGCCCCATAATACTTCAGGGATGAAAGGGGGCTAACCAAACCCGCAAGATATAGATTGCCAAGACCCACCCCTACCCCATACTTTGGAAACGCCAGCCCGCCGTCACAATTCCTGGTCTATCTAGTCAATAAAGCAACGGCGCATTTCTCTGGTCCTCACAGAACAACATCTCTCTGTCCCAGTCCCAGTCATAACAACCATAACCAGACATGGCGCAAATACCTGACGATGTCGATGTCAATTTGGAAGAATCAATGCTCACCTTGCAATGCTCGGGGTCTGTGAAGCGTAAAGCCTCAACATCGATTGCTACAAGTGCGAAGAGAAAGAAGCCCAATTTTCTGTATGCCTTGGGATCAACGCTTACATATTTCATGTATGCTAACTATATTTTGCTAGAGGATCACGGGAATTGATTACGGTCAATGTTACGGGCGTCAACAACCGCAGATATGAAAGCTTCTCCATCCATAAGAACTTTATCTGCCACTACTCTCCATACTTTAACGCAGCTTTTAATGGTAGCTTTATCGAAGGCGAAACACAAAGTCTAGATATGGAGGCAAATCCAAGGGTATTTAGTGTCTTTGTCAATTGGATATATAGTCAAAAGCTGGAGGAGGAAGACATAGAAGATCTCGACTCCGATGCTCAATTTCAACTATGGATATTGGCGGATAGACTTCTTGTTCCGAAACTCCAGAATGCCACTATGCGACTTCTCCTTTTGAATAAGAGAAGGCCGTCTTTAAAGAGAGGCACATTGCAATATGTCTACGAGAATACAACCAAAGGAAGCCCTCTCCGTACCCGACTTGTCGAACATTATACGTCTCGGGGATCCTTTACCAAACCCCGCGACTACGAAAACTGGCCTTCAGAAATGCTTGCAGATATGGTCCGTGTGCTTGGCCAGTCTCTTCCACAAACGGGGGATAGTCTCTCCGCGCGGAATACAAAACTTGAAGACTATTTCGTTTCGGAGGAGATACCTGGGAGGAATAGTCAATGATAAAGCTGATTATTTTTTCACTACTTAATGCGAATTATTAGACACCAGATACACAGACACGATGAAGCAGCGGAACAAAACTTTGCTGTGGTTACTGCTTCGGAATGGAAGCAGTCTCCAAAATCTACTTGAGACATCGTGGATCATAGAGTTCATCCAGAGCGAAGAGGTCATTCGTTGCCTTTCTTCGTACAGACATACTCAGAGCTGTCTAATTGGTGGTTAGGATAGATGTAGCAGGAATTGGCTATGAGTTTGAAATTTAGGTAAGATTCACCAGCGATGATGTGGTTGGCCGATACGATATAAATGTGCGTTTTCTAATTTTAAAATAACAGACTACAGTAGCAAAAAGTGACTATGTTAATCTTCAAGTAATAGAAGAACCAGAGAGATCTCATACTGAATATGGCCATTTAAGATCTCAAGTATATCGAAATAGCCACCACCAAGAAGCCACACAAAGAAGTTCGAACGAGAGTGCGTTCCTTTAGCAATCAAAACCATCGATTAAGTTAAGCATAACACTAGGCGAGATAAACCATCGGCTCCCCAGTGGAACACTACCTCTACCAGCGATGTGAAGAAGAACCTCACGGATCAAGCCTCCATTCCTGCGCATCGTCCTCTGCAGCAGAGACTTAGTCAATCTGCCAGAGATAAATCAGGGAGACACACCTCGTGGATCACCATACCACCAATGCTGCCAGGCTCGTTTCTTGGTAAGCCCATGAATGTATATCAGAGTCACAAATATGGCGATATAAAATATCACCACCACAAGATATGGTATGCAGGACTGCCATATCGATCTCCTCCTCCGATCTTGATAATATTGACCGTGTGATGAGGGTTGTGTGTTGCCATTGTAGTAATGGGACTCGAGGGGTAGTTGATCGTTGTATGTATAGCTGGATACGAGGGTCGAGTCATCAGTAGAAGAATCAGTAGAGATTGAAATGTTACGTTTGTGAGATGGCTTTAGATAATGTTGCTGGGCAGGCATCTTGATGGGAGGTTGAGGTTGATTGAATGGTAATTTAAAAGGGGAGGTCAGGAGAACCAGATAACAGCAGACTTGGTTAGCTGCTAGGTTTCACAGTTTTAGGAGATTGTCATCATTACTCTTGAACCGATGGTTTGTGGACCGTCGCCGTGGCACGTTACAGACGGCTGTATCACCAACTTCTTTTTAAAGGTTTCCGAGCTCTGTGAGGTTGTAAGTCTGAGGTGTCATACCTTACCTCAATGTATTTTCCTAATGGATATCTATCTAATGCAGCGAGAGCTATGTACTGCGTCCATCCGAAATTTTTGTTCCCCAATACTTGCGACTTCGGTATGTGATACATATAAGCACGATTGCACACCATTCTTTAACATTAGCCTTGTCCAGGATCTTGACACGAATTTCTGCCTCCACAAGCTTGATCACCTTCAACTTTAGTAGTTACATGATAGGTAGAGGAGTGCCTACGCGATAATCTGATATAGATCCACCCGGAACTTTTGGCTTTGATGAAGGCGAAAACCTGATGACTTCTAATGCAAAAATGTTGTAGAATAATTATTATTTAAGAGAGGGAATTATGAACAGTCCGAGTCGTCACAGTAGCTCGTAGTTACGCTATGACTTACGGGTCCGTAGTATGAGTGTCGGAAGGTTTTGTAAGGTACCTTGAGAGCTGTTCTAGAGCTGAATAACGAAAGAAGTTATGAGTTCTGGAGGCTCCTGCCAAGATATTACGGTGGCCGACTGAGTCGCGGTTGGAGCTTCAAGCTGCCGCGTCAAAAGTGTTGACTGACGAGTACAGTCGGCAGCCTTCTCCCTATCGACACATACAAAGTACATCACCGCTTCACTTCTCCATCATTTATTTAGTAGCGGAATAAACTCAATCAGATATCCCCACCTACGACACCATAATGTCTGACGCACCGGTTCTCAAGCCCGATAAGGACTTTTCGAAGGAAGTTGACAAACAACTCCCTGAAGCGCAGGAGCTGGCAAAGGTATGTCCTTGAGCTGATATTAGCTAGGACTAGAAGACTAATCAAACTGTCTCCGCAGACCAATGTACAAGCAGCCATTGAGAAGTTGACGGCACTGGAGAAGCAAACACGACAGGTAGGCGGCAGCTCTGACATTTGATTATCAAGAGGGCAAATCTAAACCTCCTCTATAGGCATCAGATCTAGCATCAACCTCTCGAATTTTGGTCGCAATAGTTACGATTAGCAAAGAGTCCGGCGATTGGAGCCTGCTGAACGAGCAAGTGTTGCTTCTGTCGAAGAAGCATGGCCAAATCAAACAAGCTACGACGAAAATGGTACAGGTGGTAATGGAGTTTCTAGACTCGGCGCCTAGCCTCGAGACGAAGCTGACGGTCATCGAAACCCTGCGGACGGTGACGGAAGGCAAGATCTTTGTTGAAGTTGAACGGGCCCGTGTCACCAAGATACTCTCGGACATCAAGAAGGAGCAAGGAGAACTGAAGGAAGCTACGGATATTCTTTGCGAGCTTCAGGTTGAGACATTCGGGTCTATGGAGCGGAGAGAGAAGACCGAATTCATCCTAGCACAGGTGGCTTTATGCATAGAGAACGATGACTGGACACAAGCTGGTATCTTAAGTCGGAAAATTAGTACTAAATATCTCTCACGAAAGCCCAAGAAGTCACAAGAGCAATTGGAGAATGAGAGGAAAGAACGCGAGAAGAAGCGGGAGAAGGGTGAAGATATCCCAGAGCCACTTGACGATGATGTAACCGATTTGAAGTTGCAGTTTTACGAACAACAAATCACTTTAGCAAAGCACGATGACAAATACTTGGATGCCTGCAAGCATTACAGACAGGTTCTCGATACTGAGGCTGTCGAGGAAGACCCCGCAAAGCTCCAAGCAGTATGTTAACTTCATAGAATAACTCGACTTGCTAAGCTAACATTCATCCTTAGTCTCTACAACGAATAATCTACTACCTTATCTTAGCCCCTTACGACAATGAACAATCAGACCTCCTTCACCGAATCCACAGAGATACCCGGAATACCCAAGTTCCACTCGATGCCCAGCTGTTGAAGTTGTTCACCGTCCCTGAACTTATGCGCTGGCCGGAAGTATCAAAGATATTTGGCCCTCATCTTTGCTCAACTGATGTGTTTGATGCCAAGCCAGGTGAATCTACAGATATCAAGGCCAATAAGCGCTGGGAGGACCTTCGTAAGCGTGTCATTGAACACAATGTTCGCGTGGTCGCCAAATACTACACCCGTATCCAAATGCCACGCCTAACACAACTACTCGACTTGACCGAAGATGAGACTGAGAAGTATATCAGCGAACTGGTAACTGCTAAGACAGTATTTGCCAAGATTGATCGGCCAGCACGCATTGTAAACTTTGCTAAACCAAGAGATGCTGATGATGTATTGAACGAGTGGAGCGGAAACATGAAGAGTTTGCTAGGCCTATTAGAGCGAATCGATCATTTGATCACTAAGGAAGAGATGATGGCCAGGATCCAGCCCGCAAAAGTCTCGAAGAAGACTGCAAAAGCTTAAAGCTGGAATGTTTCGATAGGATGCATTGTGCTGTACAATAATTTAGATCTTAGATCGCTCAGTAAATCAATGAAATGCCAAGTCTATTTCTATTTACCCTATTCCTTGTCGTTATGCATCGAATCATTGCAGGTATTGTTCTGTCGGCCTCATCTCTGTGAAACAGCGATGGAAATAATATACAGCAGCATCATAGCCTATAGTGCATTTCAAGTGGTGAAGTGTTCCAGCGACATGGAAGTATCAGAAGGGCATATCCATGTCCTCAACTCCTACCTCCTCTTTCTCTTCTACCTTTTCTTTTGTATATTCCCTGATAAAGCCTACCAGGAACCCGCCCATTTCCTTACCTACCGGAACAAAGTGCCCTCCTGGATGAAAGATCGTTTTCGCATCCTGGCAGGCCTCCACAAGCGCAAGGCTCCTGCTCTCTTCCACAACACTGTCTAGACTACCTATGAAATGAAGCATAGGGCAACTTATCTTTGGCTTGTAGAAGCCTTCGTAAAGCCTATTCGGCGTCAGAAACCCACTATAAGAAACAGCGAACCTCAAGCCATCTGGGTGCATAGCAGCCAAATCCTCCCACGATTTCGGAAAGGAGAAAGTGTCCGATCCGTCCGTAGGAAAAGACGCTGCTCTACCAGGTTGCAATAAGGAAGCTACCATCCCCGCCGCTGCCGCACCCTGCGAAAACCCTATCACAGCATCTATCCCTCCCATTTCCCGAATTGCATTGCCTATCCTATCTAATCCCTCTTCTAATCCAACATATCTGTCCCCTCCCGTCTCACGTTTCCACCATCCCCATGCGTCAGGCTCATCGCCTTCGGCAGCATCGACGTCGAAGCCGGGGATGTCGGCGGGGTGGAGCTTTATGGGTGCAGTTGGATAGGTAAAAACCGGGAGGACCGGTTTTAGAGATTTGACAAGGAGTTTTTCGAGGGAGCGAGTTTTAGCGTGGAAAAGAGGTCCAGATTGCGTGTAACCTATGGGCTTTCATTAGATGCGTCTCAATTTTGGGCTGACAGTGAATCACCGTGAAGCATTAGGATCTTCAGCTTCTTAGGCTCTGACGTCTCGTTAGATGGCGGTGGATTTGTCATATTCTGATCTATGATGATGCTTTGTGTATACAGTGTGCGATTGAGGGAACGTGTAAAGCGCACAGCTGTGTAAAGGACTCGGTGAGGTACTGGACAGGAGAAGAGGAATATTGACATTGAAATAAGTGATAATGATAGAAGGGCAAGGCTATCAATATTTGTTGGTGCATGCTTGGAAATGATGATTGGTTGGAAAGTTCAGCCTCGCCATTGTGTTACGCCTGGATATTATTGCAACGGAGTGACACAGGACACTGTAATTTCGAAGTAGCCACATTTCCGTGCAGAGTATAAAGAGAAATCAAGCACAAAAATGGATAATCCGAAGAAAGGCATGGGTATGTCTGTTAAGATATCTAAGGACATGGCAAGTGTTAAGACTAGCCGCTTCATTTACCATCAGCTCAAAAATCATTTCTAATTGCGCTAATTTTGATCTTATATTATACAAGTCCTTCTCCAGAGATTCCAGCCTACTCAAATTCCAAAGGTTCTAAACTGTGGATATTTATTTGATCCTACTTCTTCTATAAGATATCATCTTTGGGATGTGACAGTTTGGCAAGGCGAAAGGAAAGTCGCTTCTAGGGAAGGCCATTTAAACAACTCGACCTCTAACCTGTGTTATGCTCTTAATGCGTATATCTCTCCAAAGCGAAGCAGAAACTAAAGCTCCCACGAATAGGCAGGTGCTTGTAATCAACATATATCTCTGAGCGTCTCCATATGACTTATTTATGGCTTCTCGTATCGGAGTTCCAGGTCGATTGATCATTTGCGAAATAATTGAACCATAAATGCGCTCAAAATTGGCTCCCGGTGGGAGGTTTTGCTTAAGAGCGGAACTAAATCTGCTGGTCCAAATTGCAGCGGAAACAGTTGAACCACAAGCACTACCAACGCTCGAAAACAAGTTCAGAATTGCGATGATTACTGCGATATGTTGGTGATCCGAGGGTGCCATCATAGCTAATTCTCCACAGATCACAATTGTTCCTCCCGCAAAAGAATTGAAGATCTGTGTCATGACAATGTATCCAATTTTTGTGCCTGGCTGCCGGAAATGGATCATTAAACCTGTACTAAGCATCATGAGAGGAACAGCAAAATATACTGCCAACCATTTGAACCTCCCTGTCCAACGAATAAGTACACCCACTATGAGGGCAAAAAAACATGATCCAACTCGGTAAATATTGCTGACATAGCTGGCTTCTGTGATATTTAGGCCATAAACAACTTGGCACATGGAGAAGAAATAGCTTGACCAGATTGCCGCGCCGAAGAAAATGAAGAAAAAGTAAATTGCCCCAAAAAGGACTGTCCGGTCCGTGAGAAGCTCGAATGGAATGAACGTTACAGGTGCCACGTACTTCTCATATAGACCGAAGGCTATAATCAGTAACCCACCGAATATGATCATACATATGATCATGGTTGACCTCCACTGCTCTGCTTGGTATGACCAGATGCTGAATGGGAGCAAAAAAAGAGCCATTCCAGCTGCGAGGATAGTTATCCCACCGAGATCAACTTCGATGGCATATTGCTTGATTGTTCCAATATTGAAGCTACGTCTCTTGACTGGTAACAATCCAGCTTTCTTTGCTTTGCGGTTATTCCAAAAGAAGAGCGCACAGAGTGGAGATACCACAACCGGAACAATGATGCTGAAGATTCCAAACCCCCATCGCCATCCTGGACCTTGTACGATGCTATTGGAAACTGGGCCACCAACCCATGTTGTGATGATATATGGCGAGGTAGCGAATGCCAATGCTAGGGATCGATTCTTTAGAGAGGAGGTATCTGCAATAAAAACTGTCATACAGTAGCTGACACCTTGAGACCTTGCCTTCTCATTAGCTCGGTTCCAAGAAAAACAATGAAATATGCCTACCCGACGGATGAAAAAACCTGTGCAGCCGCATACGCCTCAACGTTGTTACAACTGGCCATCATTATGTAGCCAATGACCCAGATGAAGAGTGTCAATGCTAGTCCTTGTGGTCGTCCCCAAGTGTCTAATATCTTCGCGAGTGGAATCTTACTTAATCCTCCTATGATACTGGCCATGATTCCCGTAGCAGCGGTCAAGCTGTGCCGAGAGAATGAGCTGGTAACATAAGGATTTAAAGAGCGAAGGACAACCTCCTCCATTGAGGCAATGAAATAGATCAGCCAGATCCTGAGCAAGATTAGATTGAAGAATAGAGAAGGAACACCATATCTGTTCCACATACATTATATATGCGGTAATCAAATGCCCCTTCGTCCAGACAGAGGTCGCCGCTTCTACCGCTTGAACACCGGCCTGGACATTCTCTGCTACACTAAAATCATCTACTATGTCTGTTTTGTCGCCGGGGACTGTCTTGATTGTGCCATCACTGCGACCAGTCTTCTCGACATCTTGTTGCGGACTTTCTGGCGGAGTACTTTTTTCAGATTTGCTGAAATTCGAGAACAGTCGCATAGTGACTGCAAACAGCACTTGAATCAGAAAGAGGATAACCCTAGCTTCTGATATCACTGTATTTGCAAAACAAAACGCAAGACTTCAATGATGGCAGGCAATGTAAAAAGTTATACAAAAGCTGAATATTGGATAGGTACTGGCAGTTGTTGGTGCTTTCTTCAGTACTGTAAGCTATCTGTCAAACCTTCGATAAAGCACTTGGTAAGTAGGTACTTGGCGGTGATAAAAGCACCCCTCAATTATGTCTCCTCTTTCTGATAAGCCTCCGCGCCGCAAATCGGCTGAAAGAATGAGTGCGTTCGATATCCTCGGCTGTTGTTTCTATTCGATGATGAAATTTTACGTACCAACATGGAAAAATCGAGGAAGCGGCTGGGCCATCTGGACTTTTCTATTGTGCCGAACTATCCTTACCATGAATGTGTACTCATGCACTTTGAAAGACTCACCCATGTCGGCCATCTACTTTAAAGTAGGCATATGACAATTTTCATATCACGCCACACATTGACAAGGCCCTATCTGATACGACTTAGTTCTGGCTAGCCACACCTAACCTAATGAATGGTCAACGGCACGGAGCGAAGGGGCCATATCCATATTTTACAGGCCGAGCACATTTTTACCTCATGCAGGCGCTGAGTACACG